>Ga0310344_10000087_pt1 | contig 75199 bp, 68 predicted proteins | sample HC15DNA20200_MG_FD_203801 | JGI IMG/M metagenome (GOLD analysis project Ga0310344, IMG submission 203801) | Marine microbial communities from station ALOHA, North Pacific Subtropical Gyre - HC15-DNA-20-200_MG | ecosystem: Environmental > Aquatic > Marine > Oceanic | place: Pacific Ocean: North... | reverse complement strand
CACCCTAAAGATACACGTTAAGGAGTTTGCCTTGCGATTTTTGTTTATAGATATAGATTCTCAGAGGCCTGATCATCTCGGCTGCTACGGATACCACCGTGATACTTCGCCAAATATTGACCGTATATCCGAATAATGAGGAGTGAACGAAGTGCCTGATCGCCCACCAAACATAGTGATCTTTATGCCTGATGAGCAGCGTGCTGATTGTGCAGGCTATATGGGTAATGACGTAATTGAAACGCCGATTCTAGATAAATTTGCATCAGACCATAGCGCATTCTCTAACTTTTTTGTAAACCACACCGTGTGCTCCCCCTCTCGTATGAGTATGTTTACTGGGTGGTATCCACATGTCCGTGGACACCGCACACTTTGGCACTTGCTTAAACAAGATGAGCCAAACATGTTCCGATACCTCCGAGAGGCCGGCTATCATGTGGAGATGTGGGGAAAGAATGATCTTTTAGATCCTGCTTCAATGAAGGACAGTGTTAGTAATCGGGGCGAAGTCGATTTTGAGGATTATCGCAGTAATTTCGTTGATAATCCCTGGGATCAGGATGATTATCGGTTTCGTACCTTCTATTTTGGGGAACGGCCACAAGAGTTCAGTTCGATTGAACCTGATAGGCTTTGGATGGACGGGGCCCTTAAGTTTCTCGAATCGAATCCGCCGGAACCATTCTGTCTGTACATACCTCTGATATTTCCTCACTGTCCGTACTGGGTAGAGGAGCCATATTTTTCTTTACACGATCGTGAGAAAGTACCCACCCCTTTGCCGGCGGATCACGAAAATAAACCCAAATATTATCCGGAGATGCATAAGTCATATGGAATTGATGGGATGAATGAAGCAGACTTAAAAGAGTTGGTTGCAACCTACTATGGGATGTGCACTCGTATTGATGACCAGTTTGGCGAGGTGTTGGCTTCTTTGAAACGCCACGGCTTTTGGGACGATACATCGGTGCTATATTATTCCGACCATGGTGATTACGCTGGTGATTATGGCTTGGTGGAAAAATGGCCTAGTGGATTCGAAGATTGTTTGATTCGGTCTCCATTAGCTATTCGTGTGCCGGGAGTGGATGCTCAGTCAATGAACTCAGCTTTGTGTGAAACTGTAGATTTGACTCCAACAATTCTAGACATTGCAGGGATTAAACTCGATCATGACCAATATGGTGAAAGCTTGCTGCCTCTGATTAAGGGAGATAGCCAGCGTCATAAAGATGCTGTCTATTGTGAGGGTGGCCACAATAGACATGAAACCCAAGCTATAGAAATGAAACAAGATGCACCAAGCGAGGATTACATTTACTACCAGAAAGCTCGTATACAAACCGATAATCCTGACTCTGTATGCAAATCTGCGATGATTAGGACTGACGAATGGAAGTATATTCATCGGTTACATGATATTGATGAGTTATATAACCTTGATGCTGATCCAGGCGAAGAGCGTAATGTAATTGATGTGCTTGATAATCAAGAAGTGGTGCAAGAGCTATCCAAGCGACTATTGAGCTGGTTTGTAGAAACTGGTGATGTAGTGCCGCCACACCCTAAAGATACACGTTAAGGAGTTTGCCTTGCGATTTTTGTTTATAGATATAGATTCTCAGAGGCCTGATCATCTCGGCTGCTACGGATACCACCGTGATACTTCGCCAAATATTGACCGTATAGCCGATCGAGGAATTCGGTTTAATCGTGCATATGTGTCCGATTCTCCTTGCGTGCCAGGGCGGGCATCAATGTTCGGAGGGATGTTTGGAGTGCACAATGGCATATCCACTCACTGGGGGCCAGGATCTGACTATAGGTTGGATGGGGACATTTACAGAGATCGTGCTGGGGAAATAACCCATACTCTTGCTAGAACGCTGTACGACGCAGGTTACTACACGGTTTCTGTCTCTTCGTTTGCCGATAGGCATGCGGCATTCTGGCACACATCAGGTTTCAGGGAATACCATTCTCATACATTGAAACGCGGTAATGAGACAGCAGATGAAGTGAACGAAGCAGCCTTACCCGTTCTCAGACGAATCGCGAAACAAGATGATTGGTTCTTACACGTCAACTACTGGGACCCACACAGAAATTACAGGGTTCCACAGGAATGGTTGGATAGGTACTCGGACGATCCTCCCCCTGAATGGCCTGACCAGGATGCTATCGATTCACAACAGGATTTATCTGGTCCATTTACCGCTCCCGAGCTGTTTCCATATAGGCCACCCGTTTCGCCGGGAAATGCTCCTATTCCTCCTGGGCCTGGTGGAGATCCTTTTCCTGAAAAGATACAGACTGTCAGCGACTGGAACCGCTGGATAGATGGGTATGATGGAAGCGTAGCCTTTACGGATTATCATTTTGGTCAGTTGATAGAGGTGCTGGAAGAACAGGGGGTGTTGGAAGAAACCTGCATAATTATCACTGCTGATCATGGTGAGCATCAGGGTGAAATGGGTATATATGGCGATCACACAAGTGGATATGAGGCATCACATCATGTTCCTTTGATTATTGCTCCACCAAGGGGTGTGACAGTCGAAGCTAGTGATGAATTGGTCTATACATTGGATATAGCACCCACCATATGCGAAATGGCTGGTATAGATTCCCAGGCAGGGTGGGACGGCCAGTCTTTGGTGAGCACCATCAATGGTCGAGCAGATGATCCAGGTAGAGATTATTTAGTGTTAACCCACGGATTGTATTCGTGTCAGCGTTCGGTTCGGACCCATAAATGGCTCTTTACACGCACTTATCATCCTGGATTGTTCGATTTCCCTGCCGTTAGTTTGTATGACATGGAATCAGACAAATATCAGACGGATAATTTGGCCGAAATCATGCCAGATATCACAAAGGACCTTGATAGTAAATTGTCTGGGTGGTTGCATGAGCAACTAGGTAGACCTGGTAATGAAGGCGACCCACTACTAGAGGTGATAAGAACAGGCCCATGGAAATATGTTCGGTACGAAGAATGGATCCAGCATTTGCAGGAATCAGGTAGATCAGATGCGGCCGCTCGAATTCAGAACCGATTGTCATCCTGGCCCGGGAATTGACTATTTGGCAATGAGGCACTTCATCGTATCGTATTAAGAAAACCCACTGGGATTGTCGCATCTATGGACTAGAGGATCAGTGTAAAACAGTATTGATATGGGGGGATTATGGATTTAGCAGGTAAGGTAGCTGGTATAACTGGGGCGGGCTCTGGGTTTGGTAAAGAGATGGCCTTGCTGTTTGCCGACGAAGGCGCAGATTTGTCTCTTTGTGATATAGATGAGGATGGATTAGCTGATACTGCCAATTTGGTTCGAAATAAGGGGCGCAAAGTCACGACTTCGGTATTTGATGTTGCGACCGAAGACGATCTTACTAGTTTCGTTGATATGATTCCTGAGGATTTTGGCAAGATCGATATATGGGTAGGGAATGCAGGGATAGGAGGGCCAGGGTCTGCTACGGAGATATCGGCAGATGCGTGGCATAAAGTGGTTGCAATCAACCAAAGTGCTGTTTTTTTTGGCGCCCGTGCTGCAGGTAGACACATGTTGCAAAAAGGCAGTGGTTCGGTGATTAATATTGCGTCTATGTATGGATTACGGGCCGTTCGTAATCGTGTTGCCTATTGCACTACTAAGGCGGCTGTCGTAATGATTTCCAATGTATTAGCTGTCGAATGGGCTGAAAGCGGAGTCCGCGTCAATTCGGTTGCTCCAGGATATGCAGAAACTCCGTTATTTAAGGGTTCTAGGGATGAAGAAGATGTTGCTGCTCAAATCAATGAAGTTCCCGCTCGCAGGCTCATCAATACGAAAGAAGTGGCTCAGGCTTGTCTTTACCTTGCCTCTGACAGGTCTTCCGGAGTGACAGGGCATTGCCTTTCAATTGATGGCGGCTGGTCTACTGTAGGAGGGACTTAGCAAAAAGATGTTTTGTTTAGTTTCTACTAATCCCTGTCTATTTATCTGTCATCTTCGATTTGCCAGGCAAGCTTTCGCCTATGGGTAGTTCATTGCTGACGAGGATAATGAGCATGAGTTGGTAATGCTTCCAAGTAGTTCCGCATTGCGACCGCATTGTGCGGCTTCCTCGCTTTAGCTTAGTTGCACGCCCCGTCTAGTTCTCAAATCGTTGGCTTGTTCAGTGCGGTCATGACGTTCCAGATATGAGAGGTAACGTTCTAACGAGCAGTATATGTCGGGAGTAGTGTCGTTTTGTGTTTGGAATGGATCTCTTACGCTGTTCGGGCCAGAGCAGTAACTGTGCCACCAGTTTGATAGCAGGTGGTCATGGGTGGCGGCCACTTCCGGTTGTTCGGTAATCAGGTTGTGAGTTTGGTTAGGGTCGGATGTCATATCAAAAAGACTAAGCGGTTCCAGATTGTATATACCTGAATGCAATGTGCGGATGAATAAGTGACTTCGTGTTCTAACTGCTCTCTGGAAAGACCAAATCCCGGTACCCCAAATGAGGTGGTCTCTTCCCGGCCACTCTTGACCGCGTAGAGCGTTGGCGAAACTTTCGCCGCTCCACCCCTTTGGAATATCGTAACCTAACAGATCTGCTACCGTAGGAGGTAGGTCTAAATGATATTGCAGCCCGGTAAGACTACCTCCTTTGTTGGCGTCTGTGACTCCAGGCCAACGTATAATTAAAGGCACGTGAGCAGTGCCTTCGCTGGCGTTGCCGTGTTCCCAGTACATCCCTTGTTCTCCTACTGACTCGCCGTGATCAGAAGAAATTATTATTGCCGTTTCTTTCAAGACCCCCTTGTCTTCTAGTAGCTCTAGCAATCTGCCAATACAATCGTCAACATAACGCATTCCGGCATCGGCGCCGTCAACAAATACTTGGAAATCTTCACGGTTTCGAATTGAATCAAGCATACGTGGAAAATTCTCGTAATACTCAGGGTTGAATTCTGCCGGCCCCCAATCTCTAGCTGTTCGCACTCCATAGTATTGTTCATAGTCAGATCTAATTTTGTCATCATCGGGAAATGCTAGGCCGTCGCCATGGCGTTGCATTTCCTCCCAATATTGGTCTGGCGCACGATAAGGATGATGAACATCCCAATAGTTTAGATGTAAGAACCAATTATCTTCCTGCGCATGATCCATCAGCCATGGCTCTGCATGCGCATTTACATCTTCTGCGTTTTCTAGCCCACCGGGTAGCTTGTTTCCGTGGAATTCGGTGAATCCGGCAGTGAACCACCAAGACAAATGCCTTTGTGCGAACCCAGAAAATGAGACTGTGTTCCATCCGTGTTGCTGCAATGAGCGCATCCACATAGGGGCATCAGGATCATGCCAATGACCTTCACCTGCATATGACATGTTTTGTCCTGGACCATCGTGAGCAACTACCCCATTTAGAATTCCAAATCTAGCTGAAAAAAGAGATGCGCGGCTGGGATTGCACGGGTTGTCAGAAGCGTAGCAGTGTGTGAGCAAGACTCCGTCAGCAGCTATGGAGTCTACGACGGGTGAGGTCGGACGTGGATATCCATAGCAACCAAGATGGTTAGGACGTAGGGAATCGATGTCTATGTAGAGAATTCTCATACCGGTCTCCTTTGGTTATCAGATGTGATCATTGGAAATAAGGTGTTAGTTGATCATCTTCGATTTCAAACCCGAGTCCTGGTCTGTCTGGTGGGGTTGAGGTGCCGTTTTCAGGATTAAGATGTCCTGGAATCTTGTTGTTAAATCTTATTGGTATTCCTGGCGCGGTACCTAACCAATATTCAGCTCCTTCAATTGCGGGAAGGGCTAGACATGCATGTAATCCCATTGGGGTATTAGCTCCGAAATGTGGATTGACCCGCAGTCCTGTTGCTTCTGCTATGTGACATATTTTCACTAGTTCAGTTATTCCCCCGCACCACTGTACATCGGGCTGAAGAATATCTACCATGCGTCTTGACGCTAATCTCATGAATTGGTTGGCACGATGATGGTCTTCCCCTGTTGCGAGTACTGCATAAGGTGCTCTTTTTCGAAGTTCTGCATGACCTTCATAATCTTCCGGAGGGAGCATTTCTTCGAGCCAGCGTAGGTTGAATGGACGCAGGCGTTCTGCTACTTTGACTGCATATTCCAAATCAAATGACATGACTGGATTGAATGCTATGTCGGCTTGGTCCCCCACTATAGTTCTGGCATTGGCAAATTTTTGTTCCATTGCCTGAAGCCCGTGTTCGCCGTCCTCAGCGGACCATGGGCAGCTCATCTTGAATCTTTGAAACCCTAGTTCCTGAGACCAATCCAAGTCGTCACTTGTGGCGTAGCACTTGACATAATCCCTTGCGGGGCCGCCCAGTAGTTTGTACACAGGTTCTTGCAATAGGTTGCCTTTCAAATCCCATAGAGCGGCATCTATCCCACTAATTGCTCGTGCTGTAGATCCTCCAATTAATCCGGCGCTTGCTCTCCACATAATGTCGCTTATGGCTTCTGTACTGAGCGGATCTCGTTCCAACACTAGCTTAGACAAATGGGTTTCGATAATAGTAGCTGTGACATCGGCGTTAGGAGCGAATCCTAGTCCGCGCGTACCATCTTCGGCAGTTATAGAAATCCAGACGTTACCTGATTGTGCTGCCCAATCTGATTTGTCTTGATACCAAGTCTTGTACCTGTCCATTTGTGAGCCACGGCGGGTAATGGTGTCCCAAGACTCTCTGGATCCAGCTGGGACAGGCTTGTCTGACTCTTTTAGCCGTAATGTCTCAATCTTGGATATTTTCATCGTAGAAAGTGGAGGTCGTTCATATGAGGAGTCTCATTACTTCTTATCTAATTGTTCAGCCAATGACAAAGGGTTGTATCCTTCCGGGTATTTTATATTGCCTATTAGTGGATTCGCTGCTGGTCTACCTCTTGTAAATACGTTTGCGTTAGAGAAGAACGCTGTTCCCATTTCCTGATTTGCATTTGCAGCACTGGGGTCCCCTTGCCATAGTTGTATTAACCAGTCTGGAGAACGAGTTTCTTTTAAAAAGTTGATCAATTCAACCCTAAGCTTTTCCGCTATATCGGGATATTGTTCAATAAGATTGTGTTGTTGGAGTGGATCTTTACGAGCATCAAAAAGTTGTTTTGAACCATTTCCAGGCTGGTCAATTAGCCACCAATCCTCTGTAATGACCGTTATCGGACTCCACCCTTCGAATCCGATGTAAGCAGATATAGGGTGATTTTCGGGCACAACGAAAGGGTATGTTCCAGAAAAAGTAGCATTCCGTATGTTGTCTTCTGTCCCTTCTAGCAAGGGTACCCATGACTTACCTTGAATATCCATTTCGTCCGGTAAATCAATGTTAAGTAGGTCCATGATCGAAGGAGCAAAATCTGGATGTTGCGTAAGTCCGGGAACACGGGTAGAAGATCCAAGGCCACTTGGATGTCTTACCATCATTACTGTGTGGAGGGTATCGCTATAAAACGGGCGTTTTCCTAGAAAACCAGTTTCGCCCAGTCCAAATCCATGGTCGGAACATATCAATACGATTGTATTGTCCCGTAGCCCTAATGTGTCTATTGTGTCTAAGACTTGACCAATAGATTTGTCTACCATAGTTACTTCGCCCGCATATAGGCCCCTTATATGGTTCAACTCTGATTCGTCATAGCGATCATTTACAGGGCCTAAGCTTGGCCAACGCAAGTCGGCACCTTCCCAGTTAGGGCTGTACAGATCGACATAATGTTGAGGTGGATCCCATGGCTCGTGCGGGTCAAAAGAATCTATCCACAGAAAGAAATTTTCATGTCCTGCGTTTCTTTCAAGCCATTTGCATGCGGATGACATTACACGTGGTGCAAATCTGTCCTCCTCATTAATCATTGGTTCATGGTGGCGCCGGTACGACGATATTCGATCGGGGGGTTGTTGTTGGTCTGGGTTAGGGATATATAGTTCATCAAAATAATCAGTTCTGCTCCGATCGGATTCATTACCTCGTATCATGTCCCAAGCATGAAAAGGCCGGTCAAATCCGTAGCCGTAATTCATTAGATGGGGAGTGTCATGGATAAACATGGTTACGTATCCATTGTCTCGAAGCACCTCAGGGAGGGTTTTTACGTCCCATTGTAATGGCCCCCATTGCTGAAAAGGTGAGCCGTAGCAGCCCTTCATCATTTCGTGGCGATTCGGCACTGTTGGAAATGATGCCAAATAGTGTCGGTCGAATACGGCGCTCTCACTGGCGAATTGGTCTAGAACAGGGGTATGGATCCATTGGTTACCGTTTGCACCCAGATGGTCATATCTGAGAGTGTCATTCATTATGAGTACTACGTTCATTTAATCAATACCTTTATCGGCTGGTGAATCTGAATTGTTGTGGATATGACCTTAACCTTTTATGTTGCCCCAAAGCGGATTTGCGTGAGGTTTGCCTCGTTTGCGAACGTTTTTCCAGAATTCGCTGGGTTCGGGCGCAGTAATTCCCTCCGGCCCGTCGGACCATAGTTGTACCATCCACTGCGGCGCTTCGTTAGCTTGCAAGAATTTTATTAGCTCAGCATGTAGGATTTCAGCTTCTTCAGGCAGGTCTTTAACTATGTTGTTTTCCATCGCGGGGTCGGTCTCTCGATCAAACAACAACCATCGGTCTCGTTCTGGAAAGTCCATCAATGTGTATCGTTGACCTGTAACAGTCATCGATGTCCAGCCTTGGTCAGACCACCGTGAAGTGTTCGAATCTTCATCTTTTATAAACCCTGTTGTCGGGCTGTATGTTGGGTACGTAGCTGATACTGCTGCCGTCCGAAAGTTAGTATTGTCTTTTTTCAATAATGAGGCCCAGGATCGTCCTTGGATATCCATGTCTTTAGGGGTGGCTACCTGGCTTAACTCGAGTAATGAAGGTGCAATGTCAGCAGGTTGCACTAAGGCTTGAACACGTTTTCCTGCTCCTATACCTTCCGGATGACGGACCATCATTATTTGTCTAGACACCTCTTCATACAGAGGTCCGGATTTACTTTGCAGCCCGTGGTCTCCCAAATAGTGCCCGTGGTCAGACATAATTATTACGATGGTGTTGTCACGGAGCCCTTGCCTGTCGATAGTGTCTAGAACTCTGCCTATATGGCGGTCACACATGGTGCATTCGGCAGCAAATAAATTTGCAACATGTTCTTGTTCTCGCGGAGTAAGGAAGTTTTCAGTCTTGTCGTACCTCGGCCAGAACACAGATAATCCATCGTAATCCTTATCATAAAGATCTACATAATGTTGAGGCGGATCCCAAGGCTCATGAGGGTCAAATGAGTCTACCCAAAGAAAAAACTTTTCATGATCTGAATTACGCTCTAACCATTTACAAGTGGCGTCCATTACTTGCGGTGCCCAACAATCTTCTTCTAGCTCCCAGTCTTTTGTTTGGCGGTGGTAAAGCGCCATCATTTCAGCGCTCCGAAATTTGTCGAAGCCATCTAACTTCCATTCCTTGAAGTGATCAGTTCGCATTCTGTCGACTTCATTGCCCCGTATCATGTCCCAAGCATGAAATGGACGATCAAAACCGTATCCATAGTTAATTAGGTGTGGAGTGTCGTGAATTAACATTGTCACGTAACCACTTTTTCTTAGTACTTCGGGCAGGGTAAGTGATTCCCAGTCAAGAGGCCCCCAATCGTGGATCGGGTTTCCAAATCTACCTTTCCATATGTCGTGGCGAATTGGAATGGTTGCAAAGGAGCCACAATATTGCCGCTCAAAAACTGTTGATTCTTCGGCGAATTGATCCAAAACAGGAGTGTGTATCCAGTCGTTACCGTGTGCTCCAACGTGGTCATAGCGCCACGTATCATTCATTATTACAACTATGTTCATGGACTTTTCCACAATGTTCCTCCTAAAGATACGTGGGATCGTGATTTATGGGTTGTGATAGGTACCCATGCTCCTTGGTGATTGATTTTATGAGTCTTTCCTTATAGATGTCGAATGGTGAATCATTGATGTCTATCTACCTTTAATCACGATCTTGCCGAAATGTTCAGCTGACTGCATCCGTGCAAATGCCTCTTTAAGCTGATTGAATTCGAAAGTGCTATCGATGATTGGAGTCAAACTGTGTTTTTCAATGAACGTGACCAAGTCCATATAAGCATTACGCGAATCGACAAAAATACCGGCGAGTCGGGCTCTTCTACGGATAAACGGCCATAGTGATACATCGCCTTCTAAGCCGGTTAGCACACCAAACAAAGATACTACTCCCCCTCCTCGTACTGAATTCAGAGATCGTGATAACGTGCCGATTCCGGCTGCTTCCACTACTACATCGACTCCTTGCCCATGGGTGATATCCATAACGGCTTCATCCCAATTCGGTTGCTCGGCATAGTTGTGGACGTAATCTGCCCCAAGTTGAGTCGCCTTGGCTAACTTCGCATTACTTTTGCTGAGTACGATGGCCTTAGCACCGAAGGCTTTGGCTATTTGAAGTGCAAATATGGAGACCCCCCCTGTTCCCAGAATTAAAACGATTCCCTCACGCTGCAAATTCCCCTCAGTGAACAATGAGCTCCAGGCAGTGAGGCCGGCAATTGGCAATGTGGATGCCTGCAGAAAATCGTAACCTGCAGGGATTGGCACAACGCTATTAGACGGTAAGGCTGCTAGTTCAGTTGCCAGACCGGCACCTGGTGTTCCTAACGTGGTCTTTGCGTAGCTAGGATCGTAAGGGCCATTTACCCAACCGGGTATGAAATGTGTCATTACAGAGTCGCCGATGGAAACATTGTTTACCTCTGCTCCCACTTCAACCACTACCCCCGAGCCATCGCTGACTGGGACGGCGGGAAGATCGACACCTCTCGACTCAGCGGTTTTGATTATCATAAGATCTCGGTAATTAATGCTCATAGCTTTAACGGCCACAATCACTTCATTGGCCATAGGTATCGGTTGAAGTGTTTCTTTCATTGTCAGGCTTGACAGCCCATCAGCGCCGAATTCATATGAAATCATCTGGGAAGCCTTTCAAATTGCATGTAGTCCACTGACGTATAGGTAAATGTGTGGATATGATCGCTACTAAAGACTAACAACTAGCCTAGGCCCTAGGTTTTCTTAAGTCCAAATTTAATTATCGCTGTCTTTGTCGGGAGGAGGCATGGGCTTAGGGTCTCTTAGGTTAACAGATCCTCCGCGACCTTCCATCGAGTGTCGAGATGATTCTCGTGTACGACTTTTCAGATAGTAAATAGGCCCAAACTGATCACGCAGACTTGTTACCAAATCAGGGTTTTGGCTAGCGACGTTGTGTTGTTCTGCAGGGTCGCTTGCCAGGTTAAATAGTTCAGGATGCTTTTCTGCCGGATTAAGTATAAGGCTCCATTCCTTGTTGCGTATGCAGCGGATGTTTGACCCGTCATAACCGATCATGATGGTCTCACGATGTTCGTCGGTTGTGCCCTCAATGACAGGTTTAAAGCTCTTGCCATGCATGTCATGGGCGTTTCGTTGTAAGCCCATAAGATCGAGCATAGTTGGTAAGAAGTCATGAAATTGAGTCAGGGCGGTGGTGTGGCGGCCAGCATGTTGAGCCCCTGGCAGTCTGACCATGAAGGGCACTTTCAGCAGCTCGTTATACATGCGGTCGGCCCCTTTTAGAAACTTACCGTGATCAGCAAGTGGGTGGCCGTGGTCTCCCATGAGAACTACGATAGAGTCATCGAAATAGCCTTCTTGTTCTAGGGTTTCGAAGACGCTTCCTAGAGCATGATCGACAGCTGCTACTTCGCCTGCATACAGACCTCTGATGTGATCTATTTGTTCTTGAGTGGCCCAGTCAGTGGCGATGCCTCCCATGGGCATCACGAAGCGAGGCCCCTTGTAATTGGGGTCTGTGTAAGTATCAAATTGTTCGGTTGGGTCCCATGGTTCGTGAGGGTCGAAAGAGTCCATCCAGAGAAACACTTTGTCGTGGGATCTATTTTTGCGTAACCATGTAGAGGTTAGATCACAGACTTGCGGAGCAAACCAGTCATCTGACTGCTTGAAGGTATCGGTGTTGGTGAGGAACTGTTCGACTCTAGCTTTCCAAAGATCATCGAAGTGCTCGTTGGTGTAGTCATCCAGGTTGCGTTCTGTAGGTGATGAGTCCCAGGGGTCGTACTCCTGGCCGCGCACCCACTGATATGAGTGGTAGCCGAGGTGATAATTCATGCCGGGAGAGCGGTAATGGTAAGTGTCGGTGATGAGGCCGTTTATGTAGCCTTCTTCGGTAAGGATCATGGAGGCGGTTACATCGTTAGGGTATAAGTTTGCCCAGGGTCTGGTGTGCAAGGAGCGGTTTCCCGTTATGAGAGCAGCACGTGAAGGAATAGTGGGCATGCCTTCGGGGTACATATTGTCGAAGACTACTGATTGTTCAGCGAAGCGATCTATGTTGGGAGTGTGACAAGCCTTGATGCCGTCGAAGACAGGGTTGCCTTGGTTGTAGAAGCTAACATGATCTTGCCGGATGCTGTCTAGCATCAAAACTATAAGGTTCATCCTACTATCGGTATCCTGCGATCACTCTGCTCTTCTTTTCTGCTAATCATCTTCTATCGTCACATTTAGTATTCGTTAGGTGCACTGAGTTAACATTGAAAAATTGCTTTGTCTATACTGTAGTTTAGACTCAAAATTGGTGGCATGCATATGACAGTGATATGCCTTTGAGGAGTATGGTAGTGACCAAATCAAATGAATCTTCGGACAAAGAATCCACAATATCAGCAAGTGAGTATGCCGGAAGCATTAGCGATATCGTAAAGGCCGGCGAGGCTGCGGCGCTTCAACTCGATAACCGTGGTCCTGTCAGATATGACGCCAATGGGGAGATTCACAAAGACATTTTAAGGGCTTACTCGCAATACGGGTTCTATGTGTTTACTAACTTGATAGCAGACGCTGAAATCGAAGATCTTCGGACCGAGATGAACAGCGTTTTAGAGAGGGCGCCAGTAGGTCCCGACTCCGAATTAGATGCAAAAGGGAACACTGCCATAGGAATGGATTTTGCCCAGAATCCATTCCAGTTTGCGAAGCCATTGAGTGATCCATTTGGAGGAACGGATGCTTTGCAAGGACGATATGAGGTCAAATTGGCTGAGCCAGAGGCTGCAGCTGATGCACCTGATTACACAGTGGTTTTAGTTAAGGCTAATCCACAGCTGATGGATTCATGTTTACGTCTATATGGCCACCCTGATCTATTGTCTATTGTAGAGGCTGTGATTGGACCAGATTTTGCTCCTTTTTGTAACAATACATTTGTTAAGGAGCCAGGATTAGGGGCGGCCGTCTCTTGGCATCAAGATGGGACCACGCATTGGGATAATCCAGATCTGGACGAGGATACTCACGGTTTCAACCTAATGATAAATCTCTACCAAAGCAATGGCTCTAATGGGGTGTGGGTTGTACCTGGTACCCATAAAAAAGGGAAGTTAGATCTAAAGGCTATGGTCAGAGATGCTGGGACGGAAAGGCTTCCCGGGGCCGTTCCTTTGTTGTGTGATGCGGGGGATGTCATCATTAATAATAGACAATTAATTCATGGTTCATTTGCCAACACATCTCCTGATAGGCGAGTGAGCATAGGGATCGGATTTTTCCCTAACAAATCTGTTCTAAACGTGACTACAGAGCGGCATGCGGATGGCGAGCTTGGCACATACACGGCTGAACGTATTCGTGAGAGGTCTCGCATAATTCAAGTAGCAATTGATGCGAGGCAGCAGAAATATCCTCAGGAGCGCAGATTTAGTTATATGCCATTTGTTGGAGAGGAAGATCAAAATAGATGGAATGATAATACAAGGAAGAATGTCGTTCGGGATTACTACCTGCTTGATATGAGCATCTAGGAAATCATTGGCGTTTAAGTCAGACCAAATTTAGTGCTTGATAGTGGTTGTCAGGTAAGTTCAAGAGGTATGAATGAAGATCATTTTCTTAGCCAGCGTCTTGATGCGGCCAGAATAACTGAAAACATAGCCCAAGTAACAACGAACATGACCCCGACTAAGTAAAGGTTTCTTCCTGCGCTGACCAAAGTGGGAGTCCGAATGATCTTGGTAGCTGAAGAAGGAGAGGGAATTGGTAGCTTGGTTGATTCGGGAGCTGTGGAATCGGTCTGTCGGTTTGATTGATGCGCGACAATGGGGTCTTGTCCATAGAGCGACCGCCCAACTTGTGACGAATCTGGCGCCAGATCGATAGTGGTCTCATCCCTGATCTCCTTCTGTGTATTGTTTTCGTAATCTCCATCCCAACAGAAAGCAAATAGTATGCATGCAAAGACAGCGCCAAGGATTCCAAGCAACAAAAACTGTTCGCCCAGGCTCAGACCTTCTAGTGCAGAACTAGAATCCAGTAACTCGTCTAGAATGGTGTTTAAATCTTTCATACGCTTTTCAAATAATTTTCACGGTTGTTTCGTTGTGTTGCTCTAGATACGTGCAGGTTGAGTTTAGAGTTTATCTGTTTTGGCGGAACACCGTGTGACTCTATCGCGAGCGAATATACTGTGCCAGGCATTCAAAAAGCAGAGACAAAATCTTAGATGGGTGCAAGAGATGTTTGAATGGGTTAGATGAAGAATTATTTTGGTATATCTGCACTGGTTTTTTCTGTGTTCTTTATATTGGCATCCGTCTTAGGATTTTGGTCATTGAGATGGGATGGTCCACAGATTGATGAGTCTCCATCCCCACATTTTTCTGTCGGCCCATTCAACGATGGTGGTTCGTTTGAGCAAGAGATGGTCTCCCAGACGGAATTTCTTTCATGGGTGCGTATGTTCTTGCATAGCGATGACAAAACACACACAAGCCAGACCGGGTTGGTTTTCCGTCTAAGGGACAAGGAAGATCGGTTGGTCAGGGAAACTAGATTTAATCAGGTGCTAGGCCCGCGTGTGGAGCCTGTGACTTGGCGATTTGATCCAGTAAAAACAAGTGTCGGTCGCACATTTTCGTTGCAAGTAGTTGTCGAGCATTCTGAGACAGATGTTTATGCATTGGCATCATTATCAAATCCATTACCTGGTTCAATAGTTACTAACGGTGATCGAGCAGGTGCCCATGTGGATCTAGTTCTGGTTCCTGGACGCAATATCAATAGCAGGCTCATTCTTGAAGCAATTTCGGACAATGTTACTGGGGGGCTGGGCAGTATCATGGCCTATTTTGTGGCAATCCCACTTATTTTCAGTTGGGGAATGATAACCCTGACAGGTTCTGTTTCGCGTCGATTATGTCTTTGCTTTGGACTACTGGCATTCGGAGTTGCGCTTTTTGCAGCTTGGTCTGGGTTGTTTTTACTGCGAAATGAAGCTTCTCCTGAATCAGGTAGGTTCTTTTGGGCAATATTGACTTTGGTTCCGGGTGGTTTGGCAATATCACCTTGGATAATCTTTTTACATTTGTTGATGCGTCGCGAGAACTTTGTCCGCCTGCTCCTCGAAAAAAAACCGCATTCAACTGCAATGACTTGTGCCACTATTTTGACCGGTCTTGCTGCATTGTTAATGGGTTTGAGTTCTGTCGAGGCAGTCCCTTGGCAGGCTTTTCACTGGGATTATATGAATCCTGTTCAAGGACGAATTGAAGTTGTCGATTACACGACTGTCAAAATTATGGCATTGATGGCGTTGGTGGGGTGGGTGCTTTGGGGATTAATTGAGGTGGTTCGATTCGTTTATGAGTCACCGTCATCCGAGTAAAAGGACAAAAAGTTATTGTCGTGGATAAGTAATAAAACATCTTTTACTAGTGGGACTTTAGTCGTCTTGTTTATAGCGGCTTTTCTCTATAGGTATGCGTCACTTATAAGCGGCAAAAATGTGCCATGGTACGGAGATTACGACCCTGGATACTCCGATTGGTGGATATGGGGAGCAAGAATCCTTGCTTTTGAGGCAAACCCTGTAGCTGTGGAAATGCGCACAGAGGGGCTATTGTACGTCCCGCTATTAGCGATCTTCATAAAGATTTTTGGGTTTGCTACGGCTATGCATTATTGGGGATATATGCTGGCTGCTATAAGTGCTTTTTTGCCGGTGGTTGCTGCGGTCACAGTTCAACGTGCTTCAGGTGGTTTGATTGGGGCTGTGCTAGTTGGGATATTGGTGACTGTTGATCCCGTGCTGGCTCAATTCGGGCTCAATGGTTGGCCTGATAGCCTCACGATCTTTGTGGCTGGCATCACACTGTTTGGCTTTGTTTTGGTGATTCGACTTCCGACCTTTAAGCGGCTTTTGTTTCTCGGAGCATGTTTATCGGTCTTAACATTAAGTCATGCTACTTGGATTTGGGCCGGGTTTGGATGGGCTCTAGTTGCTTGGTTAGTGGTGGCTCTACCAGCCATCAGGCAATATGCCATCCAAAATGAAGCCTCGTTGTATCGAGTGAATGGTTGGTTGATGGGCGGCCTCCCTTTGGCTGTCTGGGTAACAACAATGATTACTGCTGGAGGCGCTTTGACCTTGTTGGGCATAGATTCGGGCAAAGGTTTGGGTGCTGCACTTGCAGGGGACAGTTTGCCGGTGATGGATTTAGCGGTGCAGTTTGGCATGAATCGTGATGCAGCTGAATCTAGTGTTGTTAATTCAGCCCAAAAAATACTGATCGATCTTCCGGCTAGATTGCCGGAAAAAACATGGTCGTTTATTAACGGCCAACTGGCGAGGTCTACACCGTTTTATGCATGGATACTGACTTCAATGGCCTTCAGCGCAGTTTTTATAGCGTATGTGAATCGAAACCCGATCTCTACCAGAAAACCGCTATTGTGGGGAGCAGCTATCCCGATAGCCTTGGCGATTGTAGTGTTGCAACCCTCTACTTTAGGTAGCATTACGGTATTAGTAACTGTGATAACTTTGATTTCGGTCTTGGTGGTTTTACCCATTAGCCGCATCTTGATAGCTGCTTATCTACCATATGCGGGTACGATCATTGTTTTTTCAGGGTTATCCATTCAGCAGCGACACAGTATATTGCTCGTATATTTGCTATATGTGTTACTCGGTGTGTGCTTGGGATCCGCGTGTATTGCGATTTTTCGGTCCCATGTCTTAACTAGAATTAGTGCCTCGATTAATATGCGTCAGCTAACCAATGCAATTGTCTCAGTTATGCTGTCTTGGCTGTTGATAATGGGTCTTATTGGTACAGTCAGTGCCACACTTCAAAAACAGCAAGAGCAGAACTATCTTCGGTGGCTTGGAACACTGATGCCCGAAAATGCTTTGTTGGTGACAGCGCCAAATGTTGATCCATGGGAGGTTCGGGATTTGACTGGCAGGACGGTGATCTATGATGTTGGTCTAAGAAGCATAGTGATACCAGTTTCCGGAGATGGTTGGTTCGATAAGATTGAAGTGATGGCTCCATCCGCAACCTCCCCTCGCACTTTAATTAATTCAATTCATCGAGAAGGCAGAGAAATCTGGGGGTATTTTCCACGAGAAGATAATAAAGATAGCTTTAGTCGGACTTCGGTTAACTCTCATGGGCATACAGCACTGGTCAAAGTGTTGCGCGTAGCGGCTTATCCTATAGATGAAAGTAGAGCGGCTATACGAATTGGTCAAGTTGTTGATGATGGTCATGTTTAGCCTAATAGTGTGTAAAGTCTTAGACTTTTATCGGGTCATACAGTTTCGCGTTAAAAGGGTTGAAGCATGAAAACCTCGGATTGGTGGAGGGCAAAACAGGTGCTTATCACGGGGGGCGCTGGGTTTCTTGGCAAGCATGTCGTGGATGAGCTGAGACTTCGTGGTGGGGGCAAGGAGGGTGGGGAGCTTATCATTCCTCGAAGCTATGATTTCGACCTTCGAGATAGACAGGCTTGCCATGATCTAGTTCAAGGCATAGATGTAGTAATTCATTTAGCGGCGAATGTTGGAGGAATAGGATATAACCTGCAGCATCCTGCGGAGTTATTTTTAGACAATCTGCTAATGGGGACCTTATTAATGGATGAAGCCCGGTCTGCAGGGGTGGCTAAATTTGTTGGTATTGGCACGATATGTAGTTATCCGAAGCACACACCAGTTCCGTTTAAGGAAACTACGCTTTGGGAGGGCTACCCGGAAGAGTCGAATGCACCTTATGGGATGGCAAAAAAGATGTTGCTTGTTCAGGGGCAATCCTATCGCGAGCAATATGGATTCAACTCTATATATCTTTTGCCTACAAATTTGTATGGGCCTGGGGATAATTTTCAACGAGAATCCTCGCATGTGATCCCTGCATTAATACGAAAAGTTATTGAGGCTGCAGATACTGGGAAAGCAGAGGTGCAAGTCTGGGGTAGTGGAAGTGCAACACGCGATTTTTTGTATGTAGAGGATGCAGCTAAAGCAATCGTAGATGCTACGGAATTATATGACGAGGCCGAACCTCTTAACCTAGGATCCGGTTCTGAAATAAGTATTATGCAGCTGGCACATACTATTGTGGAATTATGTGGTTATGAAGGATGTTTGACATGGGATAGGTCTAGGCCTGATGGTCAGCCGAGGCGATCAGTAGATGCTGCAGCAGCCGAGACAGCATTTGGCTTTTTGGCGCCGACCAACTTCCGTGATGGGCTAGCCAAGACGATTGATTGGTACAGGATCCATCAAGGCGAGATCGACTAATTGGGGCATATTTTTTACAGCTATTTTATTTTGGTTGCTGTGTGATTATTTCAAAGTAATGATCTTGGAATTGCGATTACAATGAGTCGTCAGTCTCCCTCCAATTATTGCTAATTGTTATGTACTGATCTAGACATTCTGGGTTTGCCAGGGCATTCATATTAGGAACCTGAAGACCACTCAATATTCTGCGGATGGCAACCTCAGCTAATTTGCCACTTCGTGTGCGAGGCACATCTAGTACTTGTTTGATTACTTGTGGAATATGTCGTGGAGTGGTGTGTTGTCGTATTGTGTCTCTAATTGCCTTTTCTCGGCTATTGTCAACATCTCTTGAATCTGAAGTCACTACAAACAACACTATAATTTCCGTCCCCGCTTTGATATGACCTACTGCAAGAGTGTCTTTTATCCAAGCAATTGATTCTAAGGAACGGTATATTTCTGCTGTTCCTATGCGGACTCCTCCCGGCTTCAACGTTGAATCGCTACGCCCGTAGATTATTGAAGATCCGTCAGTCATGAACTCTATGAAATCTCCGTGGTGCCAGACCCCAGGGAACTTGCTGTAATAGGCGGCCATATATTTTTCGTTGTGCGGATCATCCCAGAACGATATGGGCATGCATGGAATATGATTTTTGCAAACAAGTTCCCCTTTTTCGCTGGTGATTTCTTTGCCGTGCTCATTAAAGGCGGCCACATCCATACCAAGACCTATACATTGGATCTCTCCGGCACGAACAGGCAACAAAGGGTTCCCAAGCACGAAACAAGACACGATGTCTGTCCCTCCAGATATTGACGAGGTCCTAACTTGAGTGCCTACTGAGTTGTTTATCCAACGAAATCCCCCAGACGATAGGGGAGACCCTGTGGATAGAACGCACTTTATCTGTGAAAGTGAATGGACTTTGTTTGGATTCAAATTATTCCGCATGCATGCTTCTATATAAGGAGCACTGGTGCCGAATATGGTTACAGACTCTTGGGCAGCGATTTCCCAGGCTGAATCCAAAGTGGGATAAGCAGGACTGCCATCATAAAGGACTATGGTACAGCCGCTAGCCAAAGCGGAGACAAGCCAATTCCACATCATCCAGCCACAGGTAGTGTAGTAAATGAGAATGTCTTCAGGGGTTAAATCCACGTGTAGCATGTGCTCTTTACGATGCTGAATAAGGCTGCCTCCAGCACTATGTATTATCCCTTTAGGTGTTCCAGTTGTACCGGAAGAGAAAAGCACATATAACGGGTGGGCGAATGGGAGCTTACGGTAAGAGAAACAACTGCCGTCATTGCAATCAAGGAATTTTTCCCAAGCTATCCAGTCATTAGGGATAGGGTTGGAATATGTTCCTCCATATCCTGCGAGGACTACAGTTTGGATACTCGTTACGGCGGAGCATATAGCTTTGGCCACTGGTATGCAGTCATAGGTTTTGCCCTTGTATTGGTATCTATCAGTAACGATTAACAGCTTCGGGCTAAGTTGATCAAACCTGTCAATCGCGGCATGTGAACCAAAGTCCGGTGAGCATGAGGACCATATAGCTCCTACTGCCGCACAGCCTAGGAAAGCAATTATGGTTTCGAGGCTGTTTGTAACGTAGCCCGCCACATGGTCTCCTTTGCCTATCTTGTGATGCTCTAGGGTTTGTGCAAATTTGTCTACAGATTGACTTAGTGTGTTGTAACTCACCGTCCTCCGATTTTGATCCTCTGTTAGCTCTACGATAGCGGTCTTACAGGACTTAGTTTTCAACACATTTTCGGTGTAGTTCAGGGTAGAGTTAGGAAACCATTCCGTACCAGGCATCTTTTGCGAGCCACGTATTGATGATGGAGGGTTGTGAAACTTCATATCGGCGAATTTGCAGAACAGTTTCCAGAAGTCTTCGTCTTTTTCGACAGACCATCGGTGTAGGTCTTGATAAGAGGCGAGGGGAGTGTTGGCATGTTCTCTGGCCTCATCCCAGAATTTGCCTAGAAAACAATTATGGGCGGATTTGGGATCTGGCTCCCAGATTATTTCCCCTCTCCTTATATTCACGTTATATGTGCTCCGTTTCTTGGTTGTGGCCCGTAATGTTTAGCAAGGATAACTGTTCCATTGACCTAGTATCATGAGTTGCGTCTGTCGCGGTGTTTTCGACATATTAATATCGATGTCTTAGTCAATAAAACAGTAAGTGTGTGAATAAAAGACTAAAATCTGTTAGTCGTTGAAGTTTATTGAGGTGATTCATGGGTAGTATGTTCGGGTCTGTTTTCCGAATTTCCACGTGGGGGGAATCTCATGGTGATGCAGTTGGGGTTGTTGTAGACGGTTGTCCAGCGGGATTAGTTTTGTCGGAAAGGGATATTCAGCCTGAATTGGACCGGCGTAGACCAGGCCAAAGTTCGATCACTACCCAACGGCAGGAATCTGACCAGGCTGAGATATTATCCGGAGTTTTTGATGGAAAAACATTGGGCACTCCAATATTGGTTTCTGTCGGGAATTCCGATGCTCGTGGACGTGATTACGAACACATGAGAGACGTATATCGTCCCTCCCATGCAGACTATACATATCAGGCTAAATATGGAATTCGTAACTGGAAAGGTGGGGGTCGAGCCAGCGCACGTGAAACCATCGGTCGGGTTGCAGCGGGGGCTATAGGGAGGAAATTGCTTTCAGTGAAGTATGGTACGGAAATAGTGGCATATGTGAAAAGTGTATCCAACATTGAGTCTCCCGTAGATTTGAACAATGTTTCACGGGATCAAGTTGATGCCAATATTGCGCGTGTGCCCGACCCAGACATAGCGAAGACTATTATTCGACGTATTGATGAGGCTAGAAAAAATGGGGATTCATTGGGTGGAATCATAGAGCTTGTTATCAGGAATGTGCCAGAGGGCTTAGGTGAGCCGGTATTTGACAAAATCGACGCTGATTTGGGAAAGGCCATACTTTCACTGCCAGCTTGCAAGGGGTTTGAGATAGGCAGTGGATTCGAAGGGACAATATCTACCGGATCTACGCACAATGATGCGTTCTATATGGATGAAGGCAAAGTCCGTACAAGAACCAACAACTCAGGTGGTGTCCAAGGGGGTATAACAAATGGGGAAAACATCGTTGTGCGTGCTGCATTTAAACCAACGGCTACTATTTTACGGACCCAAGAGACCGTGGATGATAAGGGCAATGAGGTTCAGCTAAAAGGGCGAGGTCGTCATGATCCATGTGTGCTTCCTAGGGCGGTTTCAATGGTTGAAGCTATGGCTGCGTTAGTGCTTGTAGACCACGCACTTCGTCAGACGGCTCAGTCTGAATTCTTGTAGATTTGTGCTCTATCCGTTCGATCAAGGGAAAGCCTTTTAGTCCTGAATGAACCTTCTATGAATGCCGCTTTTTTCTTTCGTATAAGTATTTTTTGGCTCGGTCTGTCCTACATGTGGGGCGCATTGAATATTCAATTCCTCCCATATCATATCCCTCAAATAGTGCCAGTCCATCTGCAAGGGACGGCCATAGGCCTCATAGTATTTGTCGGTTTGTTGACGGCTATGGCTGTCCAGCCAATAGCGGGCGCGATTAGTGATAGGGCTACATTCAAAGTAGGGCGCCGCCGACCTTTTATGGTGGTTGGGATTTTCCTTGCAATTCCTTTAGTTATTATGGTTGGGACTAGCGACTCTCTATCTTTGTTGCTGGTCACAGTGATTCTTCTGCAAATTGCAGCTAATGTGGCGCAAGGGCCTTATCAAGGCATTATTCCAGATTTAGTGAATCCGTCGGCTCGAGGTCGAGCTTCAGGATTCTTTGGGATGGCGAATCTTGCTGGAACCATGATTGGTGCGGGAGTTGCTGGGTTGTTTATTGCCAGTAACCAGCCTATATGGGCTACGGTTTCTATAGCATTTGTTCTATTGATGACCACTTTGTTCAGCTGGTTTGCAGTGTCTGAACCAGTCCCTACTCGTGACCAAGGGGATAATTTTGAGAGCATTCGTGGGGAGGTGCTAATTAGGATTAGCCAGCTCCGAAAACATGAGGCCTTCATGTGGATGGTATTTTCACGGCTAATGTTTTTTATGGGATTACAGGCTATGGACAATTTTTTGCGGTTGTTCATAGAGGACGGATTAGGTGAGTCTGACCCTGAGATTAAGACGACAGTGGTACTTGCGGCCGTAATTGTAATGGCGCTTATTGTGAGTGCTCCGGCTGGCTATTTGGCCGATCGATATGGGCGCCTTTTACTAGTTGCAGCATCATGTATCTGCGGTGTGGTGGGAGCTCTGCTATTGCTTTTTTCTCAGTCTTTTACTCAGGTTGTTTTTGCTGCTGGGGTAGTGGGTCTGGGGCTTGGAGGGTTCACTGTATCTGATTGGGCAATAGGCATAGACCTATTGCCCGATAAAAACTCTCCTGGACTATATATGGGCATTACAAACTTAGGGCAAGCTGGTGGAGACGCTCTTGCTACTTTGTCAGCAGGCATCGTTCTGGATTTGTTTAATCACTTGGAGCCAGGGCTTGGATACAGGGCAATTTTTACGATGATGGCTCTCTTCTTTTTGACTAGCTGCTTGTTGTTACGGGTTGTTAGAAACAAAATGACTTGAGTATTCCGCATGAGAAACCGATCTAGCTAGCTGATATCGGCATGCCATTTCTGCGAAGGTTTGCAGATCTTATATGGACAATAGTGGATCGAGTCGCATTTTACGGGATTTATAACAACAATCGGATAGGGTTGGGAATGATTTCGTATTCTACTGGACCAAGTCCTCGCGAGTCGCCGTCAGCTTCTACAGAAAATGGCTCGCTACAAGATATTTTTATGTGTCTAGCTTTGACTACTTCGACTTTGGGGTGATGGATATGGGTCCCCGTATACATACGCGGATAATTCCATAAGAGATCTGGTTTGCTGACATCTCCTATAATGACGACATCGAATAGATTGTCAGTCGGGTCAGCATTCGGCGCTATTTTCATGCCCTGACCAAACCTGGGGCCATTGGCCACTATTAAGCTATTGGCTTTTAGGGTTCTAGGTATACCGTCGCAGATCACGTCAAATGTTCGATTGTGGTACTCAAACAGTGTTGTTATAGCACTAGCTGCATATCCGAGCATAGCTGGCCATCTTGAGAAAGTGCGTGTGTACCTACTTGTGGCTTCGGCTGAAAAGCCGACACCAGAAATATTGGCAAAATAGAAGCTGCTTTGTGGCATGGTGGCATACCCCACATCGACTGGTAGCACCTTTTGAAGGTGTATCTTTTCCCCCATGCTGTGATTTGAACAGAGTGCGCCATAAAAATCATTCCCTGTTCCGCAGGGGCATATTGCCAGTACTGGGCGTTCGGTTGTGGGCAGAGTTGTGATTCCTTCTATGATCTCACTGACCGTGCCGTCGCCACCCACAGCAATAACTAAATCGCAATCAAGGCTCTTAACAATTCGGGTAGCTTCCCCTTGGTAGGATGTAGTAATTTCGGAGACATTGAAACCGCTGCGGCGTATGGATTCCAAATCCTTTTTCCATCTTGATTTGTTCCCGCCAGCCTTAGGGTTTAGGACGGCCGTTATTCGAGTCTTATTCGGGTTGGGTGTGAATATATCGTTCACTGCTAACTTTGATCTTCCAAATGTAGAAGAGCTTTGTCATAGCTATGTTGGGCTATGAAATGCTTCAATTGTTTGTCTGCCAATTCTGATGATAAACCATCAATTTTTAGCATTTGTTCTTTAAGCTTTGTTACAGAGATGTCCTCTATACCAGCTTCTATTTGGGAAAGTGCCAACGATAAATCCTGTAATGCTATCTTTAACTCTCTCGTGGTTTTGCTCGCTTTATCTTCGCCTGTATTGGATTTCATCTGATACAATCGTCTTTCTGCAAGGAGTAACGGCGTGTCAGTTCACGCATCACAACTATCTCATTATGCCTAAGCTAAAAACCAGAAAAGCGGCTGCCAAGCGCGTCCGTGTCACTCGCCGTGGCAAGGTATTGCACGCTAAAGGGTCAGCTGGCCATCTAAAACTAAAGAAAAGTTACCGAGCCCGCAAGGCGGCTCGTAGAAAGCATGTGCTTCCACGAGGATTCGCTCGTCGAGTTAAGGCAATGTTAGGCGTCTAATTATGAGTAGTGAGCAAGTTCAAGGTTTTACTAATGTCACGTATTAAATATTCTGTTCCTTCCAGGCGACGTCGAAAAAAGATTCTGAAGCAAGCTTCTGGTTATCATGGCGCTCGTCACAGGTTAATAAAGACGGCGAAGGAAGCCCGTCGGCATGCTCTTGACTACGCCTATATAGGGCGGAGACTGCGCAAGCGTCAAATGCGGCGATTGTGGATACAACGTATAAATGCTGCTGCCAGGGCCAATGGGATGAGTTACTCTACGTTTATGAACGGGCTACGAAAAGCTGGCATCGAAATAGATCGAAAGATGCTTGCTGAGTTGGCTGTTAAAGATGAAACCGTTTTTGCTGGCCTAGTGGAATCCGCAAAAAAGGCAGTAGCAGCTTAAACGCGTTGGTTTATTTCGGCTGATGGTTTGGGAGTTACTTAATTTGAGGTGGTTACTTGTCGTATCCTGCTAAGACGCTATATAAGCAACATAAAGTTGGAGATACCTGTCTGCCGTGAAAGATCGAATTGAGGAAATGGCCAAACGGGCTCTAGCAGAATTGGCTGCTATGCAGGCAGACAACTTGGAAGATTGGCGCCTGAAATATTTAGGGCGCAATGGTGAGCTTAACGGATTAATGCGGAGTATTGGCAAGCTTCCAGCGGAAGAGCGGCCTTCGGCAGGGCAGGCTGCTAATCGTATGCGATCCCAGCTTGAAACCACTTTTCAATTACGTTGTATTGAACTGACTGATAAGCAAGATGAAGAATCTTCTTTGGATGTGACAATGTCAGGTCATACAACCAGGTTAGGGGCTTTACATCCAATTACGGCTACGTTGCGTGAAGTGCGGACAATATTTGCTCGCTTAGGGTTTAGATCAATCGTAAGTCCCGAAGTGGAATGGGACGAATACAATTTTGAAAAACTTAACATTCCTCCAGATCATCCTGCCCGTGATATGTGGGACACTTTCTTCTTGAATAGTGATGGTGTTCTTGGAAGTATGTTGCTCCGAACGCACACCTCGCCGGCTCAAGCTCGTGTGATGGAACAGGTTGATCCCCCTATTAGGGTTATAGCGGCTGGGCGTTGTTTTAGGTACGAAGATGTTGATGCTAGTCATGAGTCAATGTTTCATCAGGTGGAAGGGTTAGTTGTCGATGAGAACATTACGATGGCAGACCTAAGAGGGACGTTGCAATATTTTGTACGTGCGATGTTTGGGGAGGACCGGGAAGTTCGTATAAGAGGCAGTTTTTTTCCTTTTACAGAGCCGAGTTGCGAGGCGGATATGACATGTCCGTTTTGTAATAGTGAAGGGTGTCGCGTTTGTGGTCGTACAGGATGGATAGAAATGCTTGGCGCTGGAATGGTGCATCCTGTTGTATTGGAAATGGCCGGTTATGATTCGCGCCGGTATTCAGGATTTGCTTTTGGTATGGGCTTGGATCGAATCGTGATGTTGAGGCATGGGATAGATGACATACGGCATTTGTTTCGTAACGACTTGCGCTTTCTTCAGCAGTTTGTCTGAAATTCTATGAAAGTACCAATGATTTGGCTTCGTGACTACTTAAATTTAGGAGTAGATGCCGATAGTCTGGCGAAACTGCTGACCAATGCAGGAATTGAAGTGGAGTCGATTGAGAGAATCGGCGAATTCTGGTCTGAACAAATAGTAATAGGCAAGATCGTTTCTATAGATGAGCACCCTAATGCAGATCGGCTTACATTACCGGCCATAGATTTTGGGTCTGGTCTCCAGACTGTAGTCACCGGAGCGCAGAATATTAATGTCGGTGATGTGGTTCCATTTGCTATGGAAGGGGCAACGCTGGTAGATGCATACTCTGATTCAAGGGAGCTTACCGTCCTAAAGCCCACAAAATTGCGTGGTGTTGAGAGTAGAGGCATGGTTTGTTCAGCCGCCGAATTAGGGATTTCGGATGACCATGAAGGTATCCTGATTCTGCCTGAAGATGCGCCTGTAGGATCAAAACTCGGTGACTACATGGGAGGGGAGGTTTTGGATATAAGTACTAAACCAAATAGGAGCGACTGTCTGTCTATGGTAGGGGTTGCGAGATATTTGGCCGGTTTGATTGAACAAGATTTTAAGATGCCGAAATTGATGCATGAGACTGGTGAAGCAGCAGAATTGCCGGACTTGCAGATTCGAATCGAGGATTCCGCTGCAGCTTCTAGATATGCTGTTGGATATCTATGGGATGTAAAGATAGCCGAATCGCCTTTCTGGATGCGTAGGCGTCTTGAGGCAGCCGGTATCCGACCTATAAACAACCTTGTTGATATAACCAATTTTGTGATGCTAGAAATAGGACAGCCGCTCCATGCTTTTGACTGGGACAAGATATCCGGTGGGATTATTGGGGTACGGCGTGCTACGGAAGGTGAGCGGATAACAACTCTTGATTCGCAAGAGCGAGAGCTGGTTGCGGCAGATACGGTTATATTTGATGGGTCTGGTCCTATAGCTATTGCGGGTGTGATGGGTGGCCTAGACACCGAGGTTACTAGCATTACAAGGACTATATTGTTGGAGTCAGCTAACTTTGATCAAACTAGCATACGTAGGACATCTAGACGTCTTGGCTTAACCAGTGAGGCGTCTCGCCGTTTTGAACAACGACTCTCGCCAGAAACTGCTGTTGTGGCTTTAAGGCGTGCAGTTCAATTGGCCGTCGAAATAGGCGCTGGGAAAGGGGTGTCCCTATGGAAAGACTCATACCCAAGGCCGGTTGAAGATATATCCCTGGAATTTTCATTAAGTGAGATACCCAGATTGTTAGGCGTGGAATTTGATAGAAATGAAGTAATGCATGCCCTTGAGCGTGCTTCATTGAATGTTGTAGCTGATGATGAATCAACCATGACTGTATGCGTCCCTCATTGGAGAGGGGATATTACTCGTGATGTGGACTTGGTGGAGGAAGTAGCCGTGATGATTGGTTATGACAAAATCCCTTCGTCTTTACCAACAGGGTCACTCCCGGAGTCAATCCCATTCGAATATGACAAACGCTTAGACGAAATAAAGGACCTTATGGTGTCTACTGGGTTCTACGAAATTATTACTTATGCGACTAGTAGTGTGGCACGGCTTGAGAATCTACTTGCCGGAGGGAATGCCCCGGATGATTTGGGTGCTGAATTTGCCGATAGACTGTTGCCAGAAGAAATCAAGCCTTTAGAGTTGTTGAATCCATTGAAATCGGATGAAAATGTGCTGATCACTTCTGCGATAAGCAATGTTTTGGAAACATTTTCTTCTAATTTGCGATTCAATCAGCAAGATGTTTCCCTATTTGAATTGGGGCGCATATTCTTGCCGAGAACGGGTGATTTGCCGATCGAACGACCGGTATTGACCGCTGTCACTGGCCAATACGCTTCAGGGTCCTCGTGGAACTCGACTCGCGAAGTTTCCTTCTTTGATTTTAAGGGGATTGTGGAAGTGGTTGCTAGTCGTATGAATTTACCCGCTCTTGAATTTCAGCCACTTTCACACCCGGTTTTCAAACAAGGACAAAGTGCGGCCGTAATGGTGAATGGGAAGTTACTGGGAGCGATAGGGGAAGTGAATCCAAACGTATGCGGTGCGTTCAATGTGAATGAGAAGGCGTTCCTTCTATCGTTAGATGTATCCCGGCTGCTAGAGATGTCTGGTGGCCCTCGACCTTATGTGTCAGTGCCTCGATTACCTGCTGTGACGCAGGATATATCGATTGTCGTCAACAACGACGTTCCTTCATCTGATTGTGTCAGGGTAATCAAACAGGCTGGCGGCGAACTGGTGGAGAGTATCAAATTTATAGATCAATACAGGGGAGAACAAGTGGCCGAAGGGAAGAGAGGGCTGACTTATTCTATCGTTTATCGGGATAATTCTAAGACACTGACTGATGATGAAGTGGCAAAGGTGCATAGACGTATAGTGAGTGCGCTTGATAGGCGCTTAAATGCAAAAATCCGTGACTAAATTTGGTGATTAGGATAGAGAATGTTTGAGTTAGGGTACGGCTTGCTTCTCGCTTTATCGGCTGCATTCAGTCTCTGGAGTGTTGTTAAAGGCTCTTGGGGATGGCTATTGCTGGCTGGATTTATGTCGGCTTTATACGCTGTGCCATTTAGCAGTACTATGGCTGCGATAGTTGCTTTGGCTTCGTTTGTACAATGGACGATGGCTGTGCTTTGGGGCTACAGGCGTGGCAGGCCTGGTCTGAGTTCAGTCATGCTATGGGTACCAGCTTTGATGCTGTTTTATAAGTATGTCGATGTTTACTCAGGATGGTTATCCGGTAGCGGCTAGTTCATAAGATTTGTAATAAACCATCGCCTGCGCTTCGATAGATATTAAGGAATTTAGATGGGTCATCTTGCTGACCATACAGAAAGTATTAGAGTTCGGTTTTCGGATACTGACGCCGGAGGGATAGCTCACCACTCCAGTTATTTCAGGTGGATGGAGGAGTGTCGCTTGGGATTATTACGTGCAGCTGGATTTTCTTATGGTGATCTTCAGAAGAGAGGACTCCATCTACCGGTAACTGAGTGCAGCTGTAAATTTAATCAACCAACGCACTCGGAGGATGAAATTACGGTGCATTTGTGGGTAACACATGCTGGTCGTGCTCGAATAAAGTTCCGCTATGAAATTCGTGGTAATACTAATGAAGTGAAGGCTGTGGCTACCTCTAGTCATGCCTTTACTAGTGATTCGGGGTTGGTGACTCGTTTAGCTGCTGACTCTGGGTTATGGCTTTGGTTAAAGGGCTATTTGTGTGATTAGCTCTAGCTTTAGACTAGGAACTGGGGTTGGCTTGATGGTATCGCAACGGTATACAGCCTGACCTCGAAGCAGTTATCTGATCAGGGCTCGTAGTTGGCTAGCTGCTTCTGTTGTGTCCGGTACGATTGTAGATGGTTTGGCGAAATCTTGTGGTAGTTTCCTTCCAAATCGATTGATCCAAATTGATGGAATGCCTGCCGCTACTGCCCCCTGAATGTCTGTGTTTTCATTGTCTCCGATCATGATTGCTTCTTGCCGCTGAGCACCTGTCATTGACAACGCATGTTCGAAGATTGAGGGGTCAGGTTTTTGGGAGCCGAATTCTCCGCTTATGACTATGTGATCCAGCAAGTCTTCTATGCCGAGCAACTCTATCTTAAGGCGTTGTCTTTCTGATTCCCCATTTGTAATGAGGCATACCTCACAAATACTAGCTTCGTGTAGTAATTCTTTGGCGCCATTCAAAAGTCGAATGCCCTGATCTAGTGCATTAGCGTAGATGTGGCATAGCTTTTCCGCAATATCTGTGCTGTGGATTCCAGCCTTAGATACGGCCTGGTTAATACGATCCATCCGAGTGGTTTCTCCCCATGCATCTCGGCTGGCTAGGTCATGTGTGATCTTGTCAAACTCATCTGCGATGCATTTGGCCTCATTGTCAGTCAATTCAGACTTCATACACGACGTGGCATACCGAATACGGAATTTGGTCAAATAACCGAAATCGAGCAAAGTGTCGTCGAGGTCGACTAAGACAGCCTTAGTTATATGTCTATTCGTCACTATATGCCGTTGACGGACCCTTTACAGAGTCTTGGAAGCTCAAATCCAAAGCGTTCCAAGCCAAGGTCGCACATTTAATACGGACCGGAAATTTCTTGACTCCTTGTAATGCTTCAATGTCCCCTAAGTCTTCCGTATCCTTATCATTTCCTTTGAACATAGATCTGACTTGTTCGATTTTTGTAAGGGCTTGATCCAAGGTAAGTCCTGTAAGTGTCTCGGTGAGTATTGATGCTGAGGCTTGGCTAATTGAGCATCCGTGTCCATCGAATTTTACTTCCGCTATTACGTCCCCCTCTACCATTAGGGTAAGTTCAATATCGTCACCACACAATGGATTAACTCCATGTGCATGAAAATCAGCTCTTGAGGCTTTACCTCGGTTACGGGGCGACTTGTAGTGGTCGAGAATTATTTCTTTATATAGTTCGTCGAGCATTAATTTAAAAAGAATTCTCCAGTAGATCTAATAGCTGCGCATAGTTCGTCGATCTCACTCTGCGTATTGTATATGTAGAAGCTCGCTCTAGCAGTAGATCCCACCCCTAGCTCTGCCATTAACGGTTGGGCACAGTGATGTCCAGCTCTAATCGCGACTCCTTTGCTGTCCAAAACTTGGCCTAGATCGTGAGGGTGTATGTCTGCATAATTGAAAGAAAACACGCCTCCTCGAACTGACGGGGTGCGCGGGCCATAGATTGATATTTGGTCTATTTCACTAAGTGCAGCTATCGCATATGCATTTAATTTATGGCTGTGGGCTCTGACGGACTCCATGCCTAAATGTTCGAGGTAGTCGACAGACGCGCCTAATCCAATGGCTCCAGCAATGTTCGGAGTGCCGGCTTCAAATTTATATGGGAGTTGATTCCAAGTAGATTGTTTCATTGTTACAGTTTCGATCATATCCCCGCCGCCTTGGTAAGGAGGCATGTCTTCTAGTAATTCTTCTCTTCCATAAAGGCATCCTATACCAGTTGGCCCAAGCATTTTATGGCCTGAAAAGGCAAGGAAATCAACCCCCAATTCTTCAACATTGACAGGGATATGGGGCACACTTTGAGCTCCATCCGCCAGTACTAAAGATCCATTTTGTCTGGCTAGCTCCACAACTTTTCTAAGATCCGTGATTGTCCCTAATACGTTCGACATATGAGTGAGTGCGATCATACGAGTATTAGGTGTCAACATTTCCGCTAGTTTGTTCAAGTTAAAGGACTTGTCGTGACTGTCAAGCGGCAAGTGACGCAATGTTGCCCCTGTCAATTCACATATCAGTTGCCATGGCACTATGTTGCTGTGATGTTCACATGTGGAAATGATGAGATCGTCACCTTGCTTCAGATTATTTTGTCCCCACGAATACGCCACTAAATTAATGGCCTCGGTCGCGCCTCTAGTCCAGATGATTTCGCGAGTATGTTTAGCGCCGATGAAGTTTGCTACCTTCTCTCGGGCTTGTTCGTATTGTTCCGTTGCTTGTTGGCTGAGATGATGTATTCCACGGTGGACGTTGGAATGTTCGCGTGAGTAATAGTTGCTTATTGCCTCGATAACAGATATAGGCTTCTGACTACTAGCGGCATTATCCAGGTAGATCAGTGGTTTGCCGTGGATTGTAGTTTGCAAGATAGGGAAATCTTTGCGAATTGCGTCGACATCTAATTCTGGTACAGATAGGTTCTGAATGTCTTTATGAGTATCCATTCTTCCTTCAGTCGATAGTCCGTTCGTGCTCGTCATGGTATTGTGACTATGATCTCACTGCCTGTCTCCTCCGTAGCGTAACTTTTTACTGGGGATGTTGCCGGAGACGATAGCGCCTCTCCTGATCCCAAGTCGAATATGGCCCCGTGGAGAGGGCAACTAACAGTCATATTATCACTGTCAAAGTCTCCTTCGGAGAGTGAAGCCTGGGCATGACTGCATGTGTCATCAAGGGCGAAAATCTTTCCTCGAGCTCGAAACAGAGCTATTAAATGTCCTCCAGCTCGAACGCAAATTGCCGATTCATTTTCTAGGTCTTCGGAATTGCACACGGTGAATCGCCCGCTATGGAGCATTATTTTGACCCTACAGCCTTTTCAAACACTGCGACTTCCAGTGAATTCCTGATGTCTTGGTTTGGAACCCGGTCTAGTACGGGCTCAACATAACCTCGCACTGCCAATGCTTCCGCCCCCTCACGCGTGAATCCGCGAGACATCAAATAAAACAATTCGTCGGCATCTATCTTGCCTACTGTGGCTCCGTGAGTACATCTAACATCGTAAGTCTTGATTTCCATTCCTGGTATAGAGTCAGCTCTTGATTCGTTGCTCAGCAACAGGTTGTCATTTTGCTGATAGGAATTGCTCTGATGTGCCTCTTCTTCTACAAGGATCATCCCATAGAATACTGATCTGGCACGATCACGGAGCACCCCCTTGTACATTAGGTCACTAAACGTGTGTGGCCCAACATGGTGTTGTTTGGTCTCGTGGTCTATGTGCCTCGTCCCATCTAACAGAGTTAATCCCCACATGTGTGAACTAGAGCCACTGTCCGGGAAATACCCGTCCAGACAGTGTTTTCCTAATGCGCTACCCAATGAGAATTCTGTTAAATTGACTGTTGAGTTACGATGACCTACAGCGCGAACATTTGAAAAGGCCGCAGTATGCTCTCCCCAATTTTGCACGTGAACATAATCTAACTGGGCACCTTCTGCAGCATAAATGTCCACACCTGAAACCGAGATGGCTTCGCTCGTCTGTGCTTCTGACGCTTGCTCTTCAATGAACAGAACCTTTGCTGATTTTTCGAGAACTATAGTTGTGTGAGAATAAACTCCTGTGCCTGCCATGGTCATAGTTTGCAGACGATGTAATGGCAAATCGATCTGCACTCCTTCAGGGACGTACAAAAAAGATCCGCCACTCCATAGTGCGGCATTCAAAGAGGTGAATTTAGCTAAGGAATTTGTATTCGTTTGAGAAGGCATTACATACTGTCTGAAGAGTTCTGAATGATTGATCGCTGCTGTGACCAGGTCGGTAAAGATAACCCCAGCATTGGTAAGGTGGTCTTCTATGCAGTGTTCCCCACAAACCCAGTCTGTTTGCACGGTATTACCCGAGTATATTCCTTCAGGCAGGATGCTCATTTTGTGGGGTTCTTTGGCCATTTCCGAAAGTTTGAACGCTACAAAATTTACTGGGTCGATACCACGTAAATCTGTACGTCTCCACATTTCGTCGGTGCGGGCAGGCATAGGCGTATTCTGAAATATGGCCCATGCGTCGAGCCGTTTCTCAAGTAGCCAAGATGGTTCGTCCTGGTGCTCGGAAATGGCTTTGACAAGCTCAGCGCTTGGCATCCCTATTGTTGTGTCGATAGGCATTAGTTAAATTTCAACGTTATCTTGAAAAGCAGATTCCACATGGGCCCATAAGATTCGAATTAGCCAATAGAACCTTCCATTTCTAATTCGATCAGTCGGTTCATTTCCACGGAGTACTCCATTGGTAATTCTTTAATGAACTCCTCGAAAAATCCAGTGACAATTACTGAGGTCGCTTTTTCTTCCGAAAGCCCTCTGCTCATGAGGTAAAAGATCTCATCATCGCCTATCTTGCTCACAGTGGCTTCGTGTCCAATCTGTGCATCTTCTTCTTCTATCTCTATGTAAGGGTATGTGTCAGTACGTGATTCTGGAGTAAGTAGCATCGCATCACACCTAACAAAAGATTTGGCGTCCGTGGCTCCGCGGTCTACTTTCAGTAATCCCCTATAGCTCGATCTACCATCACCATTGCCGATAGATTTTGAGGTGATTGTGGATGATGTGTTAGGTGCCGCATGTACTATTTTAGCCCCTGCATCTTGGTGTTGCCCGGAATTAGCATAGGCTATCGAAAGCACTTCTCCTCGTGCCCCTTCACCTAATAGATGAATCGCGGGGTATTTCATAGTTACCTTCGAGCCTATGTTTCCATCGATCCATTCTACGGAGGCCCCTTCGTGAGCAAAGGCTCTTTTTGTGACTAGGTTATAGACATTGTTGGACCAGTTTTGGATTGTTGTATAGCGCACGTGAGAGTTAGGCATTGCGATTATTTCTACAACTGCTGAATGTAGCGAATCTCTTGCATAAACTGGTGCTGTACAACCCTCTATGTAATGAACGTCTGCCCCTTCATCAGCAATAATTAATGTGCGTTCGAATTGCCCCGCCGCTTCGGCATTAATTCTGAAATAGGCCTGTAGGGGTAGGTCGACTTTCACCCCTGGCGGGACGTATACGAAGCTACCTCCGCTCCAAACTGCAGTATTAAGGGCGGCGAACTTGTTGTCATTGACAGGGATCATTTTGGCGAAAAACTTCTTCACCAGGTCCTCGTGTTCCCGTAGTCCTCCATCCATGTCTAAATAAATTACGCCTTGCTCAGCCATTTGGTCCTGAATGCTGTGATAAACAACCTCGGAGTCGTATTGAGCTCCTACACCGGCTAGGAATTTTTTTTCAGCTTCTGGTATTCCTAGTCGGTCAAAAGTGTTTTTTATGTATTCAGGGACGTCATCCCAATTGTCTTCTGCCCCTCGGTCTGTTGCTTTGACGTAGTAGCGAATATCATCAAATTTGATTTCTGAAAGGTCGGCGCCCCAGTCTGGCATAGGCCGGCTTTCGAATGCTTGAAGTCCCTGCAACCTAAGCTCTAGCATCCATTCCGGCTCGTTTTTTAGCGCGGAAATTTGCCGAACTATTTTTTCAGAGAGACCAGGATCGGTTGTAATGGCAGCTTTTTCTTTGTCGTGAAATCCGTGTTTGTAATCAAATTCTATACTTGTGGTTGGTGGCTGTATTGCCTCTGTAGACATCTTCCTATACCCCTTCGGCTACTCTGTTGACGTACGAATCATAACCTTGATCTTCCAATTTTAGAGCCAACTCTGGGCCTCCTGATTCAACGATTCGGCCAGATACCATGACGTGTACACGATCGGGTTGTATGTAAGTGAGCAGTCTCTGATAGTGCGTGATTATTAAAACTCCCATATGGTCTCCTCGTTGTGCATTCACCCCTTCTGCCACAATTTTGAGGGCATCTATGTCGAGTCCCGAATCCGTCTCATCGAGGATGGCTAAGCTAGGTTCTAACATCGCCATTTGGAGAATTTCACAACGTTTCTTCTCCCCGCCTGAAAAACCTTGATTTAGGTATCGAGAAGCAAAGGCAGGATCCATGTTTAGTAATTCCATCTTTTCTAACATCGTTTTCCGGAATTCGCGTACACCTATCTCATTGCCTTCTCCGCGGCGTGTATTCATGGCTTCCCGCAAAAAAGTGGTCAGTGGTACGCCTGGGATTTCCATAGGATACTGAAAGGCCATAAACATTCCAGAATTCGCCCTCTGATTTACTTCTAGATCAGATAGGTCTTGGCCTGAAAAATTAACAGTGCCACCGATTACTTCGCACGATGGATGCCCCATGAGAGTATTTGCTAAAGTGCTTTTGCCAGATCCGTTGGGGCCCATAATCGCATGAACTTCACCATGACCTATGGATAAGCTAATGCCTCTCAAGATCTCTTTGCTCTCACGTTCTACCTGTAGAGCATCGATTTCTAACAATTTAGTTTTGCTCATCGGTGATTACCTGACTTAACTGTTATCTCTGTCAGCATGCTAAAGTTAGCTTCCCTCGGTATGGATTTTGCCGGATAAACATTGCCCGACTCCACCATGAAATGCAGGACTGGGTCGGAGGCACATTTTAATACATCAGTCGATTCTATTACCCGCTTGCTGTGTAATCAACGTTATAGACAGTATTTTGTGTCCGGCCCCAAGCACAATGTTAATCAGTTTCGTCATCAAAGCTCTTTACGATTCGCTTGTACAGCTGTGCACATGTTACGACTTGCTTCATTTCTACATACTCTATTGCAGAGTGGGCCTGAGCAATGCTTCCTGGTCCCAGGACCACACAAGGTGTTCCGTGTTTATTAAGAGGAGAAGCATCGGTGCTGAAAGGTACGCCTTGCAATTCCTGGGGAGAGCCAACTTTGCTAGCTGCGTCTAGGCATGCCTGCACGATAGGTTCTGTAGCACTTGTTTCGATCCCGGTCTCTGCTAGGAATGGGTTGTGATATGTCACTTCAGTGCCGACTCTTTCCTGCTCAGCGCATAGATTTTCAAGTTCATTCTTTATTTCTTTCCAGACCGTAAGAGGGTCTTCATTGGGTAATAATCTTCTGTCAATATCGATCGTGCACTGTTCCGGAACGATGTTGACTTGAATACCCCCTGATATAACTGACACAGTTAAGGTTCCGTCCCCACACAAGGGATGACGGAGCGTTGGATGAGTAATTGAATGGTTGTCACGAAGATAATTAATCACATCAATCATCCCGTATATCGCGTTCGTTCCCAGTTCTGGGTTTGCTGTATGGGCAGCTTTTCCAATAGTGTCAATTTGCCATCGCAGGACACCTTTGTGAGCTACCACCGGTTGTAGATCGGTGGGCTCTCCTACTATTGCTGCTGCGATATCTGACTGATTACTTATTGCATTGGCCCCACGTTTCAAATATTCCTCATCGATTGTTCCAACAAGCACTATAGATGTGCGTTGTGGAGGGTCAGTTAACAGCTCTTCTAGGGCGAGCAAAGCCGACACCATTGCCCCCTTAACATCACAAGAACCTCGCCCATATACCCGTTGGTTTTCTATGACGGGGCTTAGACTACTAAGCTGTCCACCTATTGGGACTGTGTCGAGGTGAATATCTATCAGTAGCGTTTGAGTGGCCCCGGTGGGGCGTAATGCGAGTATGGCATTGGATCGTCCGTTCAAAATTTCTTCCTGACTAGTCTCCAAGCCAATCTGGTTGCCGAAGCTTATTAACCAATCGCTGTATTCTTGTTCCCCTTTACCTCCGTTAGGCATGTCAGGATTCACGCTGTCGATAGCAACTAATTCAGCGAGCATGTCTGTGGCAGTGACTGTTTTATTGTTGGGCTTGATGTCTGTCATAGATTTTGGGGTCCTCTGCGACGATGCGATTTCAGATTTCGGCGTAAAATATTTGTTGTTCACATAACATCGTACTCGGATTTCTAGATTTTGGAGCGTAAGCTGTGCGTAGGGAAGAGTTTGTAATAGCCGATATAACTAAGATGCGTCATTTTGCGAATGCCGCATTGATTGATGCAGGGTTGGATGCTGATGTGGCGGCATTAGTAGCGGAAGTACAGCTTGAAGCGTCGATTCGAGGCCAGCCTACCCATAACGTTGGAGATATTCCCCTTTACGCGGAACATATCCGATCTGGTTATGTGAATGCTTATCCAATTATGCAAACAATTACTGAAAGTGACTCACATTTAAAATTGGATGCAGATTGTGGGCCAGGGCAATGGGCGGCTTGTATAGCTATGAAGCGTGCTATTGAAATTGCTCGAAGAGGAGGTATGGCTATAGTGACAGTCCAAAATAGCAGGCATTATGGCGCGTCTGGTTATTATGCTTCTATGGCGGCTGATGCTGGAATGATTGGTATGTGCACTACAAATGCTGGGGCTACGGTGGCGCCTTGGGGATCCAAAGAGAAGATGCTGGGGAATAATCCATTGGGATTTGCGTGCCCTACTGGGGGAGCACACCCATTTATGCTCGACATAGCTATGAGTGTGGTAGCAGCTGGAAAAGTTGGCCTCCGGTTGGCTCAAGGTAAGGAAGTGCCATTGGGCTGGCTCTTAGATAAAAATGGGCGTCCAACAACAGATCCATCCGCCTTAGTAGAAGGTGGGTCATTACACCCTATTGCAGATCACAAAGGATACGGTTTGGCCACCATTATGGAGATACTCTCTGGTGTTCTAAGTGGGTCTAAATTTGGGGCTGATCACACCAGGGCGAATTCAAGTAAGCCCGGTCAAACAGAAGACATAGGGCATTTCTTTTTTGTCATTAATCCAGCGATATTCATGCCAATTGAGGATTTTACGGGGCGAATGGACAAGCTTGTGGATGATCTGACAGGAGCGGATCTAATCGACCAATCGGGCAGGGTGGTGATCCCTGGATCGTTCGAATATGAAGCTCGAGATAGGAATGTTGCGAAGGGAACCGTTCCCATCATACGAGAGACCTATGAGAAGATACTCAAATTCTCGGAAGACTATGGGATAGCGATAGATGGGGCTTAGTTAAGGAATAAGACTAGAATATTTGATATAGACAAAGTCATCGGCGATGAGTCCATTTGTTAGAATCAATCTATTAATGATCATTAGGATAGGATCTCACTGCATATAACCTAATGGGGTGATCCGATGTCATCGATATCTTCGTATCTATCAAGCAGTCCAAACGAATACTCAGCAAATCAAAGAAATAGGGAATCTCCTCGGGAGATAATAAAACACAAGAGGGCCGGGTCGGGGCTGTCCCTAAAGTGTTGTTAGCTCAGAGCCGCATAATTGTGGAGGATGATTATGATTCACCACCTGCAGCCGCTGGAACTATTGAGACTTCACTCGATGGTTGAAGTAGTGTGTCCATGCCATCAAGGAAACGTATGTCCTCTCCTTCGACGTAAATACCAACGAAAGATGATATATCCCCAGCATCATCGATAATTCTGCTTTTGAACCCTGGGTGCATCCTGTCTATCTCATCAATCAAAGCGCTTATGGAGTGAGCTTCCACCATTAGCTTTTTTTTGCCCTCTACCAGGTCACGTAACTGGCTGGGTATTCGCACGTTCGCCATATCTTATTGATTACCTGCTTCTATCTGCATGTTTCTTTGGCCTATCGAATACATGTGTGTTCCCTCTATAGCTAGACGGTGATTGGTTCAGTATTAACCTCGCATTGTATAGCCGCCAATTCTTGTTCGAAAGATGAGATTGTTGGCTCCACAGTCATGCTGGCTCCTAATTGATCGTTTATCGCTTCCTGGGCTTTGAGGCCGTTGCCAGTCACATAAGCTACGGTTAATTCGTCTGGGCCGATCTTTCCGGCAGCTGCCAGTTTTTTAAGAGTGGCAATTGTTACACCGCCAGCTGGTTCCGTGAATATGCCTTCGGTGGCAGCCAGCAATCGCACGGCATCAACAATTTCCTCGTCACTGACCTGTTCAATTAAACCATCAGTCTTGTTTGCGATGGCTATAGAATAATTGCCATCGGCAGGGTTGCCGATTGCGAGAGACTTCGCAACGGTATTGGGGTTTCTGACAGGGTCAAACCGTTTCTCCCCTTCTGCGAAAGCTTTGGCAACAGGGTTGCACCCTACTGCTTGGGCCCCTGATATTCGTACATTCTGGGATTCGAGCAATCCTACTTCTACTAGCTCTCTAAACCCTTTAGCGACTTCTGTGTAAAGTGCCCCTGATGCTATGGGGACAACTACATGATCTGGGGCCTTCCAGCCCAGCTGCTCGACTGTTTCCAATGCAAGCGTTTTAGATCCTTCTGCATAGTAAGGACGCATGTTGATGTTGCAGAAAGCCCAGTCCTCTTCATCTGCTATTTCTGAACAAAGTCTATTCAACTGATCGTATGTGCCATTCACGGCTACCAGATGTGCCCCATATATTGCAGCATTCGTGATTTTTCCGGCTTCCACATCTGATGGCATGAATACATAAGTCTGCAATCCGGCTTTGATTCCCGCTGCAGATACTGCGCTAGCCAGATTGCCTGTAGACGCACAAGCGAAAACTTTGTAGCCAAGCTCGCGGGCTTTGGTAATGGCGACAGCCACTGGCCTATCCTTAAATGAGAACGTCGGATTGACGCTGTCGTTTTTTATATACAGATTTTGCAATCCCAGTTCCGCCCCCAATCTTCGTGCGCGTTGCATCGGTGTAAAACCTACCCGCACATCCTCATCCCAGCCACATTCCACCGGTAACAGATCTACGTAACGCCACAAGCTTAGAGGTCCGTTCTCTATTTTTTCTCGGCTAATTTGAGCTTTCACATAATCGTAGTCATAAGTTACTTCTAAGGGGCCGAAACAAAGTTCGCAAACGTGCTTAGCTCCTATTTCATATTGGGCTGCACACTCCTTGCATTGAAGCCCGATCACTTTGCTCATTTTTTTAACTATACTCCGATTGGTGGGTTCTAATTTGACGCGGTTTGTAATCGCCTAAGGATCAATAATGATGATTGAGGCTGGAACTGTCCGTTCAACACCATGATTTGCTGTCGGTCTGCAGTTCTGGAGAAGGGTGTCCGTTTACAAACAAAAAACCCCTTTGCAAAACAAGGGGGTTCCACGGAGAAAAACTAAATCTCTCATGGTCTTCTCTTATCTCGCGATTATCAGTTCTTCGCCGGAGTTGGCACCTGGTACATTTGTTGGACTGGTTGCCGGGCTTCGTAGGGCCGATTTCCCTCCACCACTCTGGATAAGCATCACTGACCACATAATATTAAGTTGTTGTGCTGATTATATCAGTTTCTCCCCCGCCCTCTGCAAGCTAAAACTTTAATCTGCATTTTTGTGGGCGCGTGAAAAATCTTTGGGCTGATCATACAGCAGGGGGATATTAGCTGTATCGGTAAGTTCTGGGATATGGTGATATGTGTTTGACCTTGGGTTAAGGAGCCATATGGGGGTCTTTCCATATCGTCTGCTGTAATCGAAAGGCTAGATGAAGAATTATTGCAATTATTGACACTGACATCACATTTACTAGGCAATTAATCTGTCTTTTATAGAACCTCGCTGGCGAATAACATCAGCGCTCTTTGTTGCGCAGGGTATTTCCAGTAGCGCTGCAATTGCTACATTCACTGTGACTGCGATTATTGCTGCTGATTTGGGAGGGGCAGAGTGGGCTGGCCTGCCAGTCTTATTCCTTTTCGCTGGTCGCTCGATGGCTGCCTTTGTAATTGGCTCTGCAATGGATAGATTTGGACGTCGATCTACATTGACCTTTTCATATTTATGTGGGGCATTGGGAGCAGTATTGGCCACGTTGTCAATAATTTATGGAAGCTACATCGGGTTCATTATTTCTTCGTTTCTATTTGGTGGAACGCGGGCCGGCATTGAACTTCAACGTTTTGTTGCGGCTGAGGTGCATAACCCTGGTAATCGGGCTCGAATAATAGGGTTTGTCGTATCTGCTGGAACTATAGGGTCGATATTTGGTCCTTGGATATTTCAATTGACTAGCGATATGGCAGAGAGCAGTGGCTATATGGGTTATGCGGGCCCCTGGTTAGCATCTGTTCCCCTGTCAATTGTTGCAGCCTTAGTAGTTTTTATTTTTCTTCGACCTGAACCCAAGCTTCTTGCTCAGCGAATTGATGAAGCTCATTCAACCGGGACTTTTATCCCTAAAAAGCTAATGAGGAGCCGCCGCGAAATCATGTCTATTCCAGATGTTCGACTGTCCGTTACCGCTATAGTGCTCGGACAGGGAGTAATGACTATGATTATGACGATCACTCCGCTTCATATGACCAACCATGCTCATGGCACTTCAGATATATCTTTGGCTATGATGGCGCACACTATGGGAATGTTTGGGCTTTCCTGGCTAGTTGGACGGTTGACGGATACATGGGGAGGGTATGTATCTGTTGCAGCAGGGGCTTTTTTACTTATATTTGCTGGGTCGTTTGCGATCAATGCGACCGTGCTTCCGATTATCGTTGTGGTGATGTTTTCTCTCGGTTTGGGCTGGAATTTTTGTTTTGTGGCTGGCTCGGCGTTGTTGACTGATATGTTGAACCAGACTGAAAGGGCTCGGTTCCAGGGTTTTACGGAAGCCATCAATGCTGCTGTGGGAGGGGCTACAGCCTTGTTAGGTGGGCAGTTTTTCGGTGTAGGTGGATATGGATTGGTAGGGGTTGCTGGATTGGTGCTTACTTCTGGCTTAATTGGAGTAGGTGCATTGACAATGATGAATAAGCGTAATCTTGTAGAGCTGAGGGACTAGAAGATGGATAAGGATTTGATAGGGACAAAGAGGGTGGCTGGAGCGCGTGGGCGCATTATGATTACACACACTGAAGGGTGTGCCTTTTTAAGGATAGAGTGAGATATCGTATGGTTGAATCCAATGAGCGACGGTCTTTCGATCGAAGTCATCCTTCTACAATCCCGGCCAACACCAATGCATTCCATGTGCCTACGGCTACCGAATTACAGGATGAAGAGGAACGACTTGAGGACCGCATATCGTTTAGCTTGGCTGAGGGATTGTTGCTGGCAGCCGATCTTAGTTGGGCATTCCTAAGCCTCATAATCCTGAATGATTTTAGGATAGCTATTGTCCCTTTAGTGGTGCTTGACGCGATTCTCTTTTTAGGATTATTTCGGCGGGAAATTGTCGAGAGAGCTCTACTGGTCATAAGAGGATTAGCAGGTATTCTTTTGTTTGCAGTCGAGGTTAATGCTTTTAATGCGGGTTGGCCTCTAATTATGGGGCAAGTGGTTTTACTGATTGGTGCTGTTCTGTTGGTATTTGGACGTGGTGGTGAAGGCAGGAATGTTGTAGGAGCATTCATCATGGTAATTGGTCTCGGATTGGGTATTGTGCTTACCGGTGTTTCAAGTAGCCTTAGAATTGGCATCTGTGGGTCGTTACGATGAAGCCAGTGAAATAGTGGGAAAAGTAATTGCAGATAATCAAGACAACGCATCGGTCCACTTACTTGCTGCTAATTACTTTTCTGAAGATGTAGTTGCAGACACTGAATCTGCGATTAAGGCGGCAGAGCGTGCAGCTCTCTTAGGCGATCGGGATGAGCGTGCCTTGGCCTATTTCGCTCTTGGTTTTTTTTATGCGCAACTGGGCGAATGGTCCAGGGCAATAGAAAATCTCACTTTGTCGGAAACGGAGTCGCCAGACAATCCTGCCATCTATATGAACCGAGCAATGGCGTTTATTCAAATCGGTAGAACCCAAGATGCTCTAAATGATCTGCGAAATGTAGAGAAAATTTCTCCGGACTCCGATTATGCGACTCAAGCGAGGATGGCTCGATTAAGTTTGGAAGGCCTGATAGGGCCATCCGGATTGAAAGGGGGATAGTAGGGAGCTATCTTCATATGTATTTGCCGCAACAATTCAACGGTGGTCGCGAATCGCTTAGTGTCCTGCCGGCATTATTCCGTTAGGCAGCCAGATCATGCTGAGGTTGCTTTTGGGGTCAGCCTAGCAAATCGTTCCTATCGCTCCAGGTATTAATTCTTCACCACTGCAACTTTTGAGTACTGGCTGACCATCCATCTCATGTGTCTAGACGTGAATTGCTCACCTAGCAGATTCGCTCGGCTGGATACGTAGAAATCGCTCCAACGATTCCAAGCAATCGTCCGCATACTCACCATAAGCCCTAGTGGTCATATGTCCTATACGAACAACCTTATCGACTAGCTCTCCAGTACCTCTTGCCAGTACAAGGTTAGTTTCCTCTTCTACAAATGTCGCTATTTCTTCGGCTTTGTCTTTGAATTGGGGCGGAGGGTAAAAGCAAGTCACAGTAGGTGACGCTGCAGTTTCACTAGCTACGGGCTGGTAGCCTAATTCTCGAAGTCTTGCTCTAATAGACGATGCAGATTTCCGCATCCTTTCGAATCTGACTGAAGGCTCTTCATCTGCTTGCAGCTCCAAGCTCTTTACCAGTGCCCGAACTATATTGACTGGCATAGTCGCTGGCTGAGGGTGGTACTCCGCTAAATCTCGTGCGGTATCACGCCATACCCGTAGATCTTTGTACCATCCACGACCAGTGTTTCCTGTTCGATCGATTCTGTCCCAGGACGCGTCGGATACTGCAATTGGTGCTAATCCTGGAGGAGCTGCTAGTGCCTTCTGCGAGGCTGTACAGCACACGGCTATATTCCAATCGTCCATTCGAATTTCGCAAGCACCAAAAGAGGAAACAGCGTCGACTAATAATTCAACACCGTGCTTTGATGTTACAGATGAAATGGCTTCTATGTCATGAAGTGTCCCGGTGGCGGTTTCCGAGTGGCAAATTAGCAATCCTGCATACTTGTTGTTAGACAAGTGTTGATCAATTATTTCAGGATCCGCTGTAGATCCAGAATCCAGTCTTATTGGGTCGGCGACTAGCCCATTTGCCTTTGCTATTAGGTAGAGCCGATTCGAAAAATATCCGTTTACAACAGTGAGCACTCTTTCCCCCTGTGCAAACATGCTGCCCACGGCAGCATCTATTCCTGCAGAGCCCGATGCTGCCAGCATGAATATCTGGCCATCGGTCTGCGCGTAAGGTTTTAGTGCATTCCTCGCCTGTGAATAGAGTGTTACCCACTCTGTCCCATAGTGAGAAGTCACCTGCTGAGCTAATGCAGCCAAAACTTCAGGTTCCAAGTCAATAGGGCCAGGAATCATCAATCTTTTCATACTGTTTTCCCTAGAGAATTATTTGATATCAGCCTTAGTTGTTTCATCTTCGTGCAAAGTTGATTGTGAAGCCTACCAAAATATACGACAAGACTTGCAATAGTTGGTTGATAAAATTTATGGCAGAGATCAATTTGTGGCAAGGAGTAGCCCGTTTTCGGGTATTGTTGCTGTATGAATGAAAATCCTCCGGACATAAGTGTATTCTTCCCGCTGTTTAATGAAGAAGGCAACGTTAGGCACATTACTCTATCTGCTATTGCAGCCTTGACTCCGATCGCTGGTAGGTTTGAGGTGCTATTGATAAATGATGGCAGTAATGATCTTACGCGAGAAATTGGTGAAGAACTGTCATCACTCGATTCTCGTGTTCGAGTGATATCTCACAACACAAATTTGGGTTATGGAGCAGCCTTGAAAACTGGTTTTGAGGAATCGAAATTTGACTTGATTGCATTTACAGACGGTGATGGCCAATTTGATTTGAATGAACTGCAACTGCTACTAAATGAGTTGCCTGGTCACGATGCTGTCATCGGATTTCGTATGCGTCGTGCAGATTCTGCTCTACGGACATTGAATGCGAGAGCTTGGGGATTTCTGATTGGGGTTCTATTTGGGATTTGGCCCCGAGATCTCGATTGCGGATTTAAGCTTTTTAAGAGTGAATTAATTGATCAGATGGATCTTGAGGCTACTGGGGCATTCATATCAACTGAGTTGCTTGCGAAAAGCCGAAGATTGAACGCAAGAATTGCTCAGGTTGGAGTTACTCATTATCCAAGAGCAGCTGGGGACTCGACGGGAAATAATCTGGTTGTGATCATTAGGGCATTTTGGGAATTGGCCAGATTTTGGCTCCATTTGAAAAGATGGCTACCTTGAAATTATCCATACTTATTCCTGTTTTCAATGAAGTGGAATCGATTAGGCCGGTTGTCGAGCGGCTGTTGGATTTACCTATCAATAAAGAACTAGTCATTGTTGACGACTGTTCTACTGATGGGTCTTCGGAGGTTGTCGGCTCGTTGGAATGTGATGAGGTTCAGGTATGTCGTCATATGCATAATTTGGGAAAGGGGGCAGCTATACGTACAGGCTTAGATATGGCAACGGGTGATGTGATTGTAATCCAGGACGCTGACTTAGAGTACGATCCCGCTGAGATACCTCTGTTGCTAGAGGTGCTCCAGAAGCAAAATGTGCGAGTCGTGTACGGATATCGAGATCTCAGTAGGCAGCAATTTGTCGTTCGATGGGGCAACTTGTTTTTAACATTGATAACTAATGTACTGTTCAATGGGCGTTTGAAGGATATGGAATCTTGCTACAAAATGCTGACTATTGAGCTGGCCCGATCACTAAATTTGCGTTCGGTTCGATTTGAAATCGAGGCAGAGATTACGGCCAAATTACTAAAGCGGCGTGAAGTCATAGTTCAGATTCCTATCAAATACATACCACGCGTCCAAAAAAAGAAGCTGGTGCCGTTTAAAGATGGACCTCAGGGTTTGTGGGCACTCATCCGGTTTCGTTTCACAGATTGACATCGGTTAGACGAGTTTTTCGGCTACTACGTAATCCGACTGTTTACTTTCCCGCATGTGGCTGTTGCTTGCGATTCTTCCCCCACCGAGGACCGTCTCGCCTTCATATATGACTGCCGCTTGGCCTGGAGCGATTGCCCAGAGTGGTTTTTCCAATTCTATTTGAATGGGTCCTACAGGATGGTTTCCACATAGGATTACGCCATTGTTCAATTCGCCATGTGATCTAATTTTTACTTGCACACGTTGGTGGTCGATGAATTTATTTCCAGAGATAGAATTAACCTGGTTGATTGGGAATTGAAATGCGAGTGTATCTTCTCTGGTCCCAACTATAATCGAGTTAGATCTGGGGTCAATTCTTGTAACGTATAGAGGACAAGTGGAGGATATGCCCAACCCTTTTCTCTGTCCGACCGTGTAATTTTCTATCCCATTGTGGGTTCCTATGGGGATGCCTCTAGTGGACAGTATCGGGCCGGGCCGGCTAGTTTTTCCAGCCCATTTCCTTGCAAACTCACGATAGTCATCTGCTACGAAACATATGTCCATGCTTTCTGGTTTTTCCGCGATTGGCAAACCAAGGTCATGTGCAATTGAACGAACCTCGTCTTTTGTAAGACCTCCGATTGGAAAAATAGCTCGTGATAGACGGGCTTGATCCAAGTTGTACAACACATAGGATTGATCTTTGTCGAAATCTATTCCGCGTAGCAGTTGCCACTTACCAGACACGTCGTCAAACTGCTTTCTTGCGTAGTGTCCGGTTGCCATGATGGTAGCTCCTGTTTTCATCACGTGTTCGTCTAGAGCCCCATATTTGATGTGTTGATTACAATCTATGCACGGGTTTGGCGTTAGTCCGTTGAAGTAGTCTTTAGCAAATCGATCAACTACAGTGTCAGCGAAGGGTTGCTTCATGTCGATTAGTATGTGGTCGATGCCCAATAGTGCGCACACTTCTTTTGCATCTGCAACAGATTCTGGTGAGCAACAATTTCGCGGACCGGGTTGTCCAGCTCCATCTGGCCAGATGTCCATAGTGATGCCTATAACGTCTACTCCTGATTTAGCAAGAATAGCTGCGGCCACCGAACTATCTACCCCTCCACTCATGGCTACGGCAACTTTGGTGGAGGGCGCAAAATCATAATTGTTCAAAACTGGCTTTACTTTCATAAGAATTTGGACGCTGATATCTGGACATTATCCTTGTATGAGACGGCATAGATTTTAACCTGCCTTTAGTAGACATAATTATTGTAAGTCTTTTAATATCAATAGACGACCATTATAGATGGGTAAGTGAATCGATTATGACTCGTCCCATACAGACTGTTGGGCGTGTTGTTGCCGTACTGGCTTTTACACTGGTGATGGCACTGCTTGTCGCTGAGACGCCTTTAGCATCTACCCCTGCAGTAGAGAGGGCTAAGTCCCGAATAGATTGGCATAAAACTCAAATCGAAATTGTCCGTGCCGACAATAGACACCTATCGGAGCTATTGGTGTATCACAAGTCACCCCACTTTACGACTGCCGCGGCTAAGCGGTATCTTGGTCTAGTAGAACCAGGGGAAACTAGGGTTATTATTCATGGCCCCAATTACGCTGACTCTCTTCCAATAGACAACTTTAGTTCGAGTACAGACCCCGTTGAAACTGCTCGTCCAAATGCGTTGGATTTCGGCTTCGTTCGCGAATGGGTTAATTACTTGAGCGGATTTAAAAGTGAGGATGGATAAACGTTGCGTATTGCGATAAAGCGTGTGGATCCTGAGTTGCCGCTGCCTAAATATGAAACTGCTGGGTCTGCAGGATTCGATTTTGTGGTTCGTGAAGGGACAGTGGTTAAGGCAGGGGATATTGCTTTGTTGCCTGTCAATGCAATAGTTCAAGTCCCGGAAGGCCATATGATGATTATTGCGGCGCGTAGCAGCACTCCAAGACGTACTGGACTCGTAATTCCTCATGGGATAGGGATAATCGACTCGGATTATTGCGGGCCTGAGGATGAGGTATGTATCCAAGTATGGAACCCGACGTCTGATGACGTTGAAGTTAAACGTGGAGACCGTATTGCACAAGGCTTAATTATGCGTGTTGAAAGAGCCGAATGGCAGGAAGTCGAAGAGATCGTTGCTCCCACCCGTGGCGGCTTCGGCAGTACTGGGTAATAGCCTGTCCAGATTAAGGGACGCTGTTAAGGCCTTTTATACGAATGAAGCCTTAGTGGAGGAAGATGATCTGGTGCTTCTTGCTGTTTCAGGTGGGGTGGATTCGATGTGTATGGCGCATGCAACAATCGACATTGCTGATGAGATCGGGTTTCGTGTTGGGATAGCACATATTAATCACAAGCTTCGTGAGAATAGCGATGCGGATTGTGAGTTCGTTGCGCGTTTTGCTAAGAGTATGAATATTCCATTTTACGGGCATGAGATTAACGTAATTGAAGACGCGGAGGTTCGTGCTGTCTCTGTAGAACTAGCCGCTCGCGAGGCGCGGTACAAATATTTGACAAGGTTGCGAGAGGATTTGAGAGCAAAAATCGTCGCAATTGGGCATAACCAGAATGATCAAGCTGAAACGGTGCTTATGCGTTTGATCCGAGGGTCTGGTACACATGGTCTAGCTGCTATGAGGCCTATTACTGGTAATTATGTTCGCCCATTACTAATGTTCGATCGGGAAGAAATAACATCTTACTGTCGTGTTGTTGGGATAACTTGGTGCGATGACGAAACCAATTCGATGTTGGATGCGGATAGAAATCGTGTTCGTCACAAAATTATTCCAGAACTGCAGAAACTACGGTCTGGCGTCACTGGAGTATTGGCGCGATCTGCGGACGTCTATTACGCTGACGCACTTGTATTGGAATGGGCAGGGGAGATCGGATTAGAGTTAATGGGATGGCGAGATGTACGAAGCGGGATAGAAATTGATGGGACTATATTTCGTGGTTTACCCGACTACGTAGCTGCCCAGTCATTAAGGGCAGCTTGCAGAACATTGTCAATGCCTGTACCGCATATGGCGGGCTTGTTGAATGCTGTCGTATTTGCTGGGACAAATGGGCCGGGAAATGTGGTTAAACTTGGGACCGGGGGATATCTGCGAAAATCCAAAAACAAGTTACTAGTAAGTCGAAGTGGCAAATCTGAAAAGTCATATCCATACGATGTGGAGCTGGATTTGCCTGGTAACTTTCGAACTCCCAGAGGCATAAATGTTGGCGTCAGACCTATTAAGTATGAAGAATACGATCCTGCACTGGTTTCGCCAGTAAATTTATTTATTTCGCTACCCGAAGGTATTGAATCAATACGTCTTATGAGCGTAGAGCAATCTACGGAATTTCGGCCTTATGGGCGTGCCCGTAAAATGCCAATCTCAGCTTTTGCAGGACTGATGGGCGTTCCGGACTGGTCTATAGGTGATGTTTGTTTGATTGTAATTGATGGTCAAGCAGCTTGTGTTCCGGGGCTCGAAATAGATGCGGGCTTTTCGGTCGATCAGGACTCGACAATGGTAGCTTGTGTGACAACCGACCGCGCGTTGAGTTAGCTCTGTGATTTGTTGTTCACACCATATCTATGTGGACCTGCATGCACATCTGGAAATTATCTAAGAATAAGCCCAAAATGTGGCCAACCGGTGATATCATCAGTCTGTAATGTTGCACGTGTTTCTCAACAGGGTTTTGGGGTTCATTGAACAACCGATTAATGCGAAATGGGTTTGTGTACCTAGTAATAGTGGTGGCAGTTATGGCTGTGTTGTTTGTGGTTATGAATCCATCAGATGCGAAACCACGATATAGCTATTCTCAGCTTTTAGATGATGTAGCCGGGACGGCTAGATCTGGCGCGGTCCCTCGTGTGATTGTGGACAATACGACGATTCGTTATGTGAGTCCGTCAGGTAGCGTCTTTGAGGCGAGTACTGGTGACGACACGGATATAATGAGGGATCTGCAGGCTCGTGGGCTGAATGTCGATAGAGAAGATGTGCGCATTGAATATAAGCAGCCCAGTCAAATGAATGGAATTATAGGGGGCCTGTTTTCCTTCTTGCCCATCCTGTTTATCGTGGGGCTACTGGTGTTTATGATGCGACAGGCGCAAGGATCCAATAACCAAGCGCTTTCTTTTGGTAGGTCACGGGCGCGGATGATTTCGGGGCATAGGCCTACAGTAACGTTCAAGGATGTTCAGGGAGTAGATGAAGCTAAACAGGAATTGGCTGAAGTAGTAGAGTTTCTTAAATATCCGGAGAAATTTACCAAGATTGGAGCACGAATACCGGCTGGCGTGCTATTGGTTGGGCCCCCTGGCACAGGCAAGACTTATTTGGCTAAAGCTGTGGCTGGAGAGGCTGGCGTGCCATTTTTCAGTTTGAGTGGGTCGGAGTTTGTTGAGATGTTTGTTGGGGTGGGGGCATCTCGAGTGCGCGATCTATTTGAGAAAGCTCGTCAAAGTGCTCCTTGCCTTATTTTTATCGATGAAATTGATGCGGTTGGTAGGCAGCGTGGGGCAGGATTAGGTGGAAGCCATGACGAACGAGAGCAGACACTCAATCAGATTCTGGTAGAGATGGATGGATTTGAATCTGATACTAAAGTTATAGTTGTAGCGGCCACTAATAGACCTGATATTCTCGATCCCGCTCTTCTCAGACCGGGTCGTTTCGACAGACAAGTTATTCTTGACCGTCCTGACATAAAGGGCCGTGAGGCGATCTTGACAGTGCATTCTGAAGACAAGCCTCTAGCGGATGATGTGGATTTGGTGGTCCTTGCAAAGGAAACACCTGGATTTACGGGTGCCGATCTGGCCAATTTGTTGAATGAGGGGGCTATTCTTGCTGCGAGAGAGAACAAAACTGTTGTCGGCATGGCTGATCTAGAAGAGGCGATCGATAGGGTAATTGCGGGCCCTGAACGAAAAAGTCGTGTAATAAGCGACAAAGAGAAGAGGATCACAGCATTCCATGAAGTGGGGCATGCCATAGTGGGTCATCTACTTGGTGAAATGGACCCTGTGCACAAAATCTCGATAATTGCTCGTGGGCGTATGGGAGGGTACACCAGATTTTTGCCATCTGAAGACCGGTCCATGATGTCTAAGACGCAGTTTGAGCACCAGATCGCAACGATGATGGGTGGGCGTGCTGCTGAATTGCTGATTTTCGAAGAGTTTACTACGGGGGCCTCAAGTGATTTAGATCGTGCTACTACTCTCGCTAGACAGATGGTGACTCGTTATGGCATGAGTGTTACTTTGGGTCCGCGTACCTTTGGGAAAAACGAAGAACTTGTGTTTTTGGGTCGGGATATATCAGAGACTCGTAACTATAGTGAGGCGGTAGCAGAACAAATAGACGATGAAGTCACTACGATTGTCAATTATGCGCATGAGCGTGCTACAGAGCTATTAAGCGAAAATCGTGTGTCTTTGGATAAAATTTCTGAGTATTTGATCAGTGAAGAGACGATGGATATTGATACGTTTGAAGCGCTCATGAACGGGGAGGATCCTCCAGATCGGGGATCATCATCCCAAGGGTCTCCTCCCACTCCTCCCGACGCTGATGGGGTTGATACGCCTAGTGATTTTACTCCTCCAATCGGTGGGGCTAGATTACCTGAAGGTTCGACTGGGATAGCATAGTCCTCGAGTAACTACCGAGATGTTTGGCAGTGTTTTGTAGCGGCTACGCGCATGTTAGCAAAACCTTGATAGCACCGGTCGATTTGTCTGATGCAGTCTTGTAAGCAATCTTTGCATCTTCAATTGCGTACCGGTGGGACACCATCGTCTTGGCAATTTGTGCCCGTGTTGACAACAGTTTGATGGCTTGCGAAAAATCTGACGAGTCATCGCCTGAATTGTCGTAACAAATAGATCCGACTATTCGGAGTTCTTTTTCGACGATTGGATTTATATTGATCGAGGAGTTCCCCCAAAAGGCTCCTGCTATTGAAATTATGCCACTTGGGCGGACTAGTTCCATAGCGTGCTCCATTGACCCTGATGATCCTCCTATCGCTTCAATCACGATTTCAGGCTTCTCCAGGTTATTCAATTTTGAGGATAAGTCTGCTGGAGAGCATGATTGATCTGCCTTGATACAATGGGTAGCGCCGAGTTGCTTCGCTGCATCTTTCTGGTGCTCATGCCTGTATATGCATATCAATTCTCTGGGAATCATCTCTGCTGCTGCGGCTATGCACATCAGTCCTATAGTACCTGCTCCTAGCACAGCGATACTAGCGTGGTGAGCCGTATTAGCCATTCGAACTGCGTGTACTCCCACTGCCAAGGGCTCAACGAGAGCCCCCTCTGTATAGCTAAGCGAATCTGGTATGGGGACTGCTGAATAGGCAGGGATGTCAAAATATTCGGAATGCCCCCCAGGCTTTGATAAGTTCCATCCTATTGCCATTCTCCTGTCCACCTGATCGCAAAAAGTATATTTGCCCGATTTGCAATTAATACATTTCTCGCAACGTTGTATAGGCTCGATCGCTATCCTTGTCCCCGGAGTTACATTAGTGACGCCTTCCCCTACTGCATAAATATCACCGGAGACTTCGTGACCGATAAATAAGTGTTTTGTCGGATCTGTCTGCGCTTGCAGTTCATCTTTTCTGTGTAGATCACTGCCACAAATCCCAGCTTCACGAGTGCGAACAATGACTCTCCCAGGTTCAACTTTGGGGATATCGAAGAAATTTTCGACGAGTATGTCGTCTTTTGTTATCTTCACTGTTTTCATTAGGCGAAGGCATCCTCAATGTTTGTCTGTATCAACTATAACGATACACAACATGGGATTTGCGTGTTTCTCCGCTACACTCATTGATACAGTCGAATATTTCGATTGGGGCTGTAAAATCAGAGCTAGTAATGAGTATTTTATCTCGATATGACAATGAAATAGAGATTGCCCTTCGCCGTGCTGTAGGCGAGAACATGGATAAAGTATTTCAGTTAGCTAGATACCAGTTGGGATGGGTTGATCAAAATGGCAATTCATCCACTGGATTCGGTGGCAAGGGGTTGCGTCCTGCTCTTTGCTTGGAGGCGTGTGCGGTTGTGTCCGGCGACCATAAACCGGCTTTGCCGGCTGCAGCTTCCATAGAACTATTACATAATTTTACTTTGATACATGATGATGTCATGGATCGGGATCATACGCGTCGTAATAGACCTACTGTGTGGTCAATTTGGGGTGATGCTGCTGCGATTAACACTGGAGATCTAATGTATTCTCTAGCCATGTCGAGCATGGGGGATGTAATGCCGGAGCAACCCCGTCGTGCTTTACAGGCAACTAGTAATCTATTAGATACCTGTATTGAGGTCATACTAGGGCAACAATTGGATCTAGACTTTGAGTCGAGAGATGATGTGTCTGTTGCGGAATATGAGAACATGGCTGAATCAAAGACTGCCTCTTTAATAGCGACAGCACTTGAAATAGGAGCAATTATCGGTGGGGCATCCACAGAAGTGGCCATGTTATACAGGGGATTAGGTCGCTCTATGGGGTTGATATTTCAAATGCGGGATGATTATCTTGGCATATGGGGAGATCCCAGGGACGTAGGGAAATCCACCGGTGCGGATATCAAACGCAAGAAGAAATCCTTACCAATAATTATGCTGTTCAATCGTGTTAATAAGAACGACTGCGATTCGCTGTCAGATTTATATAGACGAGATTTGTTGGAGGGTTCCGATGTGTCGTTTGTAATGAATTTGTTGGAAAATTATGGGGTTCGTGATGAGATGCAGAACCGGATTATTAGCAAATCTGACGAGGCTATTGAATTATTGGCATCTTTGAACGCTGGTGAGTCGTGGAGGATAGATATCGAAAGCATGATTCAGTTTGTTGGTGCGCGTGATAGCTAGGCTTCTCTGTCGCTAACGCCTAACATATTCATTACCTCTCTCTTGACTTCATCGATTAATTCACGTCCCACCAATCCAGTGTCATGGGAAGTCGCCCTTAGGTCTGCTTCGTACACTATTGTGCCTGGTCTGGATGACATAACTAAGACTCGATCAGCTAGATAAAGCGCTTCATCTATATCATGTGTTACCAAAAGTATCGTTCGGTCGACGTGGGTTTTTATGATCTTGAGTAACCACTGTTGCATGCGTTTTCGTGTGATAGCGTCCAGTGATCCGAGCGGTTCGTCAAGAAGCAGAACTTGGTGCCCGGTCAAGATAGTTCTCAGAAGTGCTGCTCTCTGACGCATACCACCAGACATTTGGTAAGGATAGTGTTTTTCAAATTCGGCAAGCCCAAACATCGGTAGGAGTGCACGCGCCTGTTCTCTAGCAACTCCTTTTTCTACGCCGGCTAGCTCTGCCCCGATTGTGAGATTTGATATGAGTCGTTTCCAGGGGAGCAGAAGATCCCTCTGTGGCATGTATCCAACACGGCCAGTTTGTCTGGATAATGTGACGCCGTAGCTGAGGACATCGCCCTCGTATGGCTCTATGAGGCCGGCAATAACGTTGAATAATGTGCTTTTCCCACAGCCGCTTTCTCCCACAATGCACAACAGCTCTCCGGTGGACGCGTTTAAACAAACGTTGTCTAGAGTCTGAAAATCCCCATAAGATGCAGACATGTTTCTGACTTCGACAGCAAAGCTTGATTTAGAGTTACTGCTGCATTCAGGTCGCATCCCTAGATGGCTTAATCCGCTAGAAATGTGGTGGAATGGGTTAGGAATTTGTTAGTAAATGCTTTGTCCCATTCTATAACAGACGACACTAGTCCTTTTTCAGCCATCCATTTTGACATAGATTCCCATATCTCAGGGTCCTGTTCTCCCCACATGGCGTTCATGGAAATATAGCGAGTACTTAACCATTCTTGGGAGGCTTTTGCTACGTTGATATCAATTTCGGGCACTGCAGCCACTAGGATCTCAGCCGCTTTATCCGGTAGGGCTATGGAGTAATTGTATCCCTTGGTGATAGCGTTAAGGGTCTTTTTAACGGCTTCCGATCGCTGTGAAAGGGTGTTTTCGTTAGATATGATAATTGGGGTGTAGTAGTCGGGAACCCCCCAATCCGATACAAAAACGGTGTTAATTTCTACTTCATTTATCTGTGCTTGGATGCCTTGCCAACCGAAAAAGATCCAATACAGGTCTATGTCCCCTTGAATGAGTGAAAGAAAATCGCCAGCACCTGCGTCAACCACGTCGAGTTTTGAGAAATCACCGCCATCCATCTCCATCATAGTCTTTAACATTGCGGTTTCCAGTTCAGTTCCGAATCCCCCATAAGTTTTACCTTCAAAAGCTTTCGGTGAAGTCAGGTTTTTGCTCTTTAAAGAGGCGAATCCGGAAGTGTTATTACCCATGATTGCTGCCACCGATACGATTGGTAATCCCTCGAGTCTTGCCGGTGTCAAATAGTCCTGGAAACTTATGCCGAAATCTGCCTTACCGGATGCTACGACTGACTCGGCACCAGTGGTTGCTGGCTCTATTATCGTCAGTTCTATGCCCTCATTGGCAAAGTATCCCAGAGCTTCGGCTACATAAATCCCGGTGTGATTCGTATTGGGAGTCCAATCTAGAACCAAGCTTACTTTTTCAACAGCACTGATAACGGGACTAGAGGTACTGCTTGAATCAGAATTGCTTGTGCCGCATCCTATTGAGGCTGCTGAAATTGCGACTGTGCCTGCTGCAAGAATGCGACGACGACTAAATTGTTTCATGAAAAGTCCTTTCTTTGTAGTTCATACCAAGGCATTGCTATTCGAGATAGAAGTCCAATTAGTATGTAAGCAGCTAACCCTATTATGGCAATTACAAGCACAATAGCTAATGCTTTGTCAGCTCGGAATGAATTTTGTGAACGAATCAGAAAGACACCGAGGCCTCTGCTCGCCCCCAGCCATTCTGCAATTACTGCTCCTAACACAGCATATGTGGCGGCTATTTTGCTGCCAGAGGCTAGGGCCGGTAATGCTCCCGGCAGACAGCCGATTCGGAAAAGTTGCCAACGGTTAGCTCCCATTGCCTTGAGGAGCCTATTAATTTCATGGTCAGATTGTTGTAACCCATCGAGAAATGAAACCGCTATTGGGAAAAAACATACCAGCACGATTAAGGCGACCTTTGGAGCTATGCCAAATCCGAACCATATTACTAGTAGTGGTGCGATCAAGATTACGGGTATAGATTGTGATAAAACTAGTAGGGGATAGACGCTTCGTCGAGTCCATTTGGATAGATGACAGAGGATCGCTACTGCAACACCAAGCATTAAAGCAATGCTAAACCCCAAGCCCATCTCTATGAGGGTTATGCCTGCGTGATACCAGAGCAAGTCGGCAGATTCTATCATTGCCGTTATCACATCAAGTGGAGAAGGTAATAGCCATCTGGGAGTGTTTCTTAGATCGACTATGACTTGCCATGCGACCAATAAAGTTGAGATTACTAACATTGGAACTAACCAAATTAGTAGCCGTGCAAATTTGGGCATCGAATTCGATGTCACCAGTATCCTTCCTTATCATGATCGATAATTGTTTTAGCGATAGCGATAAAGTCATCCCTGTTCGGATAGACGGATGATTATGTTGACGGAAGAACTTTTGCGTCGTCAGTCCGTCTTCCTCCGCCGGCATTATCCGGATCAGGTTCATAGGGAATGCAGCATCTCGGCCGCCATCTCAGCCAGTTATGCCTGGCGCCCCTGCGGACTATTGTGTTTTTGCTTTTTGTTTACTGACCGAGCATACCCTATGTGAGATAGGTTCGCACTTATTGGCCGCTGTAGGAATTGGCTGCGGGATGATCAATCCTTTCCTGCCAAGGTTTGGATGATCAACAGGCTGCCTTTTTCTACTGACACGGTGAACGATAGTCCGGTGCATTGATTACTTACACTACGGCTCGACCCAAGATGCAGGTTTGTATTTTTTAATGGCCATAGTAAGCCGGTGGTGCTGACTCCAAGAGCCTCACTGACGAGGGGTAAAATTGACAATGTGTCACCGTTATTACAATTGCCAACGATTGTGTCGTCAGTAATGCCGTAAATCTGTGAGGTTGAGGTAGCGGCACATAAGGTGACTGATTTGTATTTAGTAGAGAGCAGTAACAGCATAGACGCTAACTGATGGTCTATTCGGGGGCCACCTGCCACCCCGAGCAATGTAATCTTGGTAGCCCCATTTGCTATGACGTGATCTATTGCCAATTCTGCATCGGTAGCATCTTTATCCTGAGGGAAAACGATATCTTCACATGGTGATTCCAGCAATTGTTTTTTCGTGGTTTCTGATATGGAATCCATGTCGCCAATGAGTACGTCGGGTATTATGTCGACATTGAGCAAGGATTCTGCCCCTCCATCGGCCGCTACCAAAAAGTCAGCCTCTTTGAATAACAAATCGATATGGCAACCGGCAGGAAAATCTCCGGCCAGCACAACTAGTGCATTCATCTGAAATTCTCCTGTTAAAGTTTTACCCAGGGGTGTTCGCACGTTGCTAGAATAACCCTACCCGGTTAATCAGTGTCACTCTACCTAATAGTTGTTGGTTGACAAAAATGTTGTTTTCACAAGAAATTACTTCATCACTAACTCTGCAGACAGATGCACGGGTGGTGCTTTTTGTTGTGGATGGGTTGGGTGGACTACCTCACCCCAAATCGGGAATAACCGAACTTGAGGCAGCCCGTACACCGAATTTAGATGAACTGGCCAGCAATGGTATTACAGGACTAAGTGTGCCGGTGGCTCCGGGGGTATCGCCTGGTAGTGGGCCTGGTCACCTAGCATTGTTTGGTTATGATCCTGTGTCTTCCAATATAGGAAGGGGGGCACTATCTGCGTTAGGCATAGGATTCAATCTTAACTCTTCAGACTTAGCGGTTCGTCTCAACTTTTGCACTCTGGACGATAGCAACAATGTGATTGATCGTAGAGCTGGACGTATTTCAACTGAACATAATAAGCAGTTAATTGGAGAATTATCGGGCATTGTGATTGACAATGGACAAATCGAGTTGTCTACAGAAAGCCAGCATCGAGCTGTTTTGGTGTTGCGCGATGGTGAATTTTATGCCGATGTACGGGAGACCGATCCGCAACAGACAGGTGTTCCACCGTTGCGTCCAGAAGCTTTATCGCCGGACGCTGAATCTACGTCTTTGGCATTATGTCAATTTTTGCAGGGAGTTGAGGATCGTATCGGCGATATGACGCCTGCGAATTTTGTTTTAATGCGGGGTTATTCTGGCCTGCCTGATTTAAAACCAATGGGCGATCTATACAAAATATCTCCTGCATGTGTTGCTGCCTACCCAATGTACAGAGGTTTAGCTAAAGCCGCTGGCATGGTGGTTTTAGAGGCAGGGGACACATTAATTGATGGGGTAAATACAATCTGCAGCAAATGGACAGACCATGATTTTTTCTTCCTGCACTACAAGGATCCTGATGCACGCGGCGAGGATGGCGATTTCGATGGAAAAGTTGCTGCAATTGAACAAGCTGATTCTATTATTCCGGATATTATGAATATGGGCCCAAGTGCTATTGTTGTGACGGGAGACCATTCGACTCCTGCTACCTTAGGGCAGCATTCGTGGCATCCCGTACCGTTTCTTATCAGCTCAAAATGGTGTATTCCCGATAACGTGTCTGGATTTGGGGAAAGACCTTGTATGAGCGGTGGGTTAGGAACCTTTCCGGCGACGGATACTATGCGATTATTGCTTTCCCACGCTGGTCGAATGAAGAAATTTGGTGCCTAATACGTCACAGGGGCATCTACGTAAACTGCCTTCTGTTGGTATTTTAGCAATGGAAGCTTGTGTTTTGGATAAGGCTTTATCTGAGCGTTTATGTGTGATGGTTGCAAGACAAGAGATTGAACAAATAAGGGATGCTATTGATTTTGGTCAAGAAATACCAGATTTTGACCAAATTGTGTCATCTGTTGCTATGAAGGCTCGCTTGATGAGTCGTCCATCTCCTCGAAGGGTGATAAATGCGACGGGGGTAATACTTCATACCAATCTAGGAAGAGCTCCATTAGCTGAGTCGGCCTTGAAAGCCGCCTATAACGTCTCTGCTGGATATTCGGATTTGGAATTTGATTTGGATGCAGGTAGCCGTGGCGCGCGGAGTGATCATTTGAAGGAAATAATCCGTGATTTAACCGGAGCTGAGGGAGTGTTTGTTGTGAACAACAATGCCGGAGCTATCCTCTTGGTTTTGTGTGCTTTGGCTAATGGAGGGGAAGTGTTGGTAAGCCGCGGTGAGGCTGTAGAGATAGGGGGGAGTTTTCGGGTGCCAGACATATTGATGCGAAGTGGAGCCATTCTTAAGGATGTAGGCACTACAAATCGCACCCGAATTACAGACTATTCTTCTGCAGTCAATGAGAAAACATCATTAATTCTCAAAGTGCATAGCAGCAATTTTCGCATAGTTGGGTTTACTATCACACCTACCCTCAAGGACATAGCGTCTGTAGCTTCAAAGTCGGATGTTCCTTTGGTGAACGATTTGGGCAGTGGCTCGCTGCTCGATTCTAGAAAATATGGCCTGCGTTATGAACCCATGGTTCAAGATAGTGTTAAGGCTGGCTCTTCTATTACGACTTTTTCTGGCGACAAACTGCTTGGGGGGCCACAGGCAGGATTGATTGTTGGGGATGCAAATCTAATTGATCAAATAGCTTCAAACCCGTTGGCTAGGGCCTTAAGACCTGACAAGATGACTCTAGCCGCACTGCATGCTACTTTGATGCATTATCTTGATGGTGATGCATCAAATATGATTCCGGTGTGGCGTATGATTTCGATGGAAGCATCGGAGGTGGAATCACGTGCTGAAAGTCTTGTAGCTTGCCTTCCGAGAGGGATAAAGGGAGCGGTCGTTGCTGGGAATTCGACGGTAGGAGGAGGAGCTCTTCCAGGTGATACCATTGTGACCTCGTTGGTGCGACTTGAGCACCAATATGAATCATCTATGGACTTGGTGAAGCGATTAAGATCGTTTGATCCCCCTGTGATAGGCCGAATAGAGGATGACTCAGTGATACTTGATCCTAGGACGGTGCTTGATAATCAGATGCCGCATTTACGGGATGGCCTTGCTACTCTCTAGTCGATCAGAACGGTAAATTATTGGGAGTTATGTTATGAATAATGAAGAGGGTGTCGTTTGGGGGACAAAAGACTGATGGGTATAGAGATAGGGTTTGCTGGCTGGCAGAAAATGGAGGGTTTCTATCCGCCACGAACACGATCTTCGGAAATGCTACCGATATATGCCGAGCAGTTTGACACAGTAGAGGTAAGAAGCACCTTTCAAGGTATACCTGGTGCTGCGAGAGTGTCGGAATGGGTCGAGGCTGTTCCGGATGGATTTCGTTTCCACATTGTTGCATTTGGGGGGCTCACGCTGCACCAGATTCGCCCGGGCCAGTCTGAAAATTTACGCAAATCTTGGATGGATGTTGCGGTGTCTCCACCAGATGATATTTTTGCCGAATTTATCAACGCTATAGTGCCACTAATTGATGCAAAAAAACTTGGTGTTGTAACACTTCAATTTCCACCCTGGTTTGAATCAAGTATGGATAGCATTGCTTATTTGGCTAGATGTAGAGACTTAATGCAAGATATCCCTTTAGGTGTCGAACTTAGGAATAGTTCTTGGTTTACTCCCAATTCTCGTTTGGACCACACTTTGGATCGTCTCATTGACTATGAAATGAGCCTTGTAGTTGCAGATATTGTCACCGAGAATGGTTCTACCTTGAATATTCCGAAAGAAATTACCTCCGAAATTGGATTGATAAGATTGCATGGTCGTCTAGCTGAATATTGGAAACGAATTGAGGCTAATGCAGCGTTAACGGCTGATTATCAATACACAGAGAATGAACTTTGGGAGATAGCAGGCATTATTGGCAGACTTAAGGAATATGCTGACAATATAGATGTGATTTTTGGTGTGCATGCCAGCGAGAATGCAATAAACGGTGCAAGGCGGCTAATCGAGATTACCGATGCTGAAGCGTATCCGGAAGGCTTAAAATAGCGCTGCGAGTCCCTATTGTTGAATATGTAACAATCTTAAACTTATGAAAACTATTGTGCCTAGCGATTTGATGAGGATGATTGATCCTTATGCAAACGAACTGACTTATATAACGCTACTGCGGCATGCGTGGTGAATTCTTTGCCAGCAGCATCTCGTGCAGGTGCAATCGGAACTGGATGTATATGGAGATGCCTGCATTTCGGTTGTTGGTATATCGTTTAGTTCCGATGACAAGACTACTGTGATCAAAGATGACCTCAAACTCGATTTTCCGATAGTGTCAGATTCGAATAAGTTATGGTACAAGGTTTTTCAAGATCGGCGAGTAGGGTTTCGCTCTCTTTTTTCTGCAAGGATCTGGCTCATTGGTATGCGCGCTTTGCTATCAGGGCGTCGCCAACACAAATCGGATGAAGATGTTTGGCAACTCGGGGCAGACTTATTATTAGATGGCAATAAAGTGGTTCGGTGTTGGGCTTCTTCACGATTGGAGGACAGGCCCGGGGTTGGAGAGATTGTTATGGAGAGTAATCGATATCAGAATAAGTGAATAAAACCGACATAGATCAGCTCATACATCTGATCTAAGCGAAGAATTTGTTTGGGCGATGGATAGGTTTGTTATTGCTCTATGTTTACAAGGCCTTCTGCTTTTTGTCCCAAGACCTGTTCGTCTAAAGTCAGGTTTAGGCAGTATGGTATTTTCCTGCCTTCCTGTTGGGATGGAGGGACAATCAATCTCAGGTTCAGATCAATAGATTTAGCAGCTTGTATCTGACCGTGTAGCAAAGCCGGTTCACATCGCCAGCCGGATGGCAATTGTGGCTCAATATGGAAGTGGCATTCAGCCTCTTTGTGATTGTGCAAAGTTACCGATAGATGTACCGACTGACCAGGTTTAACAGCAGCCCAGTATGGGTATATGTTGAGCATTTTGGTATCTAGGGCAGCAGGAAGTGATTCGCTATCCAAAATTAGTTCGGACAAAGCCGAGTCAATTTCGGTGGATTGTTTTAGCAAATCTTCTAGCATCGCACGATCTGCAGACATTGCCCCGGAATGCCCAGTAAGGATCATCTGTGGTTCAAACGCCAATAAGGCATTCAGGGATTTTGTAAACGCCCCTAAGTAATATCCATTGCGATATATGGGGCCGCCTAGTCGAGGGCCGGACAGGGATTGCCTTATGTTATCTCCAGTATGAGCAATTTTTAATCCGTCTATTCTTGTGAAAAGTTGCGCCGCATGATTTGTGTGTCCTGGGGAATGTTGCATTGTGATAGACAAGTTGTTCCACTGTACTTCTTCCCGGTCTTGCAAAACCCTGTCTACATTGATTGGGTAGCGATTTAGTACAGGCAAATTGTATCGACGCGGGTTCTCTAATATGTCGCTAAATGAACTGTGGGCCCAAACTTCTGTTCCGAAACGTTCTTGTAGATATGGTATACCTGCCACATGGTCCGAGTGGTAGTGGCTAGGAATTACTACGTCTATTGTAGAAACTCCGGCAACTTCAATGAGCTCGGCTATGGAATGTTCAGCAAATCTGCTGAGCTGTCCACTATGGTTGGCACTAGGGTAGCCGTAATCCATCAAAAGGGCTTGGCCTTCATCGGACACTACAGCATAGAAATTGGAGTATGAGTTCGAATTCATCCACAGATGTCTTGAGACTTGCGTGATGCTCTGGTGAATGGATAATTTTGGCGACTCTACAGCAGGAGGGGTATAGCTGACGGCTTGAAATAGCCGGGATAGATTGCCAATTAGCTTTCCGAGGGCCTTATCGGTTTTCTCGATTGGGTCGCCATGAGACGGCAAGATCAGGTCTGCGGCATTGTCTTTAAGAAGTTTTACTGAGGAAATAGTAGCGTTCAAAGCTTCAGTTTCTGAGTAATAATCCCATTGCATATCATGGAGATGATGAACGCTGCCATGGCCGTTTATAAGGTCGCCACTGAATAGCACTTTTAAGCCGTCGATATTTGCCATTAACGAGACTGAGCCCATAGTGTGGCCAGGTGTAGGAAGTACAGTCAATTCCATGTCATGCCAACGAAATCTTTCGAAGTCACGTAACCGTTTGTTAACCGGAACGGACTTAATTAAAGTGTCGAAGTCTGACCTTACGTTGTAATTAGCTAAAACTCTTCTGTGCTTCCAAAATGATTCTGCAAACTCAAACATTGACGTTTCATTCATTGGTACCGCGATTGGAATTCCTTCAGTTGCTAATTGATGAGTGCCTTGGCATTGATCACGGTGGTGATGAGTATGCATGACCCAATCTACGTTTTTGACTCCAATATAGTCCAGGTGATTCATGACTTCGCCTGTACCAGAATCGATCAGTATAGCGGTCTCCCCTTGCTTGATTACGTAGACATTACAGGTGTCTCGGAATAGGTATAAATTGTTGGAGAGCTGCTGGAGATTAGACAATGTGAACCTTGCAACATTCTATGTATTGCCCACTAACATTCTAATTGATAAAAGGTGGATTTCACATGGGCGAATTAATTTTGATGCTTGGGGGCGCCTGTAATTCTATGTTTGAGATGTCGTGGCGTTGAGAATGCTTATTATTGGGGATTTTGATAATGCCAACGGTTTGGTTGCTCGTTCTACGGCTGACCTCATCTTTGGCGATGGCCACTGTTGTCTGTCACGGAGCTCGTTTTGGGCAGAGAAATATGCTTTGTAATTCCTGTTTGTCTGTTCTATTTCCTTTTGAAGCGATATGCGAGCAGGAGGGATGTTGCTGTAATTGGAAATCATTGAAACAATGGGCCTGCTGAGAATAGTGTTGAGCAGTGCGATACTGTGGTCGCTTTTTGCGCCTTTTGGGATTCCTACAGATACTCTTCCACTGCCTGGGACTATCTTGGTTATATGGCCAGGGGCTGGTGCTGTAGCCAGTTTTGCGGTCACATCGGATGTCGAATGATGGGTTAATAGTCGGTGATAATCAGTGTATTCCATAGCTGCATGACCAGACATTAATAGCGAGCTTGGAATGTTTTGGAGTGCTAATTCGCGTCGAAAGGTCATGCCAGGATCTTGAAAAAACGATCTGAATAATGTGGCACCTTCGATGCATTCATCTGACGTCAAATTTGCTCCACTCCGGTCGTCGGTTATTATCCTGGCTCCGCTTTGCCAAGCAAAGATCAGCCATTGAGCAGTGGTTGGGCTAAAAGGTAAAGCCATGCCGGCTCTTTGTACTTGACTCCCTTCATATAACGTCAGCGTTTTTGCCATATCGAGCAATTCCCCTCTATTGGCTGGAGGGTTTTCGAAGCCGTTTTCTTGTAGCATGTCATCTCGATATACGAACCCTTTCACTGATAATCCAATTGGAATGGAACAAATGGCTTTATAGGGGTTTACCGAAGACAGGAGATTGGCGTGCACATCATTGTAGTAATTGCTGATTTCTGAAGTTTGCATTTTCTCTAGTAAGCCTCGTTGTCCCCATGCTACAGGGTCTGGAACGCTGATCAGGTCGGGAGGGTTATCTCTTATCGACGTTACATACAGTTTTGGGCGAGGGGTGGGCCTGATGATTTGGGCAGCAGATGGTAAGAATCCTTGATTTACTAGATTTTCTCGTAGGATGGGTTCAAGCATCCTAGTTACAGATTCTGGCCAATTCGTTGCAAACTCGAAGTTGACTGCTTGAGCGGTAGGAGGGGTTGCTTTTTTAGAGATGGCGACTTTTGTTGAAGCAGATTTTGTCGGAGTCTGTGTCGCTTGTGAAATGGTTGGTTTAGGAGGTTCAAATACTCTAGTTTGACTACCGTTAATAGACTTTGTTGCAATTTCGTCATTAGCATTACAACCTACGAGAATATTATGTGCGCTAATAGTGCTAGCAAGGCCTCTAAATAACAAATGTCTGCGCGTGAAAACACGGTTCATTCGCTGGATGTTGTCCGCGCAGACGATATTGACCACTCCTGCAGAAGAGTTTCTATGTCAGTAGATTGCATATGCAATATTTTTTCTAATACAGGAATGGTGTCGGTACCTAATGCAGGAGAAGAGTTGCCTGGGTGCGCCGATATTCCCTGTCCTTTCAAAGGAGATCCTGGAGCCGTAAATATGCTGCCATCAGGTTGCTTTACGTCTAACAACATATTTCTCTGTTTCAGATGTGTGTCTGTCAGCAGATCAGACATTTGACTGACTATCGCTGCGGGTATTCTGGCTTCCAACAGTTTCTCCAGCCAATATTCGGCAGTTTGTGTAGACAGAGAGCTTTCCACCAAATCAGTCAGATCTAGCACATTCGTTGTTCGATCAGCATTCGTCAGAAATCGAATATCTTTTGCTAGTTGGGGCTGATCAATGGTTTGGCATAACCTCGCCCATAACGTATCGTTCCCACAGGCGATTACCAGTTGGCCTTTTGCAGTATTAAAGGATCCAAAGGGCGTGATTGAGGGATGTCTGTTTCCTAATGGCGAGGGATTTGTGCCACTTACCTGATAGCGTGCTAATGCATTTTCTGACATGGCGAATACAGAATCTAGCATTGCTAGATCTATCCAGGCTCCTTCACCTGAGCTGGATCTCTGGAAAAGAGCGGCCAACACCGAAGAAACTCCGTATAACGCGGGAATCATGTCACCAATTGACGCTCCTACTCTGGTCGGCAGGTCGTCTTCCTGTCCTGTAATTCCCATCAATCCGCTCATAGCCTGAATAATTACATCGTAAGCCCCTCTATTGCTATAGGGGCCTGAGTGGCCAAATCCGGATAGAGATAGGTAAATCAGACCAGGATTGTTGGCATGTAAAGTCTTATAGTCCAGTCCGAACTTACGCATAGTGCCAGGACGGTAGTTTTCGACTATAACATCTGCTTTTCCGCACAGATTGGCAGCCACTTTGCGTCCAGATTTCTGTTTAAGGTCGATAACTATGCTTTTTTTGCCACGATTGATGCTTGCAAAATATAAGCTTTCACCGTTACGGAAAGGTCCCATCTGGCGAGCTTCATCTCCTGAAGGAGATTCGACTTTTATGACCTCTGCCCCCATATCAGCAAGAGTCATAGTGCAGAAAGGTCCTGCTAATACACGAGAAAAATCCAACACTAAAATCTGGTCTAATGGTCCGGGCATACTCAAATGTTTGCTCCTCCGGAAAAACTACGGCAGCGGACTTTAATAAATTGATTACTAGTAGCCTTACAGATCACTATAGGCTAAACAACTTCCTGCCGTGATGCATTTTGAAAGCGAGGGTTGTTCCTTGCTTACAAGTAGCCAAGAAGTTCACAGTGCTGATTATTAGCCAGGTGGCAAAATCAACCAAATTCCTATCTAATACTTAGCTTCAACGCCATTTCTATCAAATCATCAGTAATTGCAAAGGTAACGACTGTAAGACAAGAATTAATAATATGATCCTCTCCAATATCTCGACTTTTGTCCTGACCGATATTGTTGCATTTGCGTAAAAACAAGTTGCTCTGATTCATATACGTTTTACGATTTTGAAATCAGTAGCCATAGATTGAGGATTTTCCGACCCTGACCCTGGTCGAATCAAGTAATCAACCTGTATGCAAAAGAGATCAAGCAGTACTTCCAAACTTCCTATTTGAAGTAATCTGCATTGACTTCGAGCCATTTCTCCATCTCTGGAGGAAGGTCAAAGTCGGGATATATCGCTTCTACAGGACAAGCTGGTTCGCATGCCCCGCAGTCGATACATTCAGCAGGGTCGATGTATAGCATCTCCACTTTTTCGTATTCTGGCTCATCTTGGCGTGGGTGAATGCAATCGACCGGGCATACATCAACGCATGACGCATCCTTAGTCCCGATACACGCATCCATGATTATGTAAGTCATTCCTTAGAGGATCTCCTTGGTGCAATTAGGGTCTTCATAATTACTGATGGTTCATTTTAGAGTGTGTAAGGCCTGTCAGCCACATAAGTATTTCAGAATTAAACGATTATCCTAGTTTGCCCTTTTCTCTTGTAGGTAGTCTGCTAGTGTTTGATGTCGTTGGTCAACAGATCGTAGCTTTGTAGACGAGGAGGTACAGATAATGGGCGAACTGATGTCAGATCGAGAGATAGAGCATGCAATCGGAAAATTAAATAAATGGTCACTACAAGGTGATGGAATCGAAAAACGCTTTAAATTTGCGTCATTTACGGATTCCATAAAGTTTGTAAACCTAGTGGCGGACCTTGCAGAGAGTAAACATCATCATCCCGATATAAACATCCGCTATCGCAATGTGGAGATAATACTTTCAACTCATAGTCAGAATGCTGTCACACAATTAGATACCGAATTGGCTGCTGCCATTGACCTCATATCGATAGCAGAGTGAGTTAATCCACGACGAAACGGGACCCCCACCCCTGGCGGGGGCCTCCATGATTTGGAGGCCCCCGCCTACAAGGCAGGGTTTCCTAGCGTCTAATGCGGCTTGGATCCTGAATCTGCTATGTCTATGCTTTCTTCAGCATTGGAAGCCCAGTTCGGGCATTCTCAATCACTTGGTAACCGGCGGGCAGGTCATCCAAGGCATTGTCCCCTGCTGCTCCTGCAAAGTAGTAAATTGTCTGTTGGCGACCACCATTTAGAGTTACATCCTTGGAATGTAAATAGTAGGTCTTGCCTGATTTCTTGCTTGCTACTGAGTACGCCATCGGGCGCAGGCTCCTCTGTTACTTTGGGGTGCACAGACTAGGTTTGAGGCGGCCCCCCGCCTATTCCTTTGTGGTCGAGCACCTATACATAGGTCACAGTATCGGTGGCACTGGCAGATGATGCAAGTCCAAGAGCCATCTATTTGTTGTGAATTTGGTGTGAATCATCCATAAAATGTCATGCCAGTCACCTAAATGGTTTGGCTAGAGGTCCTTGTTACTGTGGAAATTTGTCGCTGGCGCATGGGGTGTTTGGTGGGCACGACAGGATTCGAACCTGTGACCTCCACGATGTCAACGTGGCACTCTAACCAGCTGAGCTACGTGCCCTTCTATTCAATATTCTAAAACTGGTAAGAAACCGTACCACGGGCTCGTCTTGCTACCAACAATCTCACTATTGGCGTCAACTAGTAATAGAGCTTCTCAGCGATATTTTCAGACAATTCTTGAGCCATATGTTTCGAGTTTTGTTGGTAACTACCATCACCGGTGGCGTAGATAATACTTCGTGATGAGTTTATCAATAAGCCTGTATTGGGGGATTTTGACAGCGAGGATACGACATCCTGAAGATTTCCCTTCTGGGCCCCTATACCAGGAATCAACGTGGAAGTAGTAGGTGCGGCTTTCCGTACCGTAGCTAATCCAGAATGTTGTGTTGCCCCTACAACTAGACCACAGTTGTCTTTAGTATTCAACTTTTCCATTCTGTGTGCTACCTGCAGGAAAACCGGATCAAGTCCGGGGCCCGCGTTTTTACCTTGAAATTCATGAGCACTTGCGTTGCTGGTCTTACAAAGTACGAATACTCCTTTCTGTGGGTCGCCGATGAATGGCATTATTGCGTCAGTGCCCGGATACGGACTCAGAGTGATCGCGTCAAAGCCAAGCAGGTCGAATCCGGCTCGTGCGTAGACTTCACTAGTGTTACCAATATCACCCCATTTGGCGTCTCCGATGACTAAACATTCACTTGGCACCATTTGGCGGATTGACGATAGTAAATTCAGACCTTCGCTTCCGAACTGTAGGTAGAATGCCAAATTTGGCTTGAAGGCTACAGCAAATTGGTGTGTAGCCTCGATGATGTTTTGGATGAAAGTGTGTGCTCCATTGATATCGCGAGGGAGCTCTGCAGGTAAGTGTTCTGGAGATACGTCAAGCCCAACACACAACGCGGTCTGGCGGGTTTTATTTAGAGATAAAAGTCGTTCATTCAGGGTGTGAGTCAGTGTAATTCCACAACTTTAGACGTTTCGTGGATACAGTGTATCAATATCTAGCAAAGGTCTACTAATGACTATTTGTTTTGAAACTGGCGCTGGTATTTCGTATTATTTGAACTGTTTCCAATGGAGCGCCATGCAATTCCATCATGGGGAGGATAAAGTTGGGATTTTTCGGTAGCAAAAAAGAAGAGCCCGCAGCAGTGCGGCACACGATCAAGGTTATGCCAAGAGAGACTCTACGCAGTATCGCTGAGCGCGAGTACGGAGACGAGGGTAAATGGGAGGTTATTTTCCAAAAAAACAAATGGCGTTTTGATGGAGCTGACCCAAATACTGTTTACCCGGGTATGGACCTCGATATTCCTGAAATCGATTAAGGAAACCGCCAGCTTGTTGGGGGTTGGGTAGTTCGGATTTAGGCGTTTTTAGGTTTAGGACTGAGGTGGTGCCGAAGGTCGGGTTCGAACCGACACGAGGTTTCCCTCACTGGTTTTTGAGACCAGCGCGTCTGCCTATTCCGCCACTTCGGCTTTGGCAGGAGTGGAGGGATTCGAACCCCCGACCGACGGTTTTGGAGACCGTTGCTCTGCCAGACTGAGCTACACTCCTAATTGACTCAGGTCTGAATTATAGCGTTACTGACAGGGACAAGGGGCATTCCTCGGATTCATCCAGTCTGTCAGGCTGCTATCTGGTGGAATTTGTTAGTTTTGTGAGGGGTGCTGGTGGATGCCGTATGATAATGGCTAGCATTTCCTGAGATGGTGCTCGCTTTATTTCATGGGGCATGTCGGCATAGGTAGCTCAATATTGCAAGCAGTGAAGGATTGTGAGTTGACTATATTACGTACACCAGAAGCCAATTTTCATAATTTAAAAGATTGGCCATACGATGTGACATACTTTGAGTCGAGGCTCTATGGCTTGGAAATTGGTATTGCTTATTATGATCTAGGCGATGAGGAAGCTGATGAGACTGTCGTACTAACTCACGGCATGTCAGGTTGGTCCTATCTGAATCGTAGGATGGCTCCTCCGTTGATAGAGGCAGGCTACCGAGTAATTTTGTTTGATCAAGTTGGTTGTGGCCGAAGTGATAAACCTGTGAATGAGCAGGATTATTCGTATGAGCGGCACATTGGCTGGAATGTAGATCTTCTTGTAAATCACCTGAATCTGCGAGGAGCGACCATCCTGTTGCAGGATTGGGGAGGGCTGATTGGGCTGAGAGTTGCTGCGGCATATCCTAACACTTTCCATCGTCTTGTTATTTCTAACACTATGCTTCCAACAGGTGATGACATGTGGTTTAAGATGAGTCCTGCATTCTATGCATGGAAGGACTGGGCTTTCAAAAGTGGGCTTCGGTCATCCGATTGGATTGCAGAGAGAGGTGGTGCCTGGCCAGAACAAATTATGGCTCAAAAAGCTGTCGGTCCCAGTAATCCTGAGTTGAGCATTGCGGAGTTGCAGGCTTATTCAGCACCATATCCCACAGATTCGTACAAAGCCGGAGCTCGGCGTTTTCCAGAACTAGTACCCACTCCAGTAACGGATCCTACAGGTCGACCTCAACTTGCAGAGGCTGAGAATAATTCTGCGGCTTGGGCAGTTTTCAGACAATGGTCAAAGCCAGTCCTATTAGCTTTTAGTGATGAAGACACTGTCATGGCTGGAGGAGATGCCATATGGAAACGACATTGTCCTGGTGCGAGCTATCCTGGGGTTAACCATGTAACCATCAATGGGGTCGGTCATTTTGTCCAAGATGGAGGGTCAGAACAATTGTCGGCGGCGATGGTAGCGTTTATTGAGCAGACCCCTCTGTGTACTATACAAGGATTATCAGCTAGCCCAGGATTGTCACCTGGGGAACAAGATGAGATATGGAGATCTAAGTGTCTGGCTGAGAAGATTGCTTCTGAGAAGGCGGACATGCATGGAAGTGATGCTCCGTGGAGTCGGATGGCAACTCCGTGGGACGACCATTGAGGTAAGCAATCGGGCAGCAAATAGTTTAACTACAAGGCTGAAACACTACTGGTGTGTTGATTGCTCGGAGCTGCAACAAACTTGTTGAATTAATGAGCTTTTAGACTGGTTGCGGGACGCAGATAATGCGTTGGTGGCTTTACAGTGTGATTGTGCCATGTAATAGTTAGAGTTCGCATCTTTGTTGTGGGGACCAATTCAAGGCCACACGCATTTTGTATAATTAGCGTTTTATCGCATTCGAACCAGGAGTTCCATTGGCCGAAGATGATATTCAGGATTCTCAAGAGTTAGTACGTGATCTTCCTAGCTGGGCACCCGGTTTTGCTTCGTATTATGAAGCTCTGACTGGCGACTTCAGGGGTGATGTTCCAATGTACTTGGAAATGGCAAAACGCTATGGGGCGCCCATATTGGAACTAGCTTGTGGCACCGGTAGAGTTGCAATTCCTTTGGCTGAAGCAGGTTATGAAGTTGTAGCCATAGACTTTGACAAGGATATGCTGTCAGTTGCTCAATCGAAGGCCAAAATGCTTGACCTCACAAGACGTTTACAATTCAGTAAAGGTGATATGAGAACTTTTTCTCTGAGGAAAAAATTCCCGTTGATAATTGCAGGGGCCAATTCTCTAATTCATCTCCCAAAATCATCAGATCTGAAGAAGGCGCTCTCACGTTGCAAGAGCCATCTTGAGCCCGATGGGTCTTTGTTCATAGCGTTTGAGCCTACTCAATATATTGCTGCTGCAGGCAAATACCGGGTAGAGCGGGAAAGACCGAGGCAAGTTTTTAATAGGGAATTAGGGGAAACGTTACTGTACAGAGGCACAACTACAGTTGACCCCAATTTCCAGCGTACGCTTCGCCATCATGAATTTGCAAATCCTCGAGCCCCGCACGATGCTTCTCGGACAGCCGTATTTGATTATGCAACAAGGCCTATATTCCCTGGAGAACTTGAGGTTGTGCTTGATTCGGCAGGGTTAAAGATAATGGAAATTGCCGGGGATTATGAGCTGAGACCTCTTACGCGTCAGAGTGAGAAGATCATATACAGGGTCATGAGAAAGAAGTAGTACTACCACAGGCAAGGGCGCTTGCGCACTTAATTTGTATTTATTTGGTGCTGTTTTGCAAATCTCATATAAGAATCTAATTGGGCTAAGCGTTGTTCCTCAGTCCATGCAAGGGTTTGACCCATTAGATTAGACACCTGCTCAGCTGCAACGGTGCCATTTTGAGGGTCTAATAGTATTGTCCGTGTGCGCCGAGCGAGAAAGTCTTCGATAGTGATGACCATCTCATTTTTGAGACAATAATGGACTTGTGATTCGGTATGGAAACATGCACACTGGAGGGGATTATTGTCCTCTGTGGTTTCGGAATGTTTTACTGATTGATAAAAGTAAGTTCTTGGTGATGCTTTAGTCAAGGGGTGGATAACAGAGGTTTCGATATTATGCGCAGGTTGCTCTGCTATTCTGCTAAGAAGCGGAATGTTTGATGTAATACTAGCCGCCCATTTGGGCATTCCCAAGTGTGGAAAAATTGAATCGACGACTCTAGCTGATATGGGGCGATATGTGGTTAGTTTGCCTCCTCCCACACACGACAAATTGTGGGACAGGCGAAGTATTTGTTCTTTTCGGGAAGTTTTTGATAGGGATTTTCCTTTTTGCTTGAGTAGAGGTCTTAATCCTGCTTGCGAACTGATGATGTCTTTCTCCCCATAGTTTGCACTTGGAAATTGATGATTTATTGTTTCTAGCAAGTATTTAGCGTCTTCTTTAGTTACTAATGGTTGAGACGGGTCACCTTTGTACGGAGTTTCTGTAGTACCGAGGAAAACGGTTCCGTACCACGGTACCGCAAAGACTAGTCTTCGATCAGAAGGGGAAGTCATAGTAAAGGCCTTTGGAGGCAGCATACGATCTGCTTTCAGGAGGATATGACTTCCTTTAGATGGAGCTATCGACAAGCTCTGCTGCGGTAAGCCTAATTTATCTGTCCATACTCCACCCGCCGTCACAATTTGCCTAGCTTTAATAGTAAATTCTTTTTCTGTCTGACGATCGAGAACTATTGCACCGGTAATATCCGAGCCATTTTTGGAAAAGGATATGAATTGCAAGTAATTCGAAAGAGTACACCCTAATGAGGCAGCGACTTTGGCAATTTGAATCGTTAACCGAACATCGTCGGTGATGGCGTCAGCGTATTCGTAAGCAGTTTTTAAGGATTTGTTTTCTATCAGTTTGGAAAGCTCGAACAACTCTGTTTTGGATAATGTTCTATGACGGTGTCCACTTTTTCGACCAGAGACCAGGTCGTATGCAAGCAATCCAGCTCGATACTTGAAAGAGTCTTTTATGGTGCCATAGACAGGCAAAACGAACGGTAAGAAACTAACCAGTCCGGGGGCAAGTTTTGTTAGAAGATGTCTTTCGAATGCAGCTTCCCGAACCATTCCGAACTCAAATTGTTGGAGATAACGCAAGCCGCCGTGAATTAATTTGCTCGATCTGCTACTCGTGCCGGAAGCAAAGTCGTAGGCTTCGATAAGCGCTACTTTGAGTCCTCGACTAGAAGCATCCAGTGCTATTCCACATCCTGTTATACCGCCACCCACTACCAATAAGTCAAAAGTGTCACTGGCCAATTTGTCCAGGTTAAAAGCTCGATCACCTAACGAAAGGGTCTGTTGGCGATCCGATAATTCCGCCATCAAATTATCTACTGTGGATTTATTTGACATGGCAACTAATTCTTCTAGGGTTGTTTCACGGTGAATAGATACGATAATAATGCAGAAGAGGAAATTTGTGATTCCATAATGGTGTGTTCAGAGATTAAAATATGTGTTTGTGTTCAATCTGGGGTCATTGTAAGACTGTTTGAGTAATTACGAGAAACGAAATTAGTTCTTGCGTGAGAGGGGTTTTAGTGAAAATATGCTGCCTTGCTAAGTTTCTTGGCCAGATGCGTTCGCCCCGAATTATAACTGTGACTGGGAATCAAATTGTTGGTGATGCGTGCTGAAATTAATGACGTTTAACATTTTGGAGGGTGGGAACGTACCACTTGGAGATCTAAGAGATAGGCGGGAGATAGTATCTCGCGTGGTTATAGATCAATCTCCAGACATTATTGCTTTGCAGGAATGTGTAAACTGGGAATCCGACGGAAACCGGCTGTTCCGAGAGTTTCAACACAATGTGGGTATGTCTGGATTGATGTTGGTTACCGACGGTTTTCCGATTTCTGTTCTAGTAAAAGATCCGTTCACTATTGTGAGCGCTGATTCTTCGACTGACGGGTTTTGGCACGGAGTAATAGATGTATTGGTGGATGATGGAAGAGGGTCACGGGTGCGAGTGCTATGCACGCATCTTCATCCGCGCGACACCGATCTCAAATTAAGTGAGATAAAAACGGTGTTACGGCACTATAGGAAGGGCGAACCTACTGTAATTATGGGAGACTTCAACGCAATTAGCCACCTAGATGATATAAGAGTAAGTGAGTTGGCTGAACCTACTCGGATAAGACATTCACGTGATGGTGAGCTTGACTTTCGAGTTACTCAAGAACTGGAGGGTGCAGGCTTTACTGATACTTTTGCTTGTATGCACCCTCATCGATGGCAACATACTATTCCAACCCCGGCAACTCCAGAATCGGAGTTCAGCCCTGTAAGGCTTGACTATATATTTGTTTCTGATGAACTTGCTGAATTTGTGGTTAGCTCCGATGTTGTGGATGATAAATACACACAGGTGGCTTCTGATCATTATCCACTGG
>Ga0310344_10000086_pt1 | contig 75402 bp, 60 predicted proteins | sample HC15DNA20200_MG_FD_203801 | JGI IMG/M metagenome (GOLD analysis project Ga0310344, IMG submission 203801) | Marine microbial communities from station ALOHA, North Pacific Subtropical Gyre - HC15-DNA-20-200_MG | ecosystem: Environmental > Aquatic > Marine > Oceanic | place: Pacific Ocean: North... | reverse complement strand
GGCATGGAGGTGCTACACGAACGGGCGTCGATCGACAACGACAGCTTAGGCCACAGCAGCTCGAAGACCGCGCGCACCTACGTCGACCGGTTCCTCACCTGGCTGGACGACCGCCACGACGTCCCGTTCTTCGCCTTCCTCCATGCGTTCGACCCCCACGATCGCTACGAGCCCTATCCGCCGTACGACCTGCTGTATGCCGCCGCTGACGGGAAAGAGCGGCACGAGACGGATCTCGAAGCAGTGAACGACTCGCTCGGGGAGGAGCGCCGCCGCGCCGATGGCAACCGTTTCGATCCGGAACGGTTCCCCAACCGGGAGGAACTAGAAGCGGCCGGTGTCGACGCCGACGCCTACGCCGCACACCAGCTCGACTGGTACGACGGGTCGATCCGCGGCATGGACGCGGAGGTGGCCCGGCTCATGGAGGGACTCGAACAACGGGGACTCGTGGCGGACACGCTGCTAACCTTCGTCAGCGACCACGGAGAGGAGTTTCTCGACCATGGCTGGGGCTGGCATGGCAACACCGTGTATGGCGAAGCGGTGAACGTGCCGCTGCTGATGCACTGGCCCGGCGTACTGCCGTCGGGGCTCATCGTCGAGGACACGGTCGAAACACTCAGTATGATGCCAACACTACTTGAGCTAGCCGGGGTTCCTGTGCCAGAGCTCGTCCAGGGACAGAGTCTGCTTCCGCTCGTGGCCAGCCCAGAGGATCCAGCGGCCACTGGCTGGGTCGAGCGGGCCGCCTTCACCGAGCGGAAACGGATACCAAGCAACCGCGAGCGTGCACCCGACGATGTGGATCAGTACGCGGTGGTGCTGGACGGATGGAAACTGGTCCAGAACGTCGACCCTCCCGAGGAGATGGCCGAGTGGGAGCTCTACAACCACGCCGAGGACCCGATCAACCACCATGACGTGGCGGCCGACCACCCCGAGATCGTCGAACGGCTCAAGGACGCACTAGCCGAGCGGCTCCGCTACGCCGAAGCCAGAAAACTGCCTAGCGACGAGGACGCCGCGGCCGACATGAGCCCCGAGGAGATCCAGCGGCTCCGCAGTCTCGGGTATATGCGATAGGAACGCTCACCCCGACTTTGGGCTTTGGTTGCCCTGTTAGAATCGCTGCGCCTTGGATTTCCTTGAAACTGCTACAGATCCGTGGGGACGCACGGTCCTCACGCACGTGGCCTGGAACGCGCTCTGGGTCTCGGTATTCGTGTTCATCACCTTCCTGGTCGCACACGCGTCCTACATCATCCTGTCGGCGCACCGGGTGCGGGCCGAGCAGGACACCGACGAGCTCGAGACCAGTTATCCCGAACTGCCGAAACGGGTAAAACGCCACACGTTCATGGCGCGGTTGTTCCACTGGGTGATGGCAGGCTCTATCTTCACGCTGCTGGGCACCGCGTTCTTCCCGATCATGGGGTGGCAGTTCGATTGGGTCACTATCCACTACACGGCAGGGCTTGTGCTCACCGGCGCCATCGTCTATCACATCTTTCACACGGTGTTCTTCCTCGACTTCTGGTCGATCTGGGTCGGTCCGAAGGATATTCCCGAGTTCAAGGCCGAGGTAATGCGAGAAGCTGGGCACGACGTACCCGGACCGCATCCGGCCAAATACCCGATCGGGAACCGGCTCTACCACCTAGTACTCACCTTCGTGGGCTGCACGGTGAGCCTGACCGGCATGGTGATGCTGTGGCGGATGGGCACCCCGTTCATCACCCCAAATCCCTACATTCTGGGCGAAGGCACCTGGGGATGGGTGTATGTCTTTCACGGTATGACCGGACTCTCACTTGCCGGTCTGAGCCTGGCGCACATCATTTTCGGGGCGCGCCCCAAGAACTGGTGGCTGACCAAGTCGATGATCATCGGCTCGGTCTCGCGCCGCGAGTATCTCGCGCACCACGAGCCGTCACGCTGGCCAATCACGGTTAAGGGCAAGCGGGTCAGCGGTATGCAGGCACGGAAACCTGAAGAGGTGTAGGCCGATTCACGCCCCGCGCGTTTCCTCGCCGAGAACGGGCTATCGTTTAAGTCGTGGCGCAGCCGGGTCCGACTACATCGATCGCTAGTGCTGCTGGCCGGCGGCACCTCGATGAAGTCGGTGGCGCTCCACGTTGGCTATGACAGTCCCAACGCGCTCGTCGCGATGTTCCGCTCGGTGTTCGGCGCTGCGCCCGGCCGCTACTTCTCAGGCTCTTTATGGCGCTCGGAGCGACCGGTGACGAACCACACACCGCGTACGAGGCTACGCCACAAATAGAGGAAGCTGGCCGACAGCAGAATAATGGTGGAGGTAGTGAGCGCATCCACCGCCACCAGCCAACGACTGAAGCTGGGCCATACGGGCACGGTCGACAGGGCCGCCAAAGCGATGGCGACCCATTCGAACAGCCCGAGCTCGAACGCGATCGGTCCCCCGGCGGCTCCCAACCCCAGCATCGCCCGCAGCACGATTCCGGCACCATCGAGCGAAGGAGCCCGGAACAGCACCCAGAGCACGACCAATGTCAGCAGCAGGTAAACCCGGCGCACCGGCGCGGGCAGCCGCGTGAGCCAAGCACTTAACCAATGCCGCTCGACCACGACCAGAAGCCCGTGCAGGCCCGCCCAGAGCGCCACGGTCCACCCCGGTCCGTGCCACAAGGCCAGCGCCACAAACAGCAGGATTACCGATCGGACGTCCAGCCAACGTGACCGCTCGGACTCAGGATCGAGCGACACGCGGAGGTAGGCCGCGCACCAGTCGCCCAGTGTCACCTGCCAGCGGCGCCAGAACTCAGTGAGCGAATCGGCCCCGTAGGGCCACCGGAAGTGCTCGCCCACCCGGAACCCGTACATGCGGCCGAAGCCGATGGCCATGTCGGCGTACCCGGAAAGATCCAGGTAGATCTGCAGGGTGAAGAAGACGGCCCCGAGCCACGCCGTTCCGACACCGAGCTCGCTGGCACCCAAGCCGAACATCAGGTCGACAGGCTCACCGAGAATCCGCGCAAAGAGTGCCACCTTGCAGTAGCCGACAAACCATCTCCTCATGCCGTACGAGAAACCGGCCAGGGTGACACGTCGATCGGCCAGCTGACGCCCCAACTCACCGTACCGGACGAGCGGCCCTGCGCAGAGCAATGGAAAGCACAGCATGTAGACGCCGGCCCGGATCGGACTGCGCTGCGCCGGAAACTCGCCGCGGAACACGTCCACGACGTAGGAGGTGGCCTGGCATACGACCACCAGCATTCCGAGTGGCGCCAGGAGTTGGGGCATCGCAAACCCCGTGGTACCCACAGGCTCTGGTAACGCCAGCGCGTACTTGCTGACCAGTAGCATGACGAGGTTGGCGGTCAGCGCGAGTGTCACCATTGCCTCTGGCAACGGAGTCGAGGCGCCGGTTGCCTCGGCACGCTGGCGGAGACGGTCGATGCTCAACCCAGCCACGTAGTTCCCCACCACCAGCCCCACCAGCCATGGCGCGTAGACGCCGGCGCCGACCAACAAGAACCAGAGGCCGCTGGCCAGCAACACCAGATTGGCGAAGGTGAATCGCCGCCCCGATGCGCGCCACGACCGCGGCGTCACCGCCAGCGCCAGAAAGAACGCGGCGAGCGACAGTGGCAGGAAACGCAGGAGAAAAGTGGGGTCTGTGAACAGCAAGGAGGAGGGTCCGTCAGTAGACAGAAGCCAGAGGACAGGAGACATGAGAAGACCAGGGAAGTCAACCGATGTCGCCCGTGCTAGGCTTCGATTGCAAGCCAAGGAGAGACCATGTCCAGATCCATCCGAGCGAGCGGCGTTGCCGTCATGGGTGTTGTGGTCGCCATGCTGACGCTGACCTCGCCCTCAACGAATGAGGCGGAAGCACAAAGCGGACGTGACGCCCTGCTGGCGCGTGCCGCGGCGGTCGAGCTCGACACCGAGTACGAGGCGCCGCCGGGCGACCCGATCTGGCATCACACGGCGGGATTCGCAAAGACGCTTTGCTCGGCGGTGTTCGTCACGGGACTCGACCCGGAGTTCGCGGCCGAGAACGTCGGGTTCTTCAGCGCGCCCTACGAACAGCGGCGTCACGTGACCGCCATCGAGGTTGACCACGATCTGCGACAGATCAGCCTGTCGCTGCCGGACGGCGTGGTGCGAACCGCCAAGTTCAACGGCGACCACGGCTGTGTGGCGTTACCGATCGGCGAGGACGACGTCTTCTTTGAGCCGGTCGAGATCACCAGCACCCTCCCCGATCCATCCACGCAGCCGTGGCCTCTGGGCGACGTGCTCCCTGAAACGCCCCTCCCGGCCGAGATCGACCGGGACCACCTGGCCCAGGCGCTCGACGCGGGATTCGACCCGGCCGGGATGACGGCGGCGCTGGTCGTCACCCACAAAGGGCGCATCATCGGGGAACGCTACGGCGACGGCATCACCATGCACACGCCGCTCGAGAGCTGGTCGATGGGCAAGAGCTTGACCGCAACGCTAATGGGCGTGCTGATCCAGCAGGGGACCTACGAGCTCTACCAGCCGGCGCCAATCCCCGAGTGGCAGGAGCCGGGTGACCCGCGGCAGGAGATCCGGATCGCCGACATCCTCCGAATGTCGAGCGGCCTTAGGTTCCGGGGCGTGGCCGACCCCGACTTGGACCCCACGCTCGGCTACCCGGACCACCTGTACGTCTACACAGGCACCGTCAACTCGTTCGAGTGGGCCGCGACGCGACCGCAGCAGTGGCCACCCAACATCATCGGCCGCTATCGCAACTCGGATCCGGTGCTCATCAACTATCTCGTCCGTCTCGGTGTGGAAGGACGCAGCGACGAGTATCTGTCTTTTCCGCAGCGCGAGCTGTTCGACAGGATCGGCGCCCGCGGGTTCGTGCTCGAGACCGATCCGCATGGCAATTACCTGCTGCAGGGCTACGAGCTGGCGCCGGCCCGTGACTGGGCTCGGCTGGGCAACCTGTATCTACAGGACGGGATGTGGAACGGCGAACGGATTCTGCCGGAGGGCTACGCCGAGTTCGTGAGCACGCTGGCGCCGGCGTGGGAAGCCGACGGCCGGCCGATCTACGGCGGATTCTTCTGGATCAATGGCACGGGCACGTTCCCGGTGCCACGCGACGCCTACTACATGTCTGGCGCCGGCGGCCAGACCACGCTCATTATCCCTTCACACGACCTGGTAGTCGTTCGCCAGGGCCACTACGCGGGGCAGCGGGCCGGCGGCCGCGCCCTGCGCGCCGCCCTGGCGCATCTCATGGAGGCGGTGCCGGCTAGTCGATGACCGCATCTCTGCCCAGCCGTCGCCGCTTCCTTCGTCAGAGTGCAAGCCTGGCCGCTCTGGCGGCCGCCGGCGGTTCCGGCCGTGAGCTCTTCGCTGCCCAGTCGCCGTCGATCCGGGTTGACGCGGTCGACGCCTACCCGATTTACATCAACCGGCGTTCCGAAGGCCTCCTCGACCCGCCCACCTTCGACGGCGACGACGACCCACGTCGCTGGCGTTGGGGAGGCCCCTTCGAGCAACTGCCCTCGGCCATCATCGCAGTCATCAAGACCGACCAAGGCATCACGGGCTTCGGGATGGGGGCCGGCGGCTCGGCAGCGGTCGAGATCATCGACGGGCACCTGAAACACCTGGTCCTCGGGGCCAACCCGCTGAACGTCGAGCAGCTCTGGGACCAGATGTATACCTCGGCCGTCCTCTATGGACGCCGCGGGGTGTTCGCCATGGCGCTCAGCGCGGTCGACAACGCGCTGTGGGACATTGCCGGCAAGCATGCCGGCCAGCCGATCTACGAGCTCCTCGGGGGTACCACGCGCGACCGGATCCCGATCTACCAGACCGGCGGCGACATCGCACAGGGCAAAGCCGCAGGAATCCGCAACTTCAAACGCTCCCTGCCGGTGGGGCCGCACACCTCCGCCGCGGATCTAGATCGAGCCATCGACGGGGTACTGGCGGCGCGAGACGAGCTCGGACCCGACGGCAACCTCATGACCGACTGTGTCTCCCGGAACGGCACCGTCGAGTGGGCGTTGCCAGTGGCCGAGCGGCTAAGGCCGGCCAACCTCTACTTCATGGAGGAGCTGCTCTCGCCCGACAACGTCTTCGGCTACGCCGAGTTGGTTCGACGAATAGGAGGCGGCGGTCCCGGCTGGACCAAGATTGCGTGCGGCGAGCACGAGTACACAGAGCACGGGTTTGAAGTGCTGACCCGGCTGCGCTCAGCCGAGGTGCTGCAGCCAGACATCACCTGGTGCGGAGGCACGACGGCGGGTCGGCGCATTTCACGCCTGGTGGAGGCGGCCGGTCTCGAGCTCATCCCGCATCGCGGCGCCAGCTGCTGGGGTTTCCCGATTGCGCTCACCTCACCCAGCTGCACCATGGCCGAGAGCTTCCCGCCCGGCCCGCTCCTTGACGCCATGTCGTGCCCGGTGGAGAACGGCGAGGTGATCGCCCCCGCCGGCCCAGGATTCGGCACCCAGTTGACCGAGCAGATGGTGCTCGACCATCATCTCCCCACTTACCAACCGGGCTAAACGAGAGCGTCACCGGACAGGTATATAGTGTGGCGTTCGAACTATCGCAAGGAAGGGGACCCGTCATGAGACGCACTGCCGTACTTGGTCTGCTGATCGCCGTGGGCGTGGTGGCAACCATGAGCAGGCCGGTCGCGCAGGCCAACGTGGCCGGGATCGCGAACGTCAAGGGCAACCTCTATGTGATCACCGGCGGCGGCGGAAACACCGCAGCCTACGTGACCGACGATGGGGTCGTGCTGGTCGATACGAAGAACCCCGGCTGGGGCGACGCCATCCTCACCCAGGTGGGGACGGTCACCGACAAGCCAGTGTCGATCATCATCAACACCCATACCCACGGCGACCACGTCGGAAGCAACATCGACTTTGACGCCAGCGTCAACGTGGTGGCGCACGCCAATACAAAAGCCAACATGGAGAGGATGGACGCCTTCCAGTCGGCCAGCGGACACGGGTATCTTCCGCGCGAGACCTACACCGACCGGATGACGCTGCTCGATGGTGACGAGGCGATCGACCTCTACCACTTCGGGCATGGCCATACGAACGGCGACACGATCGTCGTCTTCCGTTCTCTGGGCGTAGCCCACACCGGCGACCTGTTCGCATGGAAGGGTGTGCCCTACATCGACGTGAACAACGGTGGCAGCGGTGTGAGCTATCCGAAAACGCTGCTGGCGGCCGCCGACGGCATCAGTGGGATCGACATGGTCATCCCCGGCCACAGCCCGGTCATGACCTGGGCCGACTTCCGAGAGTTCGGCGAGTTCAACCGCGATTTCCTCGCAGCCGTGCAGCGCGAGAAGGCCGCCGGCCGCACCGCCGCTGATGCGGCCGAGAACCTCAACCTTCCGGCTCGGTACGCCAACTACGCAATGAGTCGTGGCTCACTGACCAGCGCCGAGATGAACACGACCAAGATCTACGACGAGCTGGACTAACCGCTGCGCGCCCGGAACGCACACGTTCTGCACGGGCGGGCCTTCACCGGCTACGGTCCAACTCCAGTGCCCGGGCGCCGGACAGCATGTTCGGGAGGCCGTAGTTGCCTTCGTGGCAGGCGTACTCGTACATCACGTCTCCCTTTTTCATCGGAAGCGAAACGGTGAAAGGTGTGGTGAACGTCCAGGGGTCGGTCACCGTGTATTCGTAGAGCAACGTATCGTCGCCCGCGCGACTGAACCGCTCAGTCAGCCGCAGAGTGGTGCCGCTTCCGACCGAGTGCGCGACCGACGGGTTAAAGCTCGCGGTCTTGTCGCTGAAGTTCTGCGACTCCACGACCAGCACGTCACCATCCCAGTAGCCGCGCGAGTCTCCCAGCCACTGGGTGATCTCCTCGGGCAGATGGTCACGCCCGTCGAGCGGAACGATACGCGCGTCATGCACCATCTCGTTCAGGATCACGACGTGGTCCGGGGTCTGGAAGATCTGGATGTTCTGGTTGTAGCCGGCTGGCACAATCGGCGGACCGGAGTTGAACCCGAGCAGGCAGCGCTCAGCCAGCCCGCGATCCTCCCAGTGGTCGGCGCCGATCCCGGCCGCTCGGACCCGGATCGGGCGCTCGCCGGGAAGGTCCTCACCGAGTGACAGTGTCACCATCTCGACCCCTGGCGCCAGCGCGGGTAACCGCCCGTCTGGCGGGTCGACAATGAGCGACGTCCGAGCACCGTCGACAACCGAGGCCCCCTGATCCACCCAGTAGCTGTTGTAGGCACCGACGTTGCCACCCACCGGGAGCGGCTCGTCCCGCACCTCGCTCGGTGCATACGCCGCCCGCTCACGCTCGACCGACTGAGCGTCGAACTCGGCCACTTCCTCTGGCGTCAGCACCGCCTGATCGCCCCGGCTCTCGGGCCGCTCGAGAGGCGTCAACGTGCGAAAGTCCCAGACTCCCTGCAGGTCGGGCTTACCGTCTCCGGTACGAGAAGGTTCGTACTCCTGTGCCACCACCGTAGCAGCCATCGCGGAAGCGAGCGTCCAGACGAGAATGACGAGCGGGGTGTGTCGAGTCATGAAAACCTCCGCAACGATGATGTCGCTTGCTGCTCTGCCCCAGGCATCTAGTTCCCGAGACGCATGACCACGTGCCCGGTAAGGTAGCCAGTCCGACTTCTACCGGCTACCGGCAGCCGCACGTCGTTCTTCCGCCCTGGCTCCGCTCAGGATGAGCGGCATGCTGTAGTTCCCTTCGTGACAAGCGTTCTCGAAGAGCGGCCCGTTACCAGGCGTGATCGGGAACTCCACCGACCACTGCGCGGCGAACGACGTAGGGTCGGTGATCGTGAAGCCAAAGTCTATGCCCTTCGCCGTCCGGGTAAAGCGCTCTTCCACGTGCATGTCAGCGCTCGTCCCGTTGACCGTCCAGGCACCGTTGAGATGGGTGGTCTCCACCACCAGGGTGTCCCCCTCCCAATGACCGCGCGATCGGCCAGACCACAGGCGAATCGCATCGGCGATCGCCGTCGGACCGTCAATCGGGATGATCCGGATGTCCGATTTCTGCTCGTGCAGGATGATCAGGTGGTCCTCGTTCTGGAAGAACTGAACCAGTCGCGGAGGCGGCACAGCGAGCAGCGGAACCGTCCGCCCCATGATGCAACGTTCGTAGCGTTCGCGGTCCTCGGGACCGTCCGCAGGCCGCAACCTCGACGCGAGACCCAGTGTCCGCGCCCGTTCGAGCGCAGCCTCCGAGCGCTCGGGCAGGCGTCCGTCCGGTGGGTCGACGATGAGCGACGTGCGACCATCGGTGAGGTCGCCCGGTTGCCACCAATCAGCGTTGAGCTGTAGATCCCGTTCGTGACCGATATCGGCCAGCCGCCGGGGTAGATACGCGGCGACTTCCTCCGGCGTCAGAACTGCCCTATCGCCGAACTCGGTCGGCCGCTGTAGCGGCGTCGTGGTGCGGTACTCCCAGTAGCCGCTCAGGTCCGGAGTTCCCCACGAGGAACGGGGCACCTCGGACGTCTGGGCGTGCAGGGGCACCCCGGTAGCAAGCAGGACCGCGGTTAGGGCGGCTGCCGCATGTCCACGCATCGGCCCGATTATACGCGCCAACCCTTAGGTGCCGGACAACACCCCGACGCGTATTCGAGCGCGCTTGGTCTTCGCGCCTGACGGCGGCGTGCTCCTCCCACCGACCGTGACCGCACAGACGCCGTCCCTTCCTCTGGCTGCTAGACGCCCACAGGTGTCGGCCAGCTGGAGGCACGCGTGGCGATTCTGGGTGTGGAGATTGAGCAAGACCGGCAAGCAGTTCGTCTGGTGACGCGCGGCCAAGGGCGCAGCCGGGGTGGCTGTGACAGCGGTCGCAACACCGTCCGGACGGACGAATCGCCGGGAGCACGCTCTAGACGATCCCGCCAGCTCGCAGGGTGGCGATCTCCACGTCAGAGTAGCCGGTCTGCTTGAGCACCTCTTCGGTGTGCTCGCCAAGAAGTGGCGGGTGGGCTTCGATACGCCCCGGCGTGTCGCTCAGCTCGATCGGCATCCCCATCAGCTTGACCGTGCCCGCAGTGGGATGCGGAACGTCGACGACCTTACCTCGCTCCAGAAGCTGCGGGTGCTCGCAAACTTCCCCCACGTTCCGGATCGCTCCACAGGGAACACCGGCCTCGCCCAGCAGCTGCACCCATTCCTTCACCGTCCGGCTGGCCGACAGCTCCACGATGATCGGGACGAGCACGTCGCGGTGCTTCACCCGATCCGGTGCCAACGCGAAGCGGGGATCATCCCGGAGATCGGGCCGCTCGATAGCGTCACAGTAGCGCCGCCACAGCGAGTCGTTTGCGATCCCGAGGTTCATCCAGCCGTCCTTCGCGCGGAGCGTCTGGTACGGCACCACGGAAGGATGGTCGTTGCCCCGACGGGTCGTCACCTCACCGGACGCGAAGTAGATGCCGGCAGTGTAGGTGAGGAACGAGGCCATGGCGTCGAGCATGGCCACCTTCACCTGCTGACCGCGCCCCGTGGTGTGGCGGGCATAGAGTGCGAGCAGGATGCCCTGGGTGGCCATGACGCCGGCCGTCAGGTCGCAGATCGAGGTGCCGATCCGCGTAGGCGGTCCGCCCGCCTCGCCGGTGAGATCCATCAACCCCGACTCGCCCTGTACCACCAGGTCGTACCCGGGGCGGGTGGCGTCTGGTCCGCTGTCGCCAAACCCGGAGATGGAACAGTAGATCAGCCGCGGACAGCGTGCAGACACCGTCGCATAGTCAAACCCCAGCCTGGCCACGGCGCCCGGCCGGAAGTTCTCGATCACCACATCCGCCTGATCGAGCAGACGCCAGAGCACCTCGCACCCCGCCTCGCTCTTGAGATTCAGGGTGCAGCTCCGCTTGTTACGATTTACCGACAGGTAGTAGGGCGACTCACCGCCATGAAACGGGGGTCCAAAGGCGCGCGATTCGTCTCCCCGCCCCGGCTCCTCGATCTTGATGACCTCGGCCCCCATGTCGGCGAGCTGCATGGTGCAGTACGGACCGGAGACGACACGGCTGAGATCGACGACACGGATACCATCGAGCGGACGGGGAGCGGAAGTGACTTGATCAGACATCGCCCAGATCAAGTATCACGGGCCGCCGGTCGGACAAACCGGGCGGCGGGGAGCACGCCGCCCGGTTCGCTCTTCGTCAGAGCCGCGCGACGACGTAGACCGACACGCCGTTGCGGATCATAGGACGGTAGTGCACGCCATTATGGAGGTGGTATCGCACCCCTTTCACCCGCACCAGGCGCGCCCCAGGCGGCAGCGCGGTGAGCACGGCGCCCATCGGTGGGGCCACCACCACCCACCCCGTGGCCTGGGGTCGATAGAAGACGCCGCCGTGCGAGTGATATGTCACACCTCGGACCACCACCTTGGCGTGCCCACGCGACAGGGTCTTCACGACATGTCCATGCCGGTGATGCCGCACCGTCCGGCGCTGGCCCAGGGTAAGATCGGCCGAGATCAGCAGCATGGTTGCCGCCGCAAATCCCACGAACGCCCTTCGAGACCATCTTTGAACCGTCATCACGCACCCCCTTAATGTCAGGCACTGGCGTCACCTGCTTCAGAGACCGTCGCCCCCTGTGGATCGAGACCCTCCGCGGGGTCCGGATCTTCCGCACCGTCTGATCTATTTGGACAGGCAGGACCAGCGAACGGTTACTCGCCGACCAAGACGGGGCCACAACCGGCCGCTGCGCAGCTCCTAGGTTAGATAGTTACCGTTTACCAGGCGAGGGTAAGGGTGGTCAGAGCCCGGTTCTTCTCTGACGCTGTCGTGAATGATGGGCCGTCAACTTGGTCCCTCACGACCGCATCTCGGGGTCGAAGAACCGGTACGCCGATCCTGTCCCGGCGCAGTAGACTCAGGCTGCTCATGCCGCCTCGAGTGCGCGTCCTCTTCGCCTTCGCTCCGGCTGGCTGCAGCGGCGCGGCGGCACCCGACCCAGAGACGTTCCCACCGGCCAACCAGCCCAATTTCGTGCTGAGCCTGGCCGGCGATCAAGACTACGGCGATCTCGGCGTCTTCGGAGCCAACGACTTCTCGACCCCACGTATCGACCAAGCCAGAGATCTTGGATGCGAGTAATGGACACCCCAGTTACCCCAGACCTGCAGGTAAGCACGATCGATCGGCCTCACCCGAACCTGCTGAAGTACTACCTGCTCGCCTCGCTGCTGGCCGGTCCCTTCTATCCGATCGCGGCGCTGGCGAGCTGGTTCCGTTACCGGACACTCCGCTACCGTTTCGACGATGAAGGCGTGAACATGCGCTGGGGAATCCTGTTCCGCAAGGACATCAGTCTGACCTACGCTCGTCTGCAGGACATCCATCTCGAGAGCAACGCCTTCGAACGTTGGCTCGGTCTGGGTCGTGTGCAACTCCAAACCGCCAGCGGTTCCGCCAAGGCCGAGATGATGATTGAAGGGCTCCTCGAGTACGAGCAGGTTCGGGACTATCTCTACGAACGGATGCAGGGGGCGCGATCAGGCTCAAACTCGACGCCGCCTCTGGCGGCGACGGCCAGCGCCGACGAGCTGGTAGCGGTGGCAAGGGCGCTCAAAGCGACGACGCGCGAGCTAGCGGCACTTCGCCGGGTCCTCGAGGTGCGAGCAACCGGTGGCCCCGGCGATGGAACGGAGCCCTCACGGTGAAGGACAGGGTGCTGCGGTGGTTAAGGGTGTCCGAACAGCCGGCCCCACCCCCCAATGCCGGTCCCAGCCTCAACGTCTTCCGAACCTCGCGGCGCTACCTGACCGTGCGCCGCATCCAGTGGGCACTGGCGCAGATCGGCGGTCTCGCCGGTATCATCGTCTCGCTGTCGTTCTTCAGCGGTGGCGAACTGCCCGTCTTCATGCCAAACACCGGTGAGGCACCACCGGAAGAGGTTCTGGGCCTCGTCGAGCGGAGCCAGGGAGTCATCGGCCGGATCAGTGACCGCATCCTCGGGGTGGAGCTCGGCGGCACCCAGATCTTCCTCTTCTTCGAAAGCTTGGCCATCGCTGGGTATGTGACCCAGCTCGTGTTCTCGGGACTGCTCGTCACCCTCCGCTGGGAGATGCACTGGTACATGGTGAGCGACGAGAGCCTGCGGATCCGCGAAGGGCTCTGGAAGCTGCGCGAGCAGACGATGACGGTCGCCAACATCCAGAACATGAAGATTCGGCAAGACCCACTGCACCGCCTCTTCGGCCTTGCGGAGCTCGAAGTGCACACAGCGGGAGGCGGGGGCAAATCTGACGAAGGAGACGGGAGCGGCAGAAACAACTTGCACGTCGGTCACTTCCGCGGTCTAGAGAATGCGTGGGCCATCCGCGACCAGCTGCGGGAACAAGTCGCACGCCAGCACGGAGCTGGACTAGGCGACCCGGGCGAGACTGAGGCCGCGATCGCCGAGAGCCTTCCCGCCACGGCCGAGACGGCGACAGAGCGACCGCTAGCTGATGCCGCCCAAGCGCTACTCGCCGAAGCTCGTCAACTCGGCGACAGTGTTCGACGCCGCAGTCTATGAGTCTGGCCCGGACACCCCAAACAATGATGTGGCCATCATCAACTAGCGGCCGGTGGGATTGGCGACACCTTCCGGCTCTTCGCCTCTGAATTCCGCTTCCAGCAGACGAGCGCCCTTCATGATGCCCTCCAGAGCATAATTCGCCTCGTGGCAGGCGTACTCGAATAGCTTGTTAGGGCTACGCGGCCAGGCGTACTCTCCGGTGAAGGGACGGGTCCACACCGTCTGATCTTCGACCGTGAAGCTGTAGACCAGCTGGCCGGCGCTCTCCATGCGGAAGCGCTCGGTGACGGTCATACTTCCCGTCCCCTGGCTAAACGCGGGGCGGTCGATAAAGTTGGTTGTCTCGACCACCAACGTGTCGCCTTCCCACCAACCGATCGAATCGCCCAGCCACTTCTTGATGTGCGGTGGATCGTGCTCGGTGTTCATCCTGACGATACGAGCATCGTGCACCATCTCGGCCAGGATGATGACCGTGTCCTCGCTCTGAACGATCCGCTTGAAGTTGTTGTAGAGCGACGGCAGCATCGGTGGTCCCGAGGTGGACCCGAAACTGAGCAGGCAGCGCTCGGCGTAGGGCCTCTGCTCCATGTTGTCGTAGGGACCTTCGGCGTCGAGCCCATCCTCGAGCCAGTAGGCGGTGCCGTCGTTCTGGCGGCCGCTGAAGCTCCGGGTGGGCGCACCCGCCGCCCGTGGCGGGAACCGGCCGTTGGGGGGATCGATCAGGATGGAGGTCCGCCACTGCCCGTCGATCTGGTAGGCACCAGACCCGGGGTCGATCCAGAACGCGTTGTAACCACCTACGTTGCCGGACGCTCCAAGCGACCCGTCGCCGCCATCGGGAGGGGCACCTCGATTAGGGTCACTCGGCCTGTTCGCCGCCGCCATCGCCTGCCGCATCCCCTCGGCCAGCTCGGCCGCCTCCTCGTCGGTCAGCGCCATCTTCTCGCCGAGGCCCGTGGGCCGCTGCAACGGCGTCAGTGTGGCCGCGTCGTAGGTTCCCGACAGATCGGGCTTCCCACTCGCCATGCGCGGGATGTCGCCCTGCGCTGCGGCGATGCCCCCCACGAGTAGCACCGCTGCCGCTGTCTCAACCAGGATGACGCGCTTCATGATCAGACGTCCGCTAGCGTGGCGGTATTCAAGAGCCCTGTGCTGTCACCAAGTTTGTCCGCACGAACCCCGGCCTTGTCGAGCACGGTCAATAGCAGGTTGGCCATCGGCGTATCTTCCGGATAGGCCAAGTGCCGCCCGCCCTTAAGCCGTCCGGTTCCACCGCCCGCCACGAGGCACGGCAAGTTTGTGTGCTCGTGCAGGTTGCCATTCCCGATACCGCCACCGTAGACGATCATCGAGTGGTCCAACAGGTTCCCATCGCCGTCAGGCGTGGCCCGGAGCTTCTCGAGGAAGCGCCCGAACAGGCTGATGTGGTAGGTGTCGATCTTCGCCTTGCGGGCAATGTAATCTGGGTCGTTTCGGTGGTGCGACACGGTGTGATGCTGATCCGGCACCCCGATCTGCGGAAACGTCCGCGGGCTGGTTTCCCGGGCCATCATCAGCGTACTCACCCTGGTGACATCAGCCTGGTAGGCCAAGGCGAGCAGATCGAACATAAGTGTGGCGTATTCCTCGAAGTCCTCCGGGATGTCAATCGGGCGATCGGGCAGGTCAATCTCGGTCTGCTCATCGCGGGCTTCGGCTTTGCCGATTCGCTGCTCGAGATCTCGGACCGAGTCGAGATATTCGGCCAGTTTTCCCCGGTCGCCGGCCCCCAGCGTCCGCTCGAGGTTCAGGGCTTCCTCGGTCACCGAGTCGAGAATGCTGCCCGAGTGACGCGCCTGAGCTCTGCGGTCGGCGGCGCTGCCGCCGTCGCCAAACAGCCGCTCGAACACGACTCGCGGGTGCGGCTCCATCTCGAGCGGCGTCGTCTCGTCACGCCAGGTAATGGTGTTCGAGTAGAAGCAGTCGCCAGAATCGCACGAGATGGCAGTCGGCCGCTCGAGCACCAGTTCGAGTGATGGAAGTGGTGTGGCCTGACCGAGCTCCCGGGCCGCGATCTGGTCGGCGGTCACGCCAAGTTCGATGCTGGTCGGCCCCAGTCGTCCATTCCGTTCCCATGCATGGACTCCACTCAGCCAGACGGCCGTGGCGCGCGGATGGTCGCCGTTCCCGTCTCCGAACGAGTCGGCCTGACGATGAGCCAGACCGCTCAGGACCACGAGGCGATCCTGCACCGGCCTCAGTGGGCTCAGGATGGGTGACAGCTCGAACCCGGAGCCGGTGGCCGCCGGCACCCACTGCTCCTGGATGACCCCATTGGGCACATAGACGAAACCGAGCCGGGACGCCGGAGTGGCGGGCGTCTGGGCCAACGCGGTGGCGGCTGGCACCATGGCGTCGAGCAACGGCAGCGCCACGCTCGCCCCGAGGCCACGCAGGAACGTCCGGCGCGGAAGCGCCATTTTGGAGATGATCATGACTGGGCCTTTCGCATCTGGAATGGAGTGCTCTTGACGATGCCGCTGACGATGGTCGCAAACTGATACTGGTCGCGTGCGGCATCCCGCACGACGGAACGGATGGTCGGGTAGTCTTGGGCCTCGATGTTGCGCCCGAGAGCGTACATCAGCAACTTGTCCACGACGGTGGTGACGAACCGGTCGGGCGAGGCCAGGATCTGATCACGAAGTCCTGCCGGACCCTCGAAGCTGGTGCCGCTCGGTAACTGACCGCTCGCGTCGATCGGGTTTCCCGCCTCGCTCAGGACCCGCCAGCGGCCAATAGCGTCGAAGTTCTCCAACGCGAACCCGAGCGGGTCCATCTGTGCGTGACAGCTGGCGCACGCCGGGTTGGCGCGGTGCTGCTCCATCGCCTCACGCATCGACCTCGGCCGACCGTCGTCGGTCGTCTCGTCAAGCGCCGGGACATCAGGCGGCGGCGGCGGAGGCGGCGACGACAGTAGGTTCTCAAGCACCCACTTCCCTCGCAGCACCGGCGACGTGCGGTTGGCGTAGGAGGTCAGCGTCAAGATCGCCCCCTTGCCGAGTAGCCCCCGGCGCGACTGCTCCTCGAGTTCGACCCGCCGGAAGCGACTGCCGAAGACGTGGGGAATGCCGTAGTGCTTGGCGAGCCGCTCGTTCACGAACGTGTGTTCCGCGGTCAGTAGCTCGAGCACGCTGTCGTCGCCGCGCAGGACGCTGTCGACGAACAGCTCCATCTCACGCCGGAACGCCTGACGGAGGTTCTCATCAAACGATGGGAAGTAGCCGGCATCGGGCTCCTTCAGTTCGATATCCCGCAAGAACAGCCACTGCTCGGCGAAGTTGGTAGTCAGCGCCTCGGCCCGTGGGTCGGCGAGCATTCTCCGCACCTGCTCGTCGAGCACACCGGGCTCGCGCAGACGCCCCGCACTGGCCAGCTCCAATAGTTGGTCATCTGGAATGCTGGCCCAAAGGAAGAACGACAACCGCGAGGCCAGCTCCAGCTCAGACACCTGGTAGATCTCGTCAGTCGCGGCGTCGGCCGGGTCCCGCTCGATACGGAAAAGGAACTCGGGGCTGACCAGCACCCGTTCGATCGCCCGCTGAATACCACGCTCGAACCCACCCTCCTCAACTCCCTGCTCGTAGAACGGGAGGAGACGCGTGATGTCCTCCTCGCTCACCGGCCGGCGATAGGCCCGACGGGCGGTGGTGGCCAGAATCTCGCGGGCACAGGCTTCACGGTCGGCAGAAGCTGCCCCGGTACCCGGCCGGCAGCTGAAGATACGCTGCCTGCTAGGGGTGTCGCCCGCCCCATCAGCCCCGAACGGCCCGCTCACGATGACACTGGCAATCGATGGCTGACGGCCTCGCCCGCCCCGGCCCGACCGCACCACGCCTCCCGAGGCGGCTGCGCTTCTGGGCAAGAAGGCGACCGTGATGTCGCGTGGACCAGCCTGGAGCGGTACCCGAGTCTCGACGTCCGGCTCGGCCTCGAAGGTGAACACGCCGCTGGCACCCCGTTGCTGAGGGTTCCGCCCCACGGTGAGGAGGGCCACCCGCTCACCATCGACGCTGACATCAAGATCGCTCTCCTGACGGACGGCGCCGGGGAATTCGACCGTGATCAGATACTCGCCGTCGAGCGGGAGATAGGTCTGAACACGAGTGCCTCCACGGGTCCCGAGTGGCATCCCCTCAAGGTGGCGATCCTGGATGAGATTGCGGTCCAGCTGATAGGTGTCGACGATCGGAAGCATCGTCGAGTCGCCGACCGCGAGACGACTGATCTTCCGTGCAGCGCCAAGATACCGCTCCATCAGCGTGGGCGAGACGAAGAGAAGATCGGCCAGGTTGTCGAAACCGCTGGTGGCGTTGTCGGCCGGCAGCATCACGCCGATGTCGAACTCCTTCGGCAGGTGGTCCAGCGCCAGTAGGTCACGCACCGCGTTCTGGTACTCGGTCCGGCTAAGCCGGTGCAACGCCGGTCGGCGCCCCGGGTCGGGCGCGTCGGCTGCGTGCCGGTCGAGTGCTGCCTCGAGCGCGCTGGCGACCGCGTCGTAGACCTCGGCCTCAGGACGAGGCCGGCCGGTTGGCGGCATGGTCTGTAGCCGCAACCGGCGCACCACCGTCTCCCAAACCTCGGCGTGATCGCCGATCCGAGCAAGGTCGAGCCCTTCCAGCGACAGCTCGGCGGTGCGGAGGCGGTCGTTGTGACAGGTGACGCAATAGCGATCGAGCGTGGTCGTCACCTGACCGGCCCCGCCCGCCGCTAGCTGCGCCGCAGCCGCCACGGGCAGGAAGACGCCGACGACGGCCAGCGCCGCGACCGCCGCGTTAACCACACCTCGATGTTGCATGGTGAAGCCCCTTTATCCCGCCAAGGCGGCCTCCGTGTCAACGGTCGACCTCGCCAGATGGCCGCCGACCTCCCAGCGGATCTCCTGTGCGTCAGTCCAGATATTGTATAGTCGTTCCTTGCCATCGGTAGCGGGTTATGGCCCGGGGGTTCGAAATGCCTAACAACACCCGACCGCGCTTCCTCTCGACGCGGATCCTCCTCTCCCTGGCCCTGACGCTGACCGCGGCAGGCGCCAGGGCAGGACAGGGTCCCGCGCTCGCGCTCCTCGACGCGATCCAGCTGGGCGATACCGGTACCGTACGACGCCTTCTCGGCGACGGCACATCTCCCGATGCCTCCGGACCGGACGGCACGACCGCGCTCCACTGGGCGGCCGAGTCCGATGCGGTCGAGATCGCCCGCGAGCTGGTCGGGGCGGGCGCCACGGCCGAGGCGACGAACCGCTACGGGGTAACCCCGCTAACGCTGGCCGCCACCAACGGCAGCCTAGAAATGGTTCGGCTTCTGCTCGACGCCGGGGCCAAGGTCAACACCGCGAGTCCGGGCGGCGACAGCCCCTTGATGCTGGCCTCCCGAACGGGCCGGGTCCCCGTGATCGATGCGCTCCTCTCCGCCGGGGCGGTAGTGAACGCCAGCGAAAGCTGGCAGAACCAGACGGCGTTGATGTGGGCCGCCGAGGCCGGCAACGCCGAGGCGATCACGACCCTGGCTGCCGCCGATGCCGACGTCGAGGCCCGGTCGGCGGACGCGCTGACACCGCTGCTGTTCGCGGTGCGCGAGGGACACATTGACGCGGTGCGAGCGCTGCTAGCCGCAGGCGCCGACGTTAACGCTCCAGCTCGTGACGGGACCACGCCACTCGTGGCGTCGGTGCTGAACGCTCATTTTGAGCTCGGCCTGACGCTGCTCGAAGCGGGTGGGGACCCGAACCTGCCAGACCGACGAGGCTCGATCCTGCACGCACTCTCGTGGGTTCGACGTCCAGGGTCCGGACGACCGCCGCTACCGACCGGCATGGCCGACAGCCTAGAGCTAGCGCGGGCGGTTCTCGAGTCAGGAGCTGAACCGAACCGTCGCGTTGAGTGGGAGGAGGTCCCGTTCGAAGTCGACTTAGGCGTGGTCCGCGGCCCGTCTGGGATCTCGGTGGGCCGCAACTTCTTGAGCTTCGTCGGGGCGACGCCGTTCTACCTGGCCGCCAAGCATGCCGACGTCGACTACATGCAGCTCCTCGCCGAGCACGGCGCGGACGCCTTGTCACCGACCGCCCAGGGGGTCTCACCGATGATGGCAGCGGCCGGCGTCGGCTTCTGGGACGGCGAGAGCCCGGGGCCGAACAACGGCACCCCCGAGGCGACCCGGCTACAAGCGGTACGACTAGCGCACTCGCTCGGCGGCGACGTTCATACGGCCACCGACTTCGGCGACACCGAGCTCGAAGGCGACGGGCTGACACTGCTCCTGCGGCACCCGCTCAACCTGGCGCAGCTCGACGCCCAGCGCGACCGTGGAGACATGCGGTGGCACGGTAGCACGGCGCTGCACGGCGCCGCGATGATCGGAGCGAACCAGATCGTGCAGTATCTTCTCGACGAGGGCGCCGATATAAACGCCAGAAACGCCCTGGGATGGACACCACTGATGGTGGCCGAGGGCGTCTTCGTGGCCAACACGGAGAAGGCCTGGCCGGAGACGGTGACGCTGCTTCAAAACCTCGGGGGCATCAGCGACCGGGGCACGGAGTAACACGAAGAAGTCAAGAGACAGGAGACAACGATGCATAAAATCGTGGGATCCGTCGCGGCGATTGGGCTGGTAGCCGTCGGACTCGGGACCTGGTCCTGGGTCACAGTGGACGCCCAGGAAAACACCGGGGTGATCCGGGGACAGGTAACCAGCAGCGTGGGCCCGGAGGCCGGCGTCTGGGTAATCGCCGAGACCGACGAGCTTGAGACCGTCTACCGGAAGATCGTGGTCACCGACGACGACGGCCGCTTCCTGCTGCCGGAACTACCCGACGTCATCTTCGAGGTCTGGGTCCGAGGCTATGGCCTGGTTGACTCGGGACATACCGAAGCGCAGCCGGGCGCAGAGCTGGCGCTGACGGCGACCGTGGCCACGACCCCACAGGAAGCGGCGCAAGTCTACCCGTCAACCTACTGGCTGTCGCTCATTAACCTACCCGAGGCACACGAATTCCCAGGGACCGGCGTCGACGGCAACGGCATCAACGAACGCCTCGGAAGCCAGAGCGAGTGGATCAACGTGCTCAAGGGCTGCCAGCGCTGCCACCAGGTCGGCAACGAACGGACCCGAGTGGTACCGGACCTCGATCAGTTCGACTCAACAGCGGCGGCCTGGGACCACCGCACCCGGCGAGGCCAGCGCGGGTCGCTGATGACCAGCTTCATCACACAGTGGGGCCGTGAGCGCGGGCTGGCAATGCTCTCGGACTGGAGCAGCCGGATCGCGGCTGGGGAGGCGCCTCCGGTGCCGCCGCGTCCTCAGGGCATCGAGCGTAACGTCGTGCTCACCCAGTGGAACTGGGGCAACAACGTCGCCTTCGTTCACGACGAGATCGCCACCGACAAGCGGAACCCGACGGTCAACGCCAACGGTCCGATCTACGGCGTGGACATCGGCAACGACTTCCTGCTCATCACCGATCCCAACGTGCATCAATCGACCATGCTCCAGATCCCGCTGCGTGTTCCCCGCGACACCGTACCGTCGATGTTCCAGACGGAGGGGTTCGAGCCCTGGCGCGACTTCGGCTCCGAAGCGATCTGGGTAGACCCGGCCAACCCGCATAACCCGATGCTCGACCAGCACGGACGGGTCTGGCTGACCACACGCGTGCAGGAGGTCGACAACCCCAACTGGTGCCGGGAGGGGTCGGACAACCCCTACGCCCAGAACTTCCCTATGACTCGGGCAGGACGGCACACCGGCTACTTCGACCCAGAGAAGCAGAAGTTCGTGCTGATTCACACCTGCTTCAGCACCCACCACCTACAGTTCGCCGAGGACGCCAACGACACGCTCTACTTCAGCGGCGACCGGAACGTTATCGGCTGGCTCGACGTGAAGATGTATGACGAGACCGGCGACGAGCGGGCCTCCCAGGGCTGGTGCCCGACCGTCATCGACACCAACGGCGATGGCAAGATCACTCGACCGTGGAACGAGCCGGCCCGGCGCGACCAGGAGGCCACCTTCGACCCCGCGCTCGACACCCGTATCCTGGTGGGGGCCTATGCGGTCATCACCAACCCACTCGACGATGCGGTGTGGGCCGTGTCGGATGACTACCCGGGCAAGCTGGTCCGAATGGAGAAGGGCGACGACCCGCCGGAAACCTGCCTCACCGAGTTCTATAGCGTACCGGCGGAGCAGGGTTACCGGACACGCGGGCTCGACGTCGACCGGAACGGCGTGCTCTGGGCGGCACTGGCCGGCAGCAGCCACTTCGCCAGTTTCGACCGATCGAAGTGCACGGTATTCGGCGGGCCAGAGACGCGCAACGGTCGACAGTGCGACGAGGGGTGGACCTTCTACAAAGCGCCTGGGCCCAACTTCCGGGGCACCGACATCGGCACCGACTTCCACTATTACAACTGGGTGGACCAGTTCAACACGCTGGGGCTCGGAGACAACATCCCAATCGCCAATGGCTCGAGCTCTGACTCGCTGCTCGCACTGCTCCCCGAGAGCGGTGAGTGGGTGGTAATGCGGGTGCCGTACCCGATGGGCTTCCACAGCCGCGGCGTCGACGGCCGCATAGACGATCCGGACGGCGGCTGGAAGGGCCGCGGCCTCTACGCCACCTATGGTGCCGACGCCGCGTGGCACGTCGAAGGAGGACCGGTCGAGCCGGGCAACCTGGTGAAGTTCCAGATCCGCCCGCACCCGCTGGCCGAATAGCAAGAGCTGACAACGCGACTATCCGGACCTGCTCGCGGGCAACGTCGAGCTGCCCGGTCTACCGCGCTACCGCATGCCGGCCGGCCAAACCAGCCAGCTCGGGGGGGGCCTCGCACACCTCTCGGGAGGGGAGATCAGGCGTGGTATCGTGGCACGACCAGTTGCTTCCCGCAGGCAACCGAGCCAGCGGCTAGACCAAGGAGAAATGCCCATGCGACGCCCCCTGACGACCGCTCGCCTCCCACTGTTGGCGAGCAGTGTTCTTGTGTTGACCGTCGCGGCCGGCTGGGCCGTCAACGCGCAGGACGAAGCCCCTGAAGGCGTCCGCAACTACACACGCATCGACGCAACCGTGGCCTGCGCGGGGGCGACCCCGTCCGCGGCAATGCCCGCACTGAAGGAAATGGGCTTCGCCTCGGTGATCAACTTCCGGACGGCCGAGGAGGAAGGCGCTAACATCGCCGACAGCCGCGCCGCCGCCGCCGCCGCCGGCCTGACCTACATACACATCCCGTTCCGCGCACCGAGCGACGAAACGACCGAGCAGTTCCTGAACGCGATCGCCGACCCGGCAAACCAGCCGGCCTACATCCACTGCGCGTCGGCCAACCGCGTCGGTGCAATGTGGTTCATCAAGCGGGTGCAGCAGGACGGCTGGGCGCAGGACCGCGCGATGACCGAAGCCGAGACGATTGGCCTGCGGAGCGAACGCCTCAAGGAGTTCGCAACCGCCTACGTGAACCGCTAGCACAGACTCGCCGGACCCAATTCCTGGGCCCGTCCGACCACCCACGACATGGGCTGCTGCGAAGCCACGAACCCCGTTCTTCGGGGCGCGGTGGCTGCGGACCGGCGCTGGCCGGACGTGGGCGTGGCCTGGGACCGCCGTACCGCCTTAAAAGGGCTGCTGGGCGCCGCCGGTGTCATCGCCGTGAGCGGGTGTGCAGACCCGCCGTCCGACGGCTCGACCTCAGTCCGACTGGCCTTTTGCGGCCAGCTCCTGTGCGTCATTCCCTACGAGGTCGCCAGGGTCCGCGGTCACTTCACCGACCGGGGACTGGCAGCTGAGCTCGTTTACACCCGCGGCGGTAGCGCCGCGATGCAGGCACTCGTCGGAGGTTCGGTCGACTATGCGGGCACCTCGTTCGATGTCGCCCTCCAGGCAGCGGCCAACGGCGCCGCGATCAGGCGGGTGGCCTCAACCGGCCGGCTGCCACTGTTCGCGCTCGGTGTAGCCCCCGATCGGGCGACGGCCATCACCGCGGTCAGCGACCTTGCGGGTCGCACTGTCGGGGTATCCGGCCTCGGCAACGCCGACCATGCCCTCCTGCTCTATCTCCTCGACCGTAACGGAGTAAACCCAAGCGCGGTAGACATCGCCGCCATCGGCACCAACCTGTTCGACGCCCTCCGACTGGGGCAGGTCGACGCCGGGATGCTGCAGGAGCCGGCGCTCTCGCTGGTGATCGAGGCTGGAGGACGCGAACTGGTCAACTTCATGGATCTGACCGAAGCCGAACGTCACGTCGGCGGCGCCTACGAGTTCATGGGTGTCTCGGTGCGTGCGGATGAACGGGATCAGCGGCTGGACGAGATCCGGCGGCTGGCCGCGGCGCTCGCGGCGGGCCTTCGGGACACCCGCCAGCTTCCGGTCGCCGACGTACTCTCCGCGTTGCCAAGTGCATTGGTGGCCGGCGGCGATCTCGACCACCTCGGCGAGATCGTCGAACGCTATCGCACGTCGCTGTATCCGGAGTCGGTGGCGATCGACCGCGAGGCGGCGGCGCGCGTGCAACGCGCGCAGGAAGTGGCCGGCCTCCTCACTCCAGGCGATGTCGAGCTCGACTCGCTGCTCGATCTAGGCGCACTGTCCGGTTAGGTGCCCCAAGGCGGTATGTTACGCATCCGGGACCTGTCGGTCGGCTACGGCGAAGAGCCGGTGCTCGACGGGGTGAGCCTCGAGGTGGGCACCGGCCGCTTCGTCAGCTTGGTCGGCCCGTCCGGCTCTGGCAAGACCAGCGTACTTCGTGCGGTGACCTCGCTCCTCGAGCCGCTGGACGGCACGATTGACTGCGACGCCGTTCCGGCCGAGGTCGGTTTCCTCTTTCAAGACGATGCACTGCTGCCGTGGCGGACCGTCGCCCAGAACGTCGGACTGGGGCTACGCATCCGCAACCTGCCGCCCGATGACATCGACCGGCGGGTCACGTCGTGGCTGGAGCGGGTCGGTCTGACCGGACTCGGCAGTCGCTACCCGGCCCAGCTGTCCGGCGGCCAGCGCAAACGCGCCGCGCTGGCACAGGTGCTGGTGCTGGAGCCCAGGCTGTTACTGATGGACGAGCCATTCGCGTCGCTGGACGCCATCGTCCGGACACGTCTAACGCAGGAACTGGTGACCTGGGTCGAGAAAGACGGGCTGACCGTACTGCTGGTCACCCACGACCTGGAAGAGGCCGTGAGTGTCTCAGACGAAGTCTACGTCCTAGGCCAAGGCCCCCGCGCCGACGTGGTCGCGGCGCTGAAGCTCGCACTGCCACGCCCTCGCGACCTACTGCAGGTCCGTCAGCATCCGGAGTTTCCAGCGGCAGTCAACGGGCTGTGGCAAGCGCTCACCGGCGCCCTCGACAGCGAGCAGAAGGAATCATGACGCGCCTCCCGAAGGGAGCCAGACGCGCGCTGGCCGGCCTGACGCTGCTCGTGGTGTGGGAGACCCTGACTCGCACTAGCATGGTCGACCCGTTCTATCTGCCCGCTCCGACCACGGTGGCCGCGGTGCTAGCCGAGCTGGTTGCCACGGGTGAGATCTGGCCCCACCTGGGCGCGACCGCGTTGGCCGCCTTCGCCGGCCTGCTGATCGGGTTACTCCTGGGAATCGCCCTCGGCTTCGCCGCCGCGCTCTTCCCATTCGTCGCCGAGCTACTAGAGCCGGTGATGATCCTGTTGAACGCCATCCCGCGGGTCATCCTCGCCCCGCTCTTCGTGATCTGGCTCGGCATCGGGCTGGCATCGAAGCTGGCACTGGCCACGGTCCTGGTCGCGGTCTTGATCTTCTTCGCCGTATACAACGGCGTACGAGAGGTCGACCAACGCCTGGTGGAACGGGTGCGCACCCTCGGCGGCGGCCAGTCGGTGCTCGTGCGCGAGGTCTACGTCCCATCGGTCACCGCCTGGGTGCTCGGCAACTTTAAGGTGGCCGTGGGCTTCGCCTTCACCGGCGCAGTAGTCGGCGAGTTCGTCGCCTCGAGCCGTGGCCTCGGCTATCTCCTACAGTTCGCCCAGAGCACCTACAACACCAGCCTCACCATCGCCCTGATCATCGTGATCATGGGCTGCGTACTCGCGCTATTCTCGCTGGCCAGCAGATTGGAACGCCGCCTGCTTGCGTGGCGCTACCAGTGATCCTCGCCATCTGCGAAGCGCCGCGGCGGCGTCCGAGCATGACACCAGAGTCCACAGCGCCCGAACTAAGTTTTGGGCTGAAGCTGATGGTGAAATGCTGTCTGACAGTGGTGGTCTGGAACGCGCTCCCCGCCACCATCGGCGCACAGTCTACCTACACCGCCGCCCAGGCAAACGCCGGCCGTCTCGAGTACGACCGTAGATGCGCGGAGTGTCACGAGGCAAGCGACGGCTTCCCTCGTCGGGCACCTGCGTTATCCGGACCAGGGTTCGAAGACCGCTGGGGCGAACGCCTTATTCGTGATCTGTTTGTCAGGATGCGCGACGGCATGCCTCCCGCCGGAGTGCGTCCCCGCGGTGAAAGCTACACGAACGTCCTGGCCTACCTGCTCCGCCTAAACTCGGTGCCCGCCGGGGCTACCCCGCTCGACCCACTGAGCTACGAACCGCTCCTCGGTCCCTGAGCCATACCGAGCCAACAGCAGGACCAGACTCGTTCCGGAAACGGCAACGCCATTCATGGCATGCTCTGCATCGTGACCACGATGTTCGACGATCAGCTCACTCTAGTGGAGCGCGAGGTACTTGCCCTGGCCGAAGCGATGCCAGCGAACCGCTACGGCTTCGTTCCTACCGGAGAGCACTTTCGCAACGCACGTACTTTCGGGGAACAGGTCAGGCACACGGCCACCATGATCTATATGACCGCCGCGCTAGTCAGGGAGGAAAGGTCGCCGCACGGACCAGGCACCCACAACAACGGCCCAGACGGCCTCGAGACGAAAGAGGCGAGCGTGTCCTACTTGAGAGAGGCGCTGGCCTACGCGCGCCGAGCCGTGGCGGATCTGAACGCGGGCAACGCGTCTGACCCAGTGCCGACGGCGTTCGGGGCTATGCCGCGGTCAGCCGTGGCCGCCGGAATCGCGTACCACAGCTTCAACCACTATGGGCAGATGGTGGTGTATGCGAGGCTCAACGGCGTGCAGCCGCCGGCCAGCGTACCGCCGGATGATAAGCTCGGCCGCTAGCTACTGCCGCTTCCCGACGAAGGTTCCGCTGGCGAGCCCGCCCAGATCCATCGCACCGGACAACGTCCCGTCGTCCTGCAGGGTCCCGGTGTAGCTCACCTCGAGAGCATAGCCGCCCGCTTCGGCATCGAACGAAAAGCTCACCTCCTGGCCCTCGACGGTGCCTGTCACCTCGGCCTCACCCAGCGTGTCCGACGAGTAGTGGCCCGTCAACGCCGAGCCATTCTGCTCCAACGTAATGCTCGGATTGGTGGTACCGCCCACGTCGGTCTCGACGGTCAGGACCCAGGCGCCGGCTACTTCGGCGTTCTGCGCGAAGACCGACGCCGGCACCAAGACGATTACGACCGCTAGCGAGACCGCCGCGAGAAGTACTGTGCTGGAATCGAGATTCCGGATCATCGTGGATCTCCTTTCGCTGCATCATCTTGGACGTCGGTGAACCTGACACGATGCGTCACTCCATCATACGGCTGACCCCCGACTTCGACGTAAGGATAGATGAAGTAGTTCAAGGGAGGACCCTGCTGCCGTGGTGCCAGCGTGACGTCCCGTCCCTTCGTGAACAGAACACGGTGTGCGTCATGCGCGCCGAAAAAGTACTCGTGGAGTTCGGGAAACTTATTGGCTTCTGAGGTATCCACCGGCACCCAACCGACGCCGTCGAGGAAGAACTGCGCCCAACAGTGGTAACCCTCGATCTGACCATCCCGCCGATCAGGTGGCAGTGGAAACCCGATCTCGAAAGTGGCCGGGATCCCGACTGCCCGATTGAGACCGATGAACAGCGCGTGGAAATCCGTGCAATTACCGGTACGTGCGTCGCACGCCCAGTAGATGTCGCCCCGCCCCCACCCGGTGCCGCTCTTGTCGTAGGTCATCGTATCGACCACGTAGTCGTAGACACGCCGGGCACGGTCGAGCGGCGTCCTAGCGCCATCGGTGGTCTCGAGCGCAATCGTCCTGATCCGCTGGTCGAGCGGCACGAGCCGGTCAGGTTCCAACCAACGCCCCAGCGGAGGCCCGAGAGTGGTCGAAGCCCCATCGAACTCGGCGCGCACTTCGTGACGCCGGACCCTAAATCGTAGCGTCACGGGCAATGGCTCGGTAAGCGTCTCGACCCGCAGATGCAGCATGCGGTTCCCGTACTCGGACTCGGCACCTACGGTGTAGTCGACCGGGGACTCGACTTCTGTCGAAATCACCCATTGATGGGCATCCTCGACTGGCAGCGGGATCCAGACCGAAACCGGGCCGGGATGGAGCGGCGGCGCGACCTCAATTTGGTAGGTCAAATCTACTGTCCGATGGTCAGGAGATTGGGCGCGTGCGGTGGGGCTCGGGAACGGACCGACCAGTACGACCGCGAGGGCAACAAGGCTGCAACCGCTGCAAAAGCGAGAACTCATGGATTTTACGATGCTAGTGGGACCGCGAATGGCGAGCGGCATTGTGGACCGTTCAACACGGAGGCGTCAACGCCGATGGCCGGGTGTCGGTTCGGCGCCGGCCTGGGATAGCAACCCGACCTTCAGGCGCATCCGCGTGCAGGCGGTATACTGCCGCCCATGCAGCTACTTCGCACCCGTCCTCGATTCCTTCTGGCCGCGGCGGCCGTTGCAACCGTTACCACGGTGCTCACCCTCGGCGAACCGATCTCCGCGTGGCAGAGCAACTTCATGGGCGGCGCCCCCACCCGGGGTGACGATGAGAACCTCGGCGCCATCAAACTCCGCTTCCCCGCCGGGGTTCGGTCGAACTGGCACACCCACGAGTGGGGCCAGCTGCTGATGGTCGAAGAGGGCCGGGCATTGACGCAGGTCCGGGACGAGCCGATCTACGAGATGCTCCCGGGCGAACCGTGGTGGACCGGACCAAACATCGAACACTGGCACGGCGCGGCCCACGACGAGCACGTGCTCCAGATCACCGTCTACGAAGGCGGCGTCAACTGGATGGACCCGGTCACCGACGAGGATTACCGGGCACCCTCCAGGCGCCGTTAGACGGGGCGTCCGCGTGGGCCCCCTTGACGGCGTCCGGGTCATCGAGCTGGCTGGTATCGGTCCCTGCCCGATGGCCGCCATGCTCCTGGCCGAGCTGGGGGCCGACGTGCTCCGTCTGGACCGGCTGAGTCCGTCTGGCCTGGGCCTCGGCACACCCAACCAGCACGCCTATCTCCATCGCAGCCGGCGGTCGGCCGCGGTCGATCTCAAACATCCTGACGGTCGCGCACTCGTGCTGCGCCTCTGCCGGGACGCCGATGCGCTGATCGAGGGATTCCGCCCCGGTGTCACCGAGCGTCTTGGCCTGGGCCCTGAGGAGTGCCTCGCTGTCAACGAGCGACTGGTCTACGGTCGAGTGACCGGGTGGGGTCAGGCTGGTCCCCTGGCCACGGCGGCTGGTCACGATCTCAACTACATCGCACTGACGGGCGCCCTCCACGCCATCGGTACCGAGGACCGCCCGATCCCCCCCCTCAACCTCGTGGGCGACTTCGGCGGCGGGGCGCTCTATCTGGCGCTGGGCGTGACCGCGGCGCTCCTGGAAGCCCGTACGTCAGGCCAGGGGCAGGTGGTCGACGCGGCGATGGTCGACGGCGCAGCGTCGCTAATGACCGGCCTCTACGGGTTCCGAGCCGCCGGCATGATGGACGACCAGCGTCGGCACAACGCACTTGACGGCGGGGCCCATTTCTACGATGTGTATGAGACCAGCGACGGCAAGCACATCGCGCTCGCCCCGATCGAGCCGCGGTTCTACGACACGATGCTCGACCTGCTGGGCGTGAGCGCCGACGAGCTGCCGCGGTCGACGCGGTCCGACGACTGGCCGGAACTCAAGGCAAGACTGGCCGCCCGGATCAAGACACGCACGCGGGACGAGTGGGTGGAGCGACTGGAAGGCACCGACGCCTGCTTCGCGCCGGTGCTCAGCATGGCCGAGGCGCCCGAGCACCCGCATCTTAAGGCACGGGAGACGTTCGTGCAGCGGGACGGTCACTGGCAGCCGAACGCCGCGCCTCGCTTCAGCCGGACGCCGAGCGCCGTCCGCGGGGCGCCGGCAGCGCCCGGCGATCACACGCGTGAAACCCTCGGTGATTGGGGACTCACGCCGGACGAGATCGGGGCGCTCCTCGACGCCGGCGTGATCGCCCAGCGGGATCCTCAGGGCAGCGCGTAGGCAACGAGTGTATCGTTCGCCGCCACCGCCACGTACTGCTTCCCGTCGACGGCATACGTCATCGGATTGGCGTTGCCGAACCCGGACAACCGCTCGGTCCACACCTCACGCCCGGTCGCGGTCTCGAAGGCGCGCAGCCGGTTGTCGTCGGTACCGGCCACGAACGCGAGTCCGCCGGCGGTCGTGATGGCCCCGGCGCGTATCAGCCGCCCTGTCGCCTGCTTCCCGTCCGGCAACGAGTCGGTCACCCCCAGCGTCTCCTGCCAGGCGATATCGCCGGTCGCCGCGTCCACCGCGGTCAATCGTCCCCAGGGTGGCGCCTGGCACGGCAGCGTGGTGTCATCGAGTCGAACGGTGAAGCTCCCGGGTCGCATCGTGCCGCGACGATAGGCCAACGGGTGATCGTCGGGCGCGTCCTCGACGAAGCCGAGCGCGCCCATGTCCTGGGTCGTCACGAGGAGATAGCCGGTCTCGCGGTCCACGGTCACACCGCCCCAGTTGGCGCCGCCTACCTGTCCCGGGAAGGACAGCGTCGTGCGAAGCGGCGAGCCCGGGGCCCGATAGACCCAGGGCGTGAACGGTCCGGCGTTGAAGATTTCACCGAGCGAGCCCACCAGTTCCCCACAGGCCGCCGCGTGCTCGGCCGATGTCATCTCCGCGGTGACGAGGTCCGCCGAGTCGTAGGTCAATCGCGACAGGCCGGTGGGCCGCAGCGGCACCGGCTGGGTGTCCGCGGTCTCCTCGCCTGGAACATCACTCGGGGCCACGTCGATGTCCTCGACCCCGTAGATCGGTTCGCCAGTTTCCCGGTTGAGGATGTACAGGTAGCCCGACTTGGTGGTCACGCCCAGAGCTGGGACCTCACCGATGTCGAACAGCGCGGGCGGCGCCGGCGGGTCGGCGTCCCAAAGATCGTGTCTGATGGTCTGGAAGTGCCAACGATACGCGCCGGTCTCGGCGTCGACTGCCACCACCGAGTTGCCGTAGAGATTGTCGCCGGACCGGTCGCCGCCATAGTCACCAGGAATCGGCGATGCCAGCGGGAGATAGACCAGCCCCCGCTCCTCGTCCATCGAGAAGTAGAAAGGCCAGGCGTTCGCGCCCAACCGGTCCTGCCAGCTATCTCCCTCCCACGTATCGTGACCAGGCTCGCCTGGCTGTGCGACCGAAGAGAACTCCCACAGCTTCTCCCCGGTTCGAGCGTCGAAGGCCCGGGCATTCCCGATGCCACCAATGCTCCCTGGTGGGGTGTTGGCTCCAACCACGACGACGTTGCCCGCCACCATCGGCACCGAGTTGTAGGGCACGCCAAGCTCGACCAGCCCGGCGTCGCCAAACGCCTCGACGGGAGTGCCGGTGGCGGCATCGACGGCGCGTAGATGGAGCCCCGTGGTGAAGATGATGCGAGGCTCGAGGCCGGCGCCACCTGGCCAGTACGAAACCCCGCGACGCGAGGGACGAGCCCCGTCCACCGCGTGTTTCCACAACTCGGCGCCCGTGGCGGGATCAAGCGCCACTACCCGGTCGGCCGCGGTGCCATAGAGGACCCCGTCGACCACGATCGGCGTCATCTGCGAGTTCGGTCCGGGTGCCTCCGGATCAACGGGCGTCAGCGAATGGTTCCAGGCCTCGGTCAGCGTGGACACGTTCGCTACGGTGATCTCGCCAAGCGGCGAATACCCGGTCGCCGCGAGATCGTAGCGATACATGGGCCAGTCGCCGCTGACGGCAGCCGTGGGGGAAGCCGCGTCGTCCCCGGCCATATCGCCAGGGCCTGGCGAGCCACACCCGGCGAGCCAGAACCACGACAACACGGCGATGAACAAACCGCCAGGATTAGTGTGCACACGTGTCACGGAGAACCTCCCGTCAGATATCGCGTCGAGGCCCGCATTATATGGCGTGACGGTGCGCACCGGCTTCCGCGCTATGATGGGCGGGCCCCCCGGCAACCGCGGTGGTCTTCTCCTCATATATCTTCGTTTTCGTCTTCCTGCCGCTCACGCTGGCCGCCTACTACCTCGCGCCACAGCGGCTACGCCACCTACTGCTCGCGTCGCTCAGCTACGTCTTCTACGGATGGTGGAACCCGGCGTTCGTGCTGCTCATGCTCTTCAGCACGCTCATCGACTACGGTTGCGGACTAGTGGTGGGCGAACCAGGGCCGCGCACCCGACGACACCGCGCCGCCCTGACCGTCTCCATCGTCACGAACCTCGGTCTGCTTGGATTCTTCAAGTACTTCAACTTCGGGCTGGAGAACTACAACGTGCTGGTGAGCGCGTTGGGCGCCGACCACCTGCAGTGGGACACCTTCTTTCGCGTCACGCTGCCGCTCGGCATCAGCTTCTACACCTTCCAGTCGATGAGCTACACCATCGACATCTACCGCGGTCAGGCGCGCCCGCTCTCGAACATCATCGATTTCGCCTGTTACGTGGCGCTGTTCCCACAGCTGGTCGCCGGTCCGATTGTCAGGTTCCGCGAGGTGTCCGACCAGCTTCGCAGCCGGGAGCACACCTGGGCCAAGTTCGCGCGGGGGGTATCGTTCGTCGCCTGCGGCATGGCGAAGAAAGCCATGCTGGCAAACCCGGCGGGCAAGGTCGCCGACACTTGCTTCGAAGCTGGCGCGCTGCACGTCGTCGACGCGTGGTATGGCCTGGTGGCGTATGCCTTCCAGATCTACTTCGACTTCAGCGGCTACAGCGACATGGCGATCGGGCTCGGCCTGATGCTGGGATTCGTGTTTCCGAAGAACTTCGACTCGCCGTATCGCGCCCGGTCAATCACCGAGTTCTGGCGGCGGTGGCACCTGTCACTCTCGTTCTTCCTACGGGACTACCTCTATCTGCCGCTCGGTGGAAACCGCAAGGGGCAGCTCCGCACCTACGTGAACCTGATGACCGTGATGCTGCTGGGCGGGCTGTGGCACGGCGCCTCGTGGAACTTCGTCATCTGGGGCGGCATCCACGGCGCCATGCTGGCGTTTGAACGGAACCAGGGCAAGACCAGCCTGTATCGCCGTCTGCCGGCCACCGTCGCGACGGTGATTACCTTCGCCATCGTCTGTCTGGCGTGGGTCTTCTTCCGAGCGCCGACGCTCGACGCAGCGCTCGGCTATCTTGCCGCGCTCGGCGGCCTGGCGCCGACCCCACCGGAGGCGGCGCTCGTGGGCGGACTGCTGTATCAGCCGTACTACGCGCTCACCTTGATCGTCGCCGCGATGGTGGTGTGGGCAGCGCCGCAGACCTGGAACTTCACCCGCACACTGACTCCGCTGAGAGCCGCCTGGTGTCTGGTGCTACTTGGCGTCTCGGTGAGCCTGATGGCCAGCCAGACGTTCAACCCGTTCATCTACTTCATCTTCTGACCATGTTGACCACGCCCGAGGAACGGGAACGCCAGGCGCGCGACGAGGTGGACCAGACCGTGGTGACGGCCACGGTCAGTCGTCTCTTAACGGCCGGCGCGCTCCTTCTCCTGGTTGGGACGCTCGGCTGGCACGCCATCGCCGACCTGCGATCCGCTCCCGGACGTTGGCCCAGCGTGCTCGATCCGCGAACCCTCCCCCCGGTATGGGACGAGATCTCGTCGGTCGCCGCCGTCGACGGCTGGATCGACGCGCTGGCGTTAGCCAACGAGCGTGTCGGCGTCAACATCGCCGACTACGAAACGTCGCTGGAAGAGCGGTCGCCGCTAATCGACGTACTGGTGCCCATGGTGAATCAGGTCGTCACCAGCTGGCTAGGTGGATCGACCGAGTCTGTCTATCCTGGCCGTGGTGGCTGGCTGTTCTACCGCCCGGACGTGGAGCATGTGACGGGGCCAGGGTTTCTCGAACCGGAACGCCTGGCCGCCCGTCTCCTGGCAAACCCAGACGGCGAACCAGATCCCCGGGCTGCGTTCATCGAGCTGCGCGACGCTTTGCAGGCACGCGGGATCGCGCTGGTCGTGGTCCCGGTGCCCCTCAAACCCACCATCTATCCAGACCGCTACGTACGGCGGGCAGAGAACGCCGTGGGACCGATGCGCAACACCTCGCAAGCGGCCTGGCTGGACGCGATGCGCGCGGATGGCATCGACGTCGTCGATCTGGCGGCCGACTTCTGGCAGGCACGTCAGATCGACAACGTCCCGCTGTATCTTCGAAGCGATACGCACTGGACCCCAGCCGGCGTCGCCCTAGCCAGTGACCTGATCGCAGACCACATCGAGTCGCTCGACCTCGACTGGGCTGGAGCGCCACGCACCTACTCGACCGCCACCCGCCAGGTAAGGAACCAGGGCGACACCCTGGCACTTCTGCGCCTGCCTCGGGCGCAGGCGGACCGAGCGGCTGAACGGGTGATGCTCACGCAGGTACTGGATCCGGAGGGGCAGCGGTGGCAAGCGGATCCTACCGCCGAGATCCTGCTACTGGGGGACAGCTTCGCCAACATCTACTCACTGGAGGCGCTAGGCTGGGGCACCGGAGCGGGTCTGGCCGAACAAATGAGCCTGCGCCTGGGCCGTCCCCTCGATGCGCTACGTCAGAACGACGCCGGCAGCTACGCCACACGTCAACTGCTGGCCGCGCAGCGCCGGCAGGGTCGAGACCGGCTGGCCAACAAACGGCTCGTGATCTACCAGTTCGCGAGCCGGGAGCTGGGGATTGGTGACTGGCGCACCGGCCTCCCCTATTGACGGATGCACCTCGGGCTGACGGGACTAAAATGAAGGGCCAACTCAACCGCAACCGGCAGGAGAATCCATGACTCTGAAGAGAGCGCTCGTAACGACGGTGATGGCGATTGTGCTGGTGGGGCTGGGTCAACCAGCCACGGCCCAGACACCTGAATTGCTGACGGTCGAGTTCTACAGCCCAGCCGTCGACCGCAACATGAAATACAACATCCTGCTGCCCAGCGACTATGCGACGTCGACCGAGCGGTATCCGGTGCTGTATCTCCTGCACGGACTAACCCAGAACTACACCGCCTGGGGACTCGCCAACGGCACGCCGTTCTACGCCGGTCTCTACGACGACCTCATCGTGGTAATGCCCGACGGCGGAAACTCGTGGTACGCCAACTGGGCCGAAAGCACCGGTGGCCAGACCAACAACTGGGAAGACCACATCGTAGTGGACGTGGTAAACCACGTCGACTGGAACTTCCGGACGATCACCAGACGAGAGGGTCGGGCGATCGCGGGACTCTCCATGGGCGGCTACGGTTCGATAACCTTGGGTCTGCGTAACCCTGAGCTCTTCATCTCCATCGGAAGCACCAGCGGCGCGCTGGAGCATGCGCGGCAGGTTGCAAGACGGATGCGTGGAGAGGAGCCACCCCGCCAGCCGAGACGGCAGTTGACCCAAGCACAGCGGGCCGAACGCGAACGGCGGCGGCAACAGCCGAACCCGCTCATCGGCATCGACGGCTTCAGCAGCCAGGTGGAACGGACCCCGGAGGGAACCGAATTCGTGACCGCCGAGGACGCCGACGCCTACGACCCGTTCACCCTGATCGATCAGGTGCCGCAGGAGGCACTGCCTCACATCTACCTAGATTGTGGCACCGAAGACCGCCTCATCAGCGGCGCGCGAGAGCTAGCCGGCATCTTGATGGAACGCGACATCCCGTTCGACTATATGCAGATGGCTGGCCGTCACGACGCCGACTACTGGATCCAGTCGATCGGCCGAATCATCGGAGTGCAGTACGAAGTGATGCAACGGGCACTTGGACAGCGTCCGTCTGGGCGTCGTCGCGCTTCGAACTAACGCAACCTGGCAGAGTCGAAATGCCCCATACCCGTAGCGCGACCGCCGCACTCCTGTTGGTGACGACCGTCCTGGCCGGCCCAGCCGCAGCCCAGCCGGCCGACTTCGTCCCGGTGACCGACGCCATGCTGCAAAACCCGGCGCCCGAAGACTGGCCGATGTGGCGGCGCACCCTGAATGGCTGGGGCTACAGCCCGCTCGACACGATCGACCGGAGCAATGTCGACCAACTGCGCATGGTGTGGACCCGGGCGCTAAACGACGGCAGCAACCAGGGCACTCCGCTGGTCTACGACGGCATGATGTACATGCCGAATCCGGGCGACGTCATCCAGGCACTGGACGCCGCCACCGGCGACCTCGTCTGGGAGTATCGTCGGAACCTGCCGGACGATCTGGACGACTACATCATCCCCATGCTCTCCAGGATCAACCGCAACCTGGCAATCTACGAAGGCCTCATCATCGACACCAGCGCCGACGACTACGTGTTCGCGCTCGACGCCTCGTCCGGGGAACTAGTGTGGGAGACTCAGATCCTCGACTATCGGGAACTACCGGCCCACCAGTCATCCGGTCCGATCATCGGCAATGGCAGGATCTACTCTGGCCGGGGCTGTATGCCGGACTCTGGCCCAGACGCCTGCGTCATTACCGCCCACAACGCGCGCACTGGAGAGGAGCTGTGGCGCCGCCGGACCATCCCCCGCCCAGGGGAACCTGGCGACGAGACCTGGGGAGGGCTGCCCTACGAGGAGCGCAAGCACGTGGGCGCCTGGATGGTGCCGAGCTACGACCCCGAACTGGACCTCGTCTACATCGGCACGTCAGTAACCTCGCCCGCGCCAAAGTTCCTGGTGGGCGGCGTCACTAACACGCACCTGTACCACAACTCCACACTCGCGCTCGACGGGACCACCGGCGAGATCCGCTGGTACTACCAACACTTAAACGACCACTGGGATCTGGATCACCCGTTCGAACGGATCCTGGTCGACACCGCGGTGGCGCCGAACCCGGAGGCAGTCGCCTGGATCAACCCGCGACTGGAGTCAGGGGAGCGCCGGCGGGTGGTCACCGGCATCCCGGGCAAGACCGGGATCATCTACACGCTCGATCGCGAGACAGGCGAGTTTCTCTGGGCAACCCCGTCGGTCAGCCAGAACGTGGTAAGTCATATCGACGGAGCGACCGGTGCGGTGACCGAAAACTCCGAGGTGGTCTTCACGGGAAACGGCCAAGAGGTCATGGCGTGCCCCATCTGGCAAGGCGGCAAGGACTGGGAGGCAGGCGCCTATAGCCCCCTCACGAACCACATGTACATGCCGCTCCGCCATACCTGTGGCCGGGTCATGGTCGACTCCGGAAACGGCTGGTACTCACTAAACGTCCGGGCGCAGATCACGCCGGGCGAACAGCAACTCGGCACCATTGAGGCGATCTCGGTGGAGACCGGCGAGGTCACCTGGAGCCACGATCAGGAGGCCTTCACGATGTCGGTGGTCGCCACCGGCGGGCACCTGCTGTTCTTCGGCGACTCGAATGGCCGCTTCAAGGCTATCGACCAGGACACCGGAGAACTGCTCTGGGAGATCAACATCGGATCGCCAGTGACCGGGTTCCCGGTGACCTACGCCATCGAGGGCCAGCAGTATGTGGCGGTCAGCACCGGCCGCTCGCTAAACACCGGTGTACTGGCCCGGCTGAACCCTGACCACCGACCAAGCATCGGCAACAACCTGTTCATCTTTGCCCTGCCCGAGGGGTAACCAGCAGCGTGGCAGCCTCGCACCAACTCGCGGCGGTGGCGCTCGTGGCCGGTCCGGCCACAGTCTTGACCCAACCCCGTTCGGCGGGACGCTAACGGCCTTCTTCCTGCTCTCGAGCGCGAGCACCGGTCAGAATGTTCGGCATCCCGTAGTTCCCCTCGTGACAGGCGTACTCCACGAGCTCGTACTGCGTCTCGTCACGCACGTAGGTGAACATCCCGGTCCAGGGGCGGGTAAACGCTTCCGGATCGTCGATGGTGAACTGATACTGCAGCGTATCTGGTCCGGTGCGCGTGTAACGCTCGGTGAGCGTGAGCGCGTCGGTGGTCCCACGGAACGGCACCCGGCCGTTGAGGTTCTTGATCTCCACCACCAGCGTATCGCCGTCCCAGTGCCCGCGAGCATCGCCCAGCCAGGAGGTGATCGACTCGCCCACGTGCGGCTTCGGCTCGGTGGGAATGACCCGGGTCTCGTGAATCATCTCGCGCTGGACGGCCACGTAGCCCGGCCCCTGCACGATCTGCATACCGTTGTTGTAGACCTGCGGGGTCGGGATCAGGGTCCTAGTGATGCAGCGCACCCAGGGGCTCAGATCCTCGGGACCAGCCGCGAGCCGGCGCACGCCGGACGTGTCGACCCGGTTTGCCAGACGGGCCTGAGCCTCTGGCGTGAAATCGGGGATCCGCCCATCCGGCGGATCGATCACCATCGCCACCTGCTGTGACGGCGCGGACTTGACGTAGCCGAGGGTCGTATCGCGCCACTCCGACTCGTAGCCCCAGATGCTGCCGAGCGTGCCCCGTTCGCGACGCGCCGCCGCCTGCTCGGGCGTCAGCACCTCGGTGTCGGTGAGGTCCCGGGGGCGCTCCATCGGAATCCCGTGGGCGGCGTCGCCGGTCCAGACCCCCTGGAAGTCGGGCTCTCCCCACGGGGTGCGAGGCACGGTGTAGTCCCGCTGCTGGGTCGTGATGTCGACCACGTCGTCCATCGAGCGGGCCACCCCGGCGAAACCGGCCTCGACCACCGCGACGCTGACATTGTCGGGCGCCGCGACGAACCCGCGCCGGGCCCCGGTGCGACCACCTTCCGGCACCGCCGGCTGCTGGGTGAACGAGACGCCGGCCTGGGCCAGCTGAACACTGTCGCGGTCGACGTCCTCGAGCTCGAACGCGATGTGGTCGATGGCTCGACCGGTCGTGGCCGCCGGCACCCCGTCCTCGTGCCGCAACGCGAAGAGCCAGATGTCGCCGAACCGCAGACCGTCGATCTGCCCTCGGAGCTGCGCGGCCTCACCGCCGAAGTGCTCCTCGTACCAGGCCAGTGTCGCCGCGGGGTCGGTGGCGCTGAGATGGATGGAATGGAACCCGATCCTGTCGCTGTCCTCGACCAGCTCGATCCGGGTGCCCCACGGGTCGAAGATGAACCCATGCTTGTAGAGCCCGGGCTGATCCTGCAGCGTGGATCCGTCCGGGAACCGCTGCAACCGGACGCCGGCCCCGCCGACCCCCACCGACTCGATCTCGCCCATCTTCGCGGTGAGATCCGCGTAGGAGAACGAGAGACGATCGATGCCGGTCCGCTGGCTGCTCCCGAGCGATGGCTGCGAATCAAAGGTGACCTGCACGCCCTGGCAGTCGACCGAGTCGTCACGGTCCGACAGGGGCTGGCAGTCGAGGTGACGCGAATACCAGCGCACCGCCTCGGTGGCGTCCGACGAGGTGATATGCACGTGGTGGTAGTCGGCAGCGTCAGCCGCAAGGGGCGAGAGAAACAGCGCGCCGGCTACCAGCGCAAGACTCGGACGTCGAAACACCATCTGGATTTCCTTTCCGGATCTGCCTACTGACCGTCGGCCTCGCGTGCCCGCGCGCCACTCAGGATGTTGGGCATGCCGTAGTTGCCCTCGTGGCACGCATACTCGACCAGCTCGTACTGGGTCTCGTCACGGACGAAGGTGAAGGTGGCGGTCCAGGGCTGCGTCCACACCGACGGGTCGTCCATCGTGAACGCATACTGCAGCGTGTCTGGGCTGGTGCGAGTGTAGCGCTCGGTCATGACCAGATCCGGGCTGGAACCACGATACGACCCCCCCTCGTTGAAGTTGGTGATCTCCACCACCAGGGTGTCACCCTCCCAGCGCCCCCGGGAGTACCCCCGATACGCCGTCACATCCGGACCGGGCCTCGGCGTCGGCGTCGTCGGGATGATGCGGGTCTCGTGAATCATCTCCTGCGTGATCGCCACATACCCCGGTCCTTGCACGATCTGCAGGCCGTTGTTGTAGATGCCCGGCGACGGCACCTGCCCGCGCGTGATGCAGCGCACGAAGATGCTCAGATCCTCGGGGCCAGCCACCGGCGTCCGCCCGGACATGTCGCGACGGTTGGCGTTGCGAGCGGCCAGGGCCTCTGGCGTCATCGGCGGAATGCGACCGTCCGGCGGATCGATGACCATGGCCACCTGCCGCGACGGCGCAGACTTCACATAGCCGAGCGTCGTGTCACGCCACTCCGACTCGTAGCCCCAGATGCTGCCGAGCGTGCCGCGCTCCCGACGCGCCGCCGCCTGCTCCGGCGTCAGCACATCGGAGTCGGACAGCTCTTCTGGCCGCTCCAGCGGGATCCCGTGCGCGGCGTCACCGGTCCAGACCGCCTGCAGGTCCGGGTCGCCCCATGGGGTTCTGGGCACGGTGTAGTTCTCCACCTGCTCGGTGGTGATGTCGGTGCCATGGTCGACGGCCACGTCCACGCCCGCAAACCCGGCCTCGACCAGCGCCAGGCTCACATTGTCCGGCCCGGACACGAACGCCCGCCGAGCCGCGGTGCGGCCACCCTCGGGCACGCCGGGCGCCTCGAGGATCGAGATGCCGGCGCCCTGCAGCTGACCGGTCAGCGCGTCGAGGTCGTCCACCTCGAACGCAATGTGGTCGATAGCGCGACCGGCGGTGGCGGCCGGCTGGCCTTCCGTGTGCTCCATCGCCAGCAGCCAGATGTCGTTCAGCATCACCCCATCGAGCATGTCCCTGAGCTGGGCGCGCTCACCGCCGAAGGTCTGCTGATACCAGTCCAGCGTCGCCTCGGGGTCGGTCGATGCAAGGTGGATGTGGTGGAACCCGAGGGTGTCGCTGTCTTCGACCAGCTCGATACGGGTTCCCCAGGGGTCGAAGATGAACCCGTACTTGAAGAGACCTTGCACGTCGCGCAGCGTCGCCCCGTCGTCGAACCTCTGCAACCGCACGCCGCGGCCCCCAACGCCGACGCCCTCGAGCTCCGCCATCTTGGCGGTCAGATCCTCATAGGAGAACGAGAGGTGATCGATGCCGGTCCGCTGGCTGCTGCCAAGCGTCGGCGTCGAGTCGAAGACGATCTGTACTCCGTCGCACTCCACGCCGTCGTCACGATCTGACAACGGCTCGCAGTCCAGATGCCGCGAGTACCAGCCGATCGCCTCGGTGGCGTTGGACGCGGTCAGGTGGACGTGGTGATAGTCGGCGGCGCTCGCGGCGGCCGGGCTGACGAGCAACGCTCCCGCGAGTACGGCCAGAATCAATCGTCTGTCACTCATGACTGTCCTCCATCCATGGGGCTTCGCCCCAAGCCCCTCGCGGCGTTAGTGGGACCCCCTTCGCCCCGAGCCACGCCGCAGGGCGCGCCTTGCTCGCCCTGCAGGCTTCGTTCCACAAAGCCCGCTTCTTTAGGCCGACTTTCTGCCAATTCCCAGATCGAGAAACGGCGGTGAGGCCACATCTCCGTGGTTCCCACCGCCGAAAGTCGAAAAACGCCGTGAACGGGACCCTATTCGGGTTCGGTCGGGTCGCTACCGTCACGCGGCGCGCCGGTGCCGGACGAACCGGCGAACAGACGGCGGCCGTCGGGCAGTGTCACGTCGCGGCCGTTGGCCCGGAACGCGCTGTCGATCGCCTGATAGCCCTCAACGAGAATCTCGATGCCGGGCGTGACCGACTGCTTCGACCAGCCGCGGCGCACCAGCGCCCCCGGGGGCCCAGCCTCGATCATCCAGCTATCGACGCCACCGGCATCGTTCTCGACGTCCATGTGGATCCACGAGTGCGGGTTGATCCACTCCATCTTGGTGATGGTGCCTCTGAGCCGGACCGGCTTGTCCGCATCGAACTCCGCCGCAAACGCGTGGTGCGCCTGCACGGCCGCTCCGGTCACGAGCACGCCGAGTCCGATCCCGGCTACCACTGTGGCTATCGTCTTTCGCATCGTCCTACCTCGCTACCTTCGTAGTCTTCCCCGATTCTACCCGCTTCGCGGCCGCGACCGGGTTCGTCTACCGATCTTCCGGCGCCGGGCGGGTCGGCTCACGGCGCAGATGTCCGTAGAGCAGATCCTCCGAGTACTCGACACACTTAAACTCGAGCACCTGGGCGTTTGCCTCGAGACGACGATAAAGCGGCATCCGGATGGTCCACGGCTCGGTGAACACGGCCGGATCCTCGATGGTCGCCTCGTACATCAACGCGTTGGCATTGATCGGCGTGTAACGCTCCACCACGTGCAAGGTATTGCTGGCGAAATTGCCGGCGCGGTCAAACCAGGACTCCCCGTTGAAGCCAGCCACGTCGACGACCAACGACTCGCCATCCCAGCTCCCGTGCGAGCGTCCCATATACGAGTCGATAGGCGCGGGCTCGGGGTTCTCCTTGTCCATGTGCACCGTCCGGTTCGCATCGGAGAACCCGTAGATGAACATGATCTTTTTGTCGCCCTGGATGATGCGGAACGGATAGGGCAGATAGGTCGCCCGGGGCACGCCCGGCATGAAGCACTGGATCTCCGGATCGTCCGTGAACCGGTTCTCGAAGTTGCCCTGCTTCTGCTCAAGTGCCTCGGGTCGATACGGAATGGTGTTGCCCACGACCACGCCCTGACCTGGCGGAATCGCGCCTATCGCGCCCATATCGGGCAGCCCCGGACCAGCCGGGTGGTCCTGGAGGTCCCAGTGGGCGGTCCCGATCGCCTGCCAGACCCCGTTCAGGTCCGGGTTGCCATCAAACGCGCGCGGGATGTCTCCCTGCGCCAACACGCCGGACGGAGCCAGGGTCAGGATCAACGCCGCTGCGCCAACGAGCGCGCACAACCGTCTTGTCATCTTCAATTACTCCACGAAACCGTCAACAGATCACCAGATCGTTACACAGGTGCTGCCGCCGTGCCAACGGGGCGGCGACAAGCCGGCACGGCCAGAAGCCGTGGTTTCCAGGCAAGCCGTCCGTGTGGCAAGGCGCGAGGAGGGAGCGGCCAGAGGCGGGCTGTGACCGACCGAGCAACGCTGTCCACACGGGCGGATCGCCGGGAAACCTACACACGTGCCTACGCGCGGGCCAGCGCGGCGGCCACGGCGCGGCGCGTGAACACCGACACCATCGCCCGGCGATACCCCTCGCTGGCGTGCAGATCGTCGTTCACATCCTCGATCCCGGCGCCCGGGTCGCCCAGCGCCTCGGCGGTCGCCTCGGCCGTGGCGTCGGTGCCCACCAGCGCCGCTTCGGACGCGCTCATGCGAGTCGCGTGCGTCGACGCGCCGGTCAGGCCGAGTCTCGCGGACGAGATCTTGCCGTCAGTCACCTCAAGCGCCGCGGCCACACCGACGATGGCAAACCGAGACGCCCGCTGGTAGAGCTTGGCGTAGGCGGCAACCTTAGCAGGAGCGAATCGGATCCCCGTGATGATCTCGTCGGCGCCCAGATCGACCGTGAAGAGTCCCTGGAAGAAGTCGGACGCCGGCACACTGCGCGCGCCGTTTGGCCCGTGCAACCGCACGCCCGCGTCGAGCGCGAGCAGAATCGCCGGGTAGTCGGCCGCCGGGTCGGCGTGCGCCAGGCTGCCGCCAAGGGTGCCACGATTCCGCACCTGCGGGTCGCCGATGGCGGCCGCGGTCTCGGCAAGTGCGGGACACTGTTCGGTGAGCACATCCGAGGTCGCCACCTCGTGATGCACGGTCGCGGCTCCCACCTCGACGGCGTCGCCGTCCACCCGGATCCCGGACAGCCCCGGAATCCGCGCGATGTCGATCAGTGTGGACGGCTCGTTGAGCCGCAGCTTCATCATCGGTACTAGGCTATGTCCCCCAGCCAGCAGCTTGGCGGCGCCACCGGCGGCGGCGAGCTTAGCCACGGCATCCTCGACCGAGGTCGCCCGTGCGTAGTCGAATGCGGACGGAATCACAACTGCCCTCCGTTGATGATCTGCCACAGCTTCTCTGGCCGCAGCATCATGTCGACATGCTTCACATCGAACTCGGACAACGCGTCGACGGCAGCCGAGACGATGCAGGGGGTCGACCCCAGCGTCCCGGCCTCGCCGACTCCCTTGGCCCCGAGCGGGTTCACCGGCGTTGGGGTCACGGTGGACTCAAGCTCAAACCGTGGGAGATCGGCGGCACGCGGAATGGCGTAGTCCATGAACGAAGCGGTCAGCGGCTGCCCATCATCGCCGTAGGCCACCTCTTCGATCATGGCCTGGCCAACGCCCTGGGCCAGACCGCCGTGGATCTGCCCCTCGACGATGAGCGGGTTGATGAGGTTGCCGGCGTCGTCAACCGCCACCAGCTTTAGCAACGTCGGCTCGCCGGTGTCCCGGTCGATCTCGAGCAATGAGATGTGACACCCGAACGGGTAAGTGTTGTTCTCCGGCTCCCAGAACGCCTCTTCACTGAGGCCGGGCGTCAAACCCTTTGGCAGCGGCACCGGCACATAGGCGTAGGCGGCCACCTCAGCGACGGTCTTGCTGGAGTCTGGATCCCCCGTGACCGAGATCTTGCCATCACCGAACTCCAGGTCGTCCTCGTTCGCTTCGAGCAGGGCCGCCGCAAACTTGGCCATCTTCGCCTTCACCTTTTCCCCAGCCATGTGGAGGACGGTGCCTCCGACCGCCTGTGAGCGGCTGCCGAAGGTACCGATGCCCTGCTTCACCACGCCGGTGTCACCGTGGTGGATCGTGACGTGCTCGAGCGGCACGCCGAACTGGTCGGCAAGCATCTGGCCGAAGGTGGTCTCGTTGCCCTGACCATGCGGTGACGCCCCGGTGGTGGCGCTGATACGACCGTCACGCTCGATGGTCACCTGGCCGTGTTCCCAGCCTCCGGTCGGCAGTGACGCCGAGGGCCCCAGACCGCAGACCTCGACATACATCGCCAGACCGATCCCGACGAGCCGGCCCTCGGCGCGCTTCGCGTCACGCTCGGCCGTGAGCTCATCCCAGTTCGCTATTTCCAGCGCCTTGTCGAGCGCCTTCGCGTAGTCGCCCGAGTCGTAAACGGCCCCCATCTGAGTGGCGTAGGGAAACTGGTCCGGTTGGATGAAGTTCCGCCGCCGCACCTCTCCGGGCTCCATACCGAGCTCGCGCGCGAGCATGTCCATGCCGCGCTCGACGAAGTAGGTCGCCTCGGGACGTCCGGCTCCGCGATAGGCGTCGGTCGGCGTCTTATTCGTGAACACCTCGTACAGCGTGGTGCGGATGGCAGGGATGTCGTAGGTGGCGTTCGCCATCAACGTGGTCAGGGTCGGGATCGCCGCCGTAAGCAACATATTGTAGGCGCCGATGTCAGCGATGAGGCGTAGCTTCATCCCCAGCACCTTGCCGTCCTTCTTCGCGGCAATGTCGATGTAGCCGGTGATGCCGCGTCCATGGATGGTGGCCAGGAAAGCCTCCGAGCGATCCTCGGCCCACTTGACCGGTACGCCGAGCTTTTTGGAGACACCGGCGACGACGTACTCCTCGCCGTAAATGTTGATCTTGGCACCGAACCCACCGCCGACTTCAGGCGCGATCGCCCGCACCTGGTCCTGCCCCATCCCGTTCATCCCGGCAATAAACGTACGCAGGATGTGGGGGTTCTGTGTCGACGACCATATCGTCATCGAGTCCTTGCCAGGCTCGTAGTGCGCCACGACCCCCCTCGGCTCCATCGCCGTCGGGGCCAGCCGCTGGTTGACCATCCGCTGCGACACCACGACGCCTTCTTGCTCGGCCTTGGCGAAGGCCTCGTCTACGGCGCTGTTGTCGACCGTCTGCAGATCGGCGGACACGCCGGTGCCGCTCGGCAGGGAGTCCACCGCGAGGTTGTTCTCGAAGTCAGCGTGAATCTGCGCTGGCTCCCCGTTCATGGCCTTCTCGGGATCGACCACCGCCGGCAGCATCTTGTAGTCAACGACGACAGCGTCGGCCGCATCCCGCGCCAGGTAGCGATCGGTCGCCACTACCACGGCCACCGGTTCACCCACATAGCGGACCGTGTCCACGGCCACGGGATGGTGATCGGGTGACGGGAATGGCGTGCCGATCGGCATCGGCCCGACGAACTCGGCAATCTGGGCGCCGGTATAGACCGCCTCAACGCCGGGCATGCCAGCAGCTGCGCTCGTATCGACGTTGGTGATCTGACCGTGAGCCACGTCGCTCCGCTTGAAGGCGACGTGCAACATGCCCACGAGCTTAACGTCATCAACGTAGGTGGCCTTACCCTGGATCAGTCTCGGATCCTCGCGGCGCTTGACGCGGGTCCCGACCAACTTCGGCAGTACTGGTGATGCCGCCATCCGTTACTCCTTGGTCCCGGCCGCATGCTGTACGGCGTTGACGATATGCTGATAGCCCGTGCACCGGCAGAGGTTGCCGTCAAGTCCGTGTCGGATCTCCGCCTCACTAGGCGACGGATTGTCCTGCAGCAAATTCGCGGCCGACATGATCATGCCAGGCGTGCAATAGCCGCACTGCAGTCCGTGCTCCTCCCAGAACCCGTTCTGCAGCGGATGCAGCTCGTCGGCAACGGCGAGGCCCTCGATCGTCGTGACCTCGGACCCATCCGCCTGCACGGCGAACACGGTGCACGACTTGGCGCTCCGACCATCGATGAGCACGGTGCAGGCGCCGCACTGACTGGTATCGCAGCCCACGTGGGTACCGGTGAGATTGAGCTGTTCCCGCAGGAAGTGCACGAGCAGCATGCGCGGCTCGACCTCCGCCGCACGGGTCTTGCCGTTAACGGTGATTGTGACCTTGGCCATCTCTGTCCTCTCGCGAGTGGGATCGTAAGCCTAACGGGAAGTAGAGGCGGGGACAAGGACGAACCCCGCCGTTCCGGACGTGGGCTCTAGACTGTGGAACAGCGAAGGCACTTAGTCCCCTCGACACCGAGGCACTCGACCCCCGCGGGTACAGCCAAGTGCACGTAGGTTAGCCGGTCGGACGTCCATACCGGCTACCGGTAACTACCGGCGGAATCGGGCAATCCGGTTCGAGCCGGCGATGCTGCCGACCCAGATCTCGCCGCCGACCTGCAGTCCCACGGTGCCGAACAGGAAGTAGTCGTTCGAGGGATAACGGACGATCTCCTCGGCGCTGAGGGTCTCGGGGTCCACCCGGGCCACTCGCGAGGTCACGCCGTCGCAGTCACCCTGCTGGAGACACCGGCCCAAGGCGGCATCGTCATCCCAGTGGTGCCCTGCCGCCAGCAGCGAGCCATCGGGGGCCCAGCGCACATTGTCGATGTGGAATCCAACCTCCACGGTATCTACCTCGACGGGCGTCCGCCCCCTCGAGAGCCGCACCAGCGAGTTGGTTCCCCACCCACCGATGTAGAACCACGCTCCGTCCGGCGACGAGACCAAACCGTTGGGGCCGTTCCAGGTACTTCCGGGCACCTCGGTCCACCCATCGCCGGGCGCCCACTCCCACAGCTCTCCCTCGGGACGGTTGAAGTGCGTCGCGGCAAACCCCTGCTCTGGGAGCGCGGTCACCGAGTTAAAGGTCACGCCGTCGGGCGCCTCCGCGCAGCCTTGCCAGGTCAGAGCCGGCACACCCGGCCGAGCATTGAGCTCGAACACTTCGATCGCTTCCCGGGCGCCGTGGCGCACGACATACAGGGTGTGTCTACCTCCGGCGCCCGCCCGCAGGCTGAGACCGTGGGGCCGGAAACCACCAGTCACCATGCGTGAACACCCGCTGTAGAGGGGATCCGGTTTCGCGCGATAACTGGCCGAGGGAAACAGCGACACGACGCTGAGATCCCGTCGATCGATGGCATAGAGATAGCCGTCGTCCTCCATACCGGCCGCGATCACCCACGGCGAATCTGGCACCAGCACGAGGTCCTCGGGACTAACCGGTCCACAGATGAACTCCACGTCGCCGTCAGGGTGGCACTGCGCGGCGGCGGGCGCCGCCACGCCCAAGAACAAGCCTACCGCCGATACCGAGAGGAGAACACGCATGCTCATAATCACATCCCCATAATCTGGTAGCCGCCGTCCACGTAGATGGTTTGCCCGGTGATGGCGGCGGCGCCATCACTGGCCAGAAACACACCGGTCTTGCCCAGCTCGACCGGGTCGCAACTCCGCTTGAGCGGCGCATGCTCTTTGTAGTGGTTGAGCATAGTGGTGAAGCCCGAGATACCACGCGCCGCCAGCGTCTGCACCGGTCCGGCGCTGATGCAATTCACCCGGATCTGCCGCTCGCCAAGATCACGTGCCAGATAGCGGGTCGACGCCTCAAGACTCGCTTTCGCGACCCCCATGACGTTGTAGTGCGGGACGACCTTCTCGGCGCCGTAGTAGCTCATGGCTATGATGCTGCCGCCGGCAGTCATCAACGGTGCGGCCCGCTGGGACAACGCCACCAATGAATAGGCGCTGATGTCGTGAGAGGCGGCGAACGCTTCGCGGGTAGTGCTCAGAAAATCGTCCTCAAGCGCCTCCTTCGGGGCAAACGCCACCGCATGCAGCAGCAGGTCGACCCGGTCGGTGTGCGACCGCACTCGCTCGAAGAACGCGTCGATCTCCTGGTCGCTGCTGACATCGCAGGGATACATCGGCACGTCCTCGCCGAACGTCGAGGTCAGCTGCTCGAGGTTGCCCCGGAGCCGCTCGCCCTGGTAGCTAAAGATCAGATTCGCGCCGGCCTCGGCCCAGGCCTGCGCAATGGCCCAAGCGATGCTCCGCTTGTTCGCGACGCCGAACACGAGACCGGTCTTTCCCGCCAGGGGGGTCGATTCGCTCATGGTCCTGGAGTTTCGAGGCTCGGCGAATCGCTGTCAAGGGTGACCCGGCGAGCCTTCGGCGTCCGTGCGGTGCACAATAGACTCACGGCAAAGGACAGGGGGCACCGCGAGCATGCAGCGACGACAGTTTCTCCAGTCGGGTGTCGGACTGGTATCCGCCCCGGGGGCCACCCGTCCGGCGACCGGACAGATCAGCTCCGGATCACCGTTCCAACTCGAGTCCGTCTCTCAGTTCGGCAGTTTCCGGCAACACGCCAATCAGAACCTGGTCGACCCGCTCCAGCTCATGCACGATGAGAGCTTTCGGTCGCTCAAGGACAACAATCTCCCACGACTCAACATCGCCGACCAGCAGAGGATCGGTCCAAACCCTGAAACACCCGCAGACGACGTTGCCTCACGCCGGCAGGGTCTGGTAGCGTCCTGAGCGTTCTCAGGAGTTGCTCATGGTCAACCTCAAGCGGATCGGTCAAGCGTTCGCCGCCATCGCCCTGGTCAGCACCCACGTCGTGGCCCGTGAGGCCACGACACAGACAACCACCAACGACGTCCACTTCCGCACCCACACCATCGCGACACTCGAGCGGGGCGGTTACCAACCGATCGTGGTGGACATGAACGCGGATGGTCGCCTCGACGTCATAGCGCTGTCGGTGGGCCTCGACCAGCTGGTCTGGTACGAAAACCCGAGATGGGAGCGCCACCTCATCGCCGACGGACTCAATCGATCGATCAATTTAGCGCCCCACGATCTGGATGGCGACGGCATTCCGGAGCTCGTACTCGCCCACGAGTTCGGGACGACGCACGCAGACAGCTTGGGGGTCATATCACTGCTGACCCATAACGACGACCCACGCGCCCCCTGGACCATGCGCGAGATCGACCGCGCACCGACCGCTCATCGCCTGCGCTGGGCCGATATCGACGGCAGCGGTCGGAAAGTGCTGATCAACTCGCCGCTCGCCGGCTCAGCCTCCACCTCGCCCGACTACCGAGATGACACGCCGATCTACTGGTACGACCCGGAGAACTGGACGCGTCACGTGGTCACGAGCGTAGACGGAGGGGTAGTCCATGGACTGCTGGTCAAACCGTGGCAGGACCCCAACCGGGATGCCGTATTCAGCGCCAGCTTCCTCGGGGTTCATGTGCATCAGTTCATCGACGGCGACTGGGTACGTACGCGGATCACGGAAGGCGCCCCCGCCGAGTGGCCCGCCAGCGGAGCCAGTGAGGTGGAGACGGGGAACCTCGGAGACCAGACCTACTTCGCCACTATCGAACCGTGGCACGGCGATCAGGTCGTAGTCTACCGAGAGGGCGATGGGACCTGGTCGCGCCTGGTGATCGGCACCATTAACGGCGGTCACACCATCGTGACGGCCGACTTCGACGGCGACGGCCGGGACGAGATCGTGGCTGGCGATCGCGGGGACGGCCAGACCCTGTATCTCTGGAGCGCCGAGGATAACGGCACCCGCTGGACCCGCCAAGTGATCGACGATGGCGACATGGCGCCCTCGGGCTGCCTGGCCGTCGATCTGAATCACGACCACCAGATGGACATCGTTTGCATCGGCGGCCGCACATCGAACCTGAAGTGGTACGAGAACCTATCCCACTAGCGGTCGGTCACACGCTCGGTAAGCACCACCACTTCGTCGCCCCCGAAGACCGTCGCGGCGACGGTGATGCCAACCAACCGGAACCCGTCCTGCCCAACCTTATTGAGCTCGGTCTCGAGAGTCGAAGTGCGAGACGTCGCCAGCAACTGATAGTCGTACTGCCTTGGCGGACCGACCTCGTCCCGTTCCATGATCACAACGACTTCATCTCCGCCAAACATCGACGAGTAGACGGTTTGTCCACGATACAAGTAGCCGTCTCGCCCAACCTCTTGCATCTCCTTCTGCATGCTGGAGGTCCGGCTCGTCGCGAGCACCCGGTAGGAGTGGCGACCACCCTCGGCGTCGGCGCCGCGCATCACCAGCGACACAACTTGGGAGCCCCCGAACGCAGTGTCGCCCCCCATCACGCCCTGGAACCGGAACCCCTCGGCCGCCACCTCGTTCAGCTCCTTCTCCATGGTCGAGGTGCGCAAGGTCGCTAGCACCCTATACTCCACCGAGGCTTCGCGCAGCAGTGACACTGAATCGACGTTATCCTCGAAGGTCTGGGCCTCAGCTGGGTCGCCCAATACCGTTAGCATGGCAGCACCCCACAGGAACACTGCTCTAGACGTTGGTCTAAATGTCATCAACATCAACTCAAATGCCTGAATCCGAACGTCCGTCCCGACGGCGCACGTGAATATCACCCTGACAACAGATCAGCGCAGAGTCACTTCACTCTCGACATGGTAACCACACGAATCGGCACAGTCACTCCCACCCGATTCGGCCACCGACACCACCAGAGACTGGTTGTGGACTCGGGGGCACCCTTCGCGAACTTCTCATCCAGGTTGGAATCACGAGCTAGCTGAAACCCCAGACCGATGTCCGAACACCTTGTCACGCTCTCTCCCGCTGAGCGCTATGCCAAAAGCGTCGTCCGCTGGCGTTGGCTGGTGCTACCGGCCTCACTCGCCTTCGTCATTGCAGCCGCGACGGGGGTGCGGCACCTTACGTTTATCGACGAGTATCGGGTCTTTTTCGGGCCAGACAACCCCCAGCTTTTAGCTTTCGATGAAGTCGAAAACATCTACACAAAAAACGACAATATTTTCTTCATTATTGAGCCACCAAGCCACCACGACGATGCATTCACGACCGAGACACTCACTGTTGTTGAAAACATCACTGAAGAGGCATGGCGCATTCCATTCGCAATACGCGTTGATTCCTTAGCCACTTTTCAGCACAGCTGGGCTGAAGGCGATGAGCTAATTGTCGAATCTCTAGTTGTTGATTCTGCAGACAAGACTCCTGCAGAACTTGCGACCATCCGAAACATTGCTCTCAACGAGCCCATGCTCCGAGATCGGCTGGTACCGCCGACAACTGATGTCCTTGGCCTCAGCGTCACCCTCCAACTACCACGCCTTGCAACAGATGAAACCGCACGAGCGGCCGCTCACGCGAGACAAATCGCGGCGGACATCGAGCGCACTCACGCCGGCTATCGTGTACGTCTGACCGGCATGGCCATGTTAAACAACGCATTCCAAGACTCTGCGATGCGCGACATGGCAACGCTGATCCCACTTATGGGCGTCGTGATCGTTCTGACTCTTGTTGTTCTTCTCCGCTCCCTTGCCGCAACAGCATCTACATTGATGCTGGTGCTTATGTCCGCTCTTGGAGCACTCGGCCTTGCTGGGTGGACCGGTCTGTCCTTGACGCCCCCTTCCACCGCATCGATCACCATGATCATGACTTTGGCGGTGGCCGACAGCATCCACATCTTGGTCACCATGCTTAAAGAGATGCGGCACGGACGTGGTAAATCTGATGCCATCGTCGAAAGCTTACGCATCAACGCGCAGCCCGTCTTCTTGACGAGTCTCACCACGATCGTCGGCCTTCTGAGCATGAACTTCAGCGAAGTGCCACCACTGAATGACCTTGGTAATATCAGCGCTGCCGGTGTCGCCCTGGCGTGGCTTCTTTCGATGACATTCTTACCGGCGTTAATCGCAACGCTTCCAGTTAAGGTGCGTGTCACATCCTCGAACGCGACCTCACTAATGGACCGCCTTGCTGACTTTGTGATCGACCGCCGCCGACCCCTTCTATGGGGCGCGAGCGCGGTTGCCATTGCCCTCATGTCGATGGTTCCACTCAATACGCTTAATGATCAGTTCGTGAATTATTTCGATACAAGCACGACGTTTCGGCAGGACTCAGATTTTGCTGCCGAACGGCTGAGCGGCCTTTACCAGATTGACTTTTCTCTTTCTTCTGGCAACAGCGGCGGTATCAACGAACCAGGCTACCTCGATACGGTAGACCGTTTTGCCAACTGGTACCGCCAACAATCTGGCGTCGTTCACGTCGCAAGCATCAGCGATATCTTTCGCCGCTTAAACAAAAATATGAATGGCGACGACCCTGAGCAGTACAGATTGCCAACAGAACGAGACTTGGCCGCCCAGTATCTCTTGGTGTATGAAATGTCTCTGCCTTATGGCCTGGACCTGAACAATCAAATAAACATCGATAAGTCGGCCACTCGGTTCTCAGTCACACTGGAGAATCTTACGTCCCGCGAGCTCATTGCTCTTGTTGAGGCCGGTGAAACATGGTTGGAGCACAATGCACCCTCTGCCATGGCGACCCGTGGCGCTGGACCAGCCGTAATGTTCTCGTACATCTCTGACAGAAACATCCGTAGCATGCTGATTGGCACTCTCGTCGCCATTGGCCTTATCGGCGTTACGATGATGCTTATGCTACGTAGCATTCGCTATGGGGCTATTAGCTTTGTACCCAACCTTTTGCCAGCTCTTATGGCTCTCGGACTATGGGGCTTTCTAGTTGGCGAGATAAATCTTGGCCTGTCTATCGTGACAGGCATGTGCCTTGGCATTATCGTCGACGACACCGTTCACTTCCTAAGCAAGTATCTACGCGCACGTCGCGAACAACAGCTCGATGCCGAAAACGCTGTCCGCTACGCTTTCTCGACCGTCGGCGCTGCCCTTGTAGTGACCTCTATTGTTTTGGTCTCGGGCTTCTTGATTCTGGCTCAGTCAACATTCGGTTTCAATGCCGGCATGGCCCAACTTACCTCACTAGTAATTGTCTTGGCACTTGTCGCTGACTTACTGCTTTTACCGCCTTTGCTACTTTTTCTTGACCGCAAGACTGTGACTCTCTCTGCTTAAAACCATACCGGTAGCTGGCACTCTAAGGAGATTGTCTGTGATTGTAAGTACTAACTCACGGCCTGTAACTGTTTTCGTCAGTTTTGTAGCTCTTCAAAGAGTTTTCAGCCACTTCGTGACTGGGCTCTCAGTGGTGGCCATTGCAGGCCTTCTGACTCCAACATTCTCTTTCGGCGAGCAGAACGGCGAGGACATCGCCCGAGAGGCCGAGCGACGGGATGCTGGGTGGGGCAGCATGACCGCGACGCTCGACATGGTTCTTCGCAATCGTCAGGGCGAGGAAAGCCAACGGTCCTTACGCAGTCGCCTCTTAGAGGTTGTTGATGATGGCGACAAGCTCATGATCATCTTTGATCGTCCACGCGATGTCCGCGGCACGGCATTTCTGACCCATACTCACCGCTCGGGCCCAGACGACCAGTGGCTGTTTCTTCCTGCGTTAGAGCGCGTGAAGCGGATCTCGTCGAACAATAAATCCGGTCCCTTCATGGGGAGTGAGTTCTCTTATGAAGACCTCGCCTCCCAAGAGGTCGATAAATTTACCTACAGCTACATCCGAGACGATATCTTTCGTGACAGAGCGACCTTTGTCGTCGAACGCACTCCTATCGATGCGAACTCTGGCTATACGAAACAGCTCGTCTGGTATGACCAAGAAGAATATCGCGTAGAGAAAATTGATTTTTTCGATCGAAAAGACGCACTTCTTAAGTCGTTAGTTTATAGCTCTTACCGTCAACATCTCGACCGATACTGGCGTCCTGACGAAATGCTTATGGAGAATCACCAAACAGGAAAGAGCACGACTCTACTCTGGAGCGACTATGTTTTCCAGGCAGATCTCACTGATCGCGACTTCGAACAACTTAGTTTAAGACGTGTCCGTTAGCCGTGCAGCCACAAGGTGGCCTTTTTGGCGCACAGCAATAGCGCTTCCGGTCGCCACCGGTGCGATCTGGATTCTCTTGGTCGCTTCACCAACTGGCCAGCCTTTGACGGGCCACGTTTCGGTGGAGGGACGCTTTTTCCCTCAGACGGCACTACGTGAAGATCTCCAGAGGGCCAACCTCTCAATTACGATTGAGGCTGATTTTTACCGTGATCTAGACAACGCACGACAGGCCATCACGGTCGTCCCGTTTTTCCGGTGGGACCAGCAAGATAGCAATCGCACCCACTGGGACTTTCGTGAATTTAGTTGGCAGTATTTTTCGGGCACCTGGGAGTTCAGTGCTGGAGCACGAAAAGTCTTTTGGGGCGTTACTGAATCTAACCACCTCGTCGATATTTTGAATCAGGTCGACTTGCTCGAGGGTTTCGACGGCAAAGAAAAGCTTGGGCAACCCATGGTGAGTGCCTCGACTAGCCAGTCTTGGGGCATGCTAGAAGCGTTTGCTCTTATCGGTTTTAGGGAACGTAACTACGTTGGTCAGGACAGACGGCCTAGTATTCCGTTTCCTCTTGACAGTGACAACTCAATAGTCGAGGGCGGCAAGCTAGGTTGGGCCCTCCGCTGGAGCCACACGCGCGGTCCGATCGATCTTGCGGTGTCTCATTTTCGGGGCACTGCTCGTGAGCCAAGGTTTTTTGTGGGCAATCGTCCACTACGCATTGCTGCACTCAATTTAGTAGACGATATGACACTCGTGCTCACAGATGTCGCTCAATTCTCGACTGTTGTACCGGCATACGAACAAATTGACCAAGCGGGCCTAGAAGTTCAATTAACGGCGAGCGGTTGGCTCTTGAAGATGGAGGCCATAAATCGCTGGGGCCAGGGGCCACGCTTTGCAGCTGTGACTGCGGGTATTGAGTATGCCATCTCAAATATTCGGTCAACGGGCATAGAACTCGGCATCCTCGCTGAATACTCTTACGATGAGCGCGGCCTTGAAGCACTAACACCAGTCGAGGACGATTTTTTTGTAGGAACAAGGCTGTCGTTAAATGATGTGCAGACTACGCAGTTTCTTGCAGGCGCCATAGTGGACCGCGTTAGCGGAGCCAGCCTCTTCTCACTTGATGCCAGTCGTCGCCTTGGAGAGCGGTCGAGTCTCAATATCGAGATGCGATCTTTCGCTGGTATTTCGTCTGCAGACATGTTTCTTTACGGATTGCGAAAAGATGATTACGTACAGGCGGCCTTACAAATTTACTTTTAGTTAACACTAGGAGTTATCCAGGCTAAGTATTCTTGAGTTGCTTGAGTCACGGTCGGGCATCAAATTTTTTCTCTCCTTAATCTATGCGCTACTGTCATCCACTAAAGGCACAGACGTTTGTTGGAATCTGATATCACCTCGATTCTCGCCACAATTCCGATCATCGAGGAATTGAGCCAAGAATCGCGTGCCAAGATCGCGTCAGACTATCCCTGTGTCGCCCTTAGTGCGGGGACGCCGCTTTGCAAGCAAGGTGATTCTCCAACACACGTGTATATTTTGCTTCGTGGGGCACTTAATATTGTCATCACGTCCCTTACACAAGAACCTCTCACAACTGGACGGGTTAGTGCGCCAGACATCGCCGGCGAGATGCAACTGCTAAGTGCACACCCGCGCATGGCCTCGCTGATTGCGTCGAGTGACTGTGAGGTCCTCTCCATTCCGCGCGGCACCGCAGTTGAGATTATCGCCGCACATCCATCTGCACTTAAGGCTCTCACCACGCTGGTCCGAGCTCGCTCGCGCCATAATCGCTGTCTCTCGGTGCTATCAAAGCTACTTGGCTGGAACGATCCAGAGCTGCTTTTGCGACTAGAGCGCTCGAGTCGTTGGTGTTCGCTGGAGCGCGGCCAAGCTCTGTTTCGCGAGGGTGAAGACGCGGCCTCGATGTTTATCGTTATGGCTGGCCGCCTCCAGGTCCGGTCAGCCGGAGAAGACAACCGTGAACTCGGCGACGCCGTAGCTGGTGACGTCTTGGGAGAAATGGCCGTTCTGGGCACAACTGTGCGCAGTGCGACCGCCGTGGCATTACGTTACTCCGAGCTCCTCGAACTATCGGTAGAACGTTTTGACGAGTTGTCTGCCCGTCATTCAGCCCTTGGGATAAGTATCAGTCGCCTTCTCAGCAAGCGCCTACACCGAATGGTGACGGCAGGCGATCTTGATCGAGACGAGATTAGAACGGTGGCGGTGATGCCCGCTGGCTCAGACGTCAGTATCGATGGGTTCTGTGAGAGACTCACGTCCGTTCTGGCAACGCATGGGACAAGTCGGCGCCTTCACCCCGACCATTTCACCGAAGACCTCGGCGGCGCGCGCCTTGGTCGGATGTCAGACGAAGATCCGCAGTTTATCCGTCTGAGCTCTTTGCTTGACGACTGCGAAGAACTTAACCACTTCGTTATTTATCAGACGGACACCGAAGCGTCCCCATGGACGAAGCGCTGTATCGAACGCGCTGATCTCATCTTGATGGTGGGCTCAAGTACGGCGACACCTGTCCTCAGCGACTGCGAAGCGTTGCTTGAACACGTGGAAGCAGACACCGGGGTTCACACTCAGCGCTTCCTCGTGATCAGGCACCCGTCTGCCACCACAGTGCCCACTGGCACGTCAAAGTGGTTAAGCAGGCGACGTGTCGACCTCTTTCTTCATTGCCGGCTCGACAATGACGCCGACATGGAAAGAGTCGCCAGGTACCTCGCGGGTCGAGCGGTCGGCATCGTGCTGGGCGGCGGCGGCGCTAGAGGCCTTGCCCATATAGGCGTACTTAAGGCCTTGCTGGAAAGCGGCATACCTATAGATATGGTTGGAGGGGCAAGCTCCGGCGGAATGGTTGCTGGCTCTTTTGCTCAGGGTCTCAGCATCTCAGCGATAATTGAAGATGCACGCAAGGTGTTTCTTGAGACCCGACCCCTTAATTCTTTTACCGTACCTTTCTTGTCTCTGCTTGACCCAACGAAACTTGACATCGCAACACGGCGCAGCTTTGGCGACATCGCCATCGAAGACCTTTGGCTTCCATATTTCTGTGTGTCCTGTAACCTCACGACAGCAGATACAGCAGTGCATCGCACGGGCTCTCTTTGGCGTGCTATCAGAGCAACGACAGCCTTACCAGGCCTCTCCGTTCCGATGGTCAAAAATGGTGAGCTGCTCGTCGACGGTGGCGTTATCGAGAACATTCCAGTAAAGACCATGACTCGCCTTAAGAGGGGCCCCACCATCGTGGTCGACGTTAGTCACCAAGGCAACGAACTCACCGTCGCTTGCGACTATGAAGACCTACCTAGTGGCTGGCGCCTCCTCTGGAACCACCTCAATCCATTCTCTACGTTTCGCAAACCCTTCAATATTCTCCAGGTCATCAGTCGTGTCGCAACCGTCACTTCTGCCAAAGATCGCTCAGAAGTCCGCAAGCGCGCTGACCTGATCATCGAACCGCCAGTTTCTGATTTTGGGTTGCTTGAATGGGACGCAATCGACACGCTTGTCGAACTAGGCTATCAATCAACTCTCGAAACGTTAAAGAACGAGGACATTCACAGCCAGTTCGGCATCACCCGCGGCACCTTACAGACCACCAGAATCGATCGTGCTTGTGATTGAGGTGAGCAACACGAGAGACGTGCGCTCTTTTTTGTGGCAACGCTACTCAATGCGTTTCGAACAAGGTGGCATAGTGGCGGTACCAGTCGCTCTGAAAACGGAGGAGAGGATCGTACTCTAGCTTTTTCTTCAGGAAAGCCGGGAATTTCGGGTAGCACGTTTCCACTTGGTCTCGTGTAGCCCACCGATGGTAGGTCAGAAAGAATCGACCGCCATGCTCGATAACACGCTCAATGATTCGGCGAAAGTCGTCGCGCGCTTTGTTGATTCCCTCTGCCGTATGCGTAACGTGAAGATTGCAGACTATACAGACAGAGCACTCCGTCGCCCACGGAAGAAAACTCTCCGAGTCCTGTTCCACGAATCTGATCGTCCCGTAAGTCATATCCACCTGGTGCTTAACAAAGTCTCGCCGCACGTCGGCCATGAAGGGAATGAGCGAGTTTCGTGTGACATAGACCTCAGTGATCACCTCTGTCTCTCGGTTCCCAGCCACCGCTGCGCTGTATCCCTCAAACACGTTTGACAGCTGGTGCATATCAGACCAATAAATCTGGCCTGACGTTCCAAGGTAGAACTGTTGATAGTGACTAAACGCTTTCTCTTTGTCGCTTCGCGCCAGTCGATACAGCTGTGCCCAATCTGCGCCTGACATCTGCTTTTGTTGTCCTGACTCAGGCCTGCCGTCAGCGACTGGTTTGTAGCACGAGAATACGCCGGGATGACATTCTTCATCTCCGTGGAGACTGATCGAGTACTGACAATCGCCATAGAGAAACCCTTCCTGAAGAGCTGCATCGATTCTAGGGAGTAGATTGCGAACGGCAATCACTTCGACCATCCGCTTTACTGCCTGCCTTGGGACAAGACGAAGCGTAACGTGTGTCACCACTCCAAATAGTCCATAGCCGCCTATGGCAAGTGAAAAGAGTTCGGCATTGTCTTGTCGACTACAAACATGGGTCTCGCCTGAATGGTCAATGATCTTGAACGATTCGATATCACTGATAAACGGTGGGAATTTGAGACCTCGGCCATGGATGTTGGAGGACAACGATCCTCCGATAGAGACATTGTCGATCCCAGTCTGCTTTTGTCGTACGGCCCAAGTGACCCCGTCACCGCTTTGGTTAGTATGCAAATACCTGATCAGCTCAGGCCACATTAAGCCGCTCTCCACCTCGATCAAACCTTGTTCTCGGTCAAAAGCGGAAACTTTGTTGTACGACCGCATGTCGAGACAGATCGTGTCTGTCCCGAACTGTTGCCCACCCATCGAGTGCCGTCCACCTGCGACCGACATCGGCACATCCAACGTCGCCGCCAAGGCGATCGCCTCACGAATCTCCACTTCTGAGTGAGGCACAATGATCGAATGCACATTCGTGGCATTTAATTGAGATTGAACATCGTTAACTTCTGGCATGTTCGTAATCCGCACATTGCTACGGGTGAGTTTGTACTTGTGCAGCCAAAGCAATATTTTCACCAACTGCAAGAACCGCACTGTGGTTGGCTTCTGTTAGAAACCTGGGTCGGAGTTCTTTCGAAGTGCAGTGCTCCTGCAGTCTAAAACCAGCGTCACCCAGAAAAGCAGACAAGGCCGCTGGCCTAATGCCCCAGGTAAAACGCTCTTTTCTGAGAGCCAGCCACAACAGAGTCGCTGGACGCGTGTGCTGAAAGTGATATTTCTTTGGTGTCGCTTCTTGCATATATGTGAAGAGAAACTTCGATGTCTGATTTTGAGCGGCAATACAAGAGAGCAAAGCTCGAATCTTCAACTCATCCAAGTACATGGTGAGTCCTTCGGCGATAAAGAGGGTGGCCTCAGTCGGGTCATATGCGGGGGACTGCGAAAGAGCTGAGGTGAGACTTTCCTCCGATAAATCTGCCGGAACGAAATGGCAGTGCCCTATTGGAAGGCGGAACTCTTCAAGGGCAGCCCTCTTAACCTGCTGCGTAGCGGGGTGGTCGACCTCAATGACACGACAACCTGGTATCTCCGCCGAGAGGCGGAGGCTAAGTGTGTCGAAGCCAGCCCCGATCACAACGAGCTGTCGTACTCCTTTCGTAAGAATCTCGCGGGCAATAGACTCGATGTATCGTTTCCGGATTAGCTGATGCAAATAGATGCCGGGTATTGAGACTACCTGCATTAATTGGGCTTTGCAGAGAAGCAGCCTGCGTGCGGCATCGGCACCAAAGATGCTCCGATCAATCTCCAGGCGTCTGGTGATCTCAGCGGTATATCTGGCCAGTTCGGGAGGCACTTCTCTCTTGAGGTGCGGCTGCTGTGACACCCAGTAGATGCCGTTTGACACAAATCGTGCGGTCTGACTGGCCTTGTTGGGATTCATTTGGAATGAGGAAAGGACCGCGCTCGGACCACCGGACTACCCAGCTACCCAGATAAGGATCTAGGACGGAACACGGAACCGCGACTCGGTACAGGTGGCGGCATCCACGACGTCGGCCACGCGGCGCTGCAAGGCCACGAACTCCTCGTCGCCGAGGAGGATCATGTTGAAGTCTTCGCGGCTGGTCTGGTCTGGGTGCTGCTCGGTGAAACGGATCTGGTCCACCGGAACCTCGAGTGACTGAAAACCGGTCATCCATCGTCCGGTCTGCGTAGTCAACTCGGCGCCGGGATAGCGCTCGTTAACAAGCGTCACCATGTCCCTCGCCAGACGATCGGCTTCTGCCTTTCCACCGGGAAGCACGTTGCACACACGTGAGAACACGAACGCTCGGTCCGCCTGTGCAGCGGCAACAGCCATCACGGCCGAGACGGCAATCAGTGTAAGCACGGCTCGCGCGGCGTGACGACGCCGCCAGATCTCAGTCATATCTGGCCTGTCGCCCGATCATAGCTGCAGAGACGTCGCTGACCCGCACTGAAGGTCCGACTGCGCGCTGGCGTGGGCAGCCTCCCCATCTCCGCGAAGTAGTACACAACCACGGCGTCCAGATACTTCGGAGACGGCATACTCCCCCTAGAACGAGACTAGCGGGACGCTCCTTTCCCACTCCCGTCTCAAAAGAGTGGCACCGGGCCAGTGCCTGACGTGAGGCAGTAGGCGCCCAGACTGAGGACGGTAGTCACCATCGACACCGTGACGAACGAGACCAGGGCAACCACCGCCGCGATACGCACCCCCAGGGGATGGCGGCGCGGGCGGCCCGGCGTACCAGCCGGGCGCTCGACCGTGCCCACCGGCTTCACCCGCGACAGCTCCATGGTTGATAGGACGCCCTCGGACTGGGCCGCGTTCCCGACAGACCGGTGTCGACGTCGCCGGTCAACATACAATGCGACTGTATTCCACCAAGTCCTCAAGGAGAACTCTGTTGCTCGATCGCGCCCTTCGCTCACTCGCACACGCCACCGTGTTCTCGATGGTTATCAGCGGTATCAACGCGACCGCCCAGACCGTGGGGCCCGGACCGACCGATTGGCCCAGCACCAACTACGTACAGAGCACCAACCGGTACAGCCCGCTCACCCAGATCACGGCCGAGAACGTCACCTCACTCGAACGGGTCTGGAGCATCAACCTCAAGCCGGAGGGGTTCGAGGGACGACTGCGGGAAGACCAGTCGATTCCGCTGGTCATCGGCGACACGATGTATCTAGGCTCGCCCTACGGCTCCGTCATCGCCCTAGATGCAACCACCGGCGAGGAACACTGGCGGTTCGATCTGCCCGACGGCGCGCTCCCATCACGCCGCGGTATCGCCTACTGGCCGGGTGACGGGAGCATCCCGCCCTCGCTCATCTTTGGGGCGAGCTCTGGCGCCCTCTATTCGATCACGACCGCCGACGGTACCCTGAACGCGGGTTTCGGCGATAACGGCATAGTCGACCTGAAGACCTCGGAGGTGATGCGATCGTTCACCGACGCCAGTTACTCGCTGCTCTCGGCGCCAGCCATCTACAAGAACCTGGTGATCACTGGCGCCGGCACCGGCGAGGGACGCGGATTCCCGAACGGCACGGGACCGGCCGGAGACACGCGCGCCTGGGATGCGCGGACAGGCGATTTGGTCTGGACATTTCACACGGTACCGAGGCCAGACGAGTTCGGCTACGACTCCTGGGCCGGAGACAGCGCGAGAGACCGGTCAGGCGTCAACGTCTGGGGCTACATGTCGCTCGACGCCGAGCGCGGCATCCTCTACATGCCGATTGGCGCCCCGAACGACGACCGGGTCGGTGTCGATCGCCCCGGCGACAACCTGTTCTCCTCCTCGATCGTGGCCGTCAACGCCGAGACCGGCGAGTACCTCTGGCATTTCCAGTTCGTGCACCACGACATCTGGGACTACGACGCGCAGTCGGCGCCGCTGGTGGTTGACCTGGAGCGGAATGGGGAAACCATCCCAGCCCTCCTCGCGGTCAACAAGTCGGGACTCCTCTTTACACTCAATCGCGTCACCGGGGAACCGATCATCCCCATCGAGGAGCGCCCGGTACCGCCGAGCGACCTCGCCGGCGAGCTCGCGTCACCCACCCAGCCGTTCCCGGTCAAACCGGAACCGCTGGCGCAGATGACCATCTCCCGCGACAACCTTTACACGGGGGAGCCGGAACACGAGGCCTACTGTGAACGGATGGTCGACGACAACGACATGAAGCTGGGCGGCCCCTACATGCCGATTGCCGTCAACCGCTACAGCATCTCGCCTCCGGGGCCAGCCGGCGGCATCAACTACTGGGGCCCGGCCTACGACCCTGACCTGGGACTGTTCATCTCCAACGTCACGAATCTGTTTCAGCCGATGCAACTGGTTCAGCGGCCCAACGGCACCTGGTTCAACTCCGGCTCGTTGGCGGGACTGCGTCGTTTCGGCGACGCTGACCGGAAGCTCCCATGCGGGCCGACGCCCTGGGGCGAGCTGGTCGCGGTGGACATGTCCACGGGCGATATCGCCTACCGCAAGACCCTGGGAGTGTCCGACATGCTCCCCTCCGGGATGCGGGACACCGGCCGCCCCAGCACCGGCGGCGTCATCCTGACCGCAAGCGGACTCACCTTCGTGGGCGGGACCGACGACTTCCGCTTCCGCGCCTTCGCCACTGCGACCGGCGAGCAGCTCTGGGAACTCCGGCTCCCGTCATCGATTCAGGCGACGCCAATCACCTACCTCGGTGAGGATGGCCGACAGTTCGTGACCATCATCAGCACGGGTGGAGGGCTGACCGGGTCAGACGTCACCAACGACGAGATCATCGCCTTCGCCCTACCGACGAATTGAGCCAGTGACCGCCGTAGGAGAGCCCGCAGACGACGACCCCGGCACGGGTTCGATGCGCAGGATGGCGCTACTCGAAACCTACTGGCCAAGATCTCAACGGCGGCCGGCGCGCTCTCCTTCGGGGTATCGTATCGAAGGAGGTTCTCATGACGTTTCGCGTTCTTGCCAGGGTGACGGTCGCACTCGCGTTAGCGCTACCCCTGACCGCGGCCGGCCAGACAGGGTCGCAGCCCAGAACGCCTGATGGTCGACCTGACCTACAAGGCGTGTGGGATTTTAGGACGGTAACGCCGCTGGAGCGTCCCGAGGATCTCTCCGATCGCGCGTTCCTGACCGAGGAAGAGGCCGCCGAAATCGAGACGGGAGCGACCGACCGTCGCAACGTTGGGCTCGCGCCCAGCGAAGTACGCACCGAGCCGTTACCGGCAGGCGGCGAGGGCGCCGCCGGTGGCCAGGCGGTGGGCGGGTACAACGAGTTTTGGTTCGACCGCGGCACCAATGTGGCCGGGAACCAGACGTCGCTGATCATCGATCCGCCCGATGGCCGACTCCCCGCGCTGACCCCTCGGGGTGAATCGCTGCATCAGATCGGCTCCCCGTTCGAGGACCTGCCGATGAACCGGCCCGTACGGGTACGGACCGTGGGTGCTGGCGTCGACCACCCCGAAGACCGGGGGCTCGCCGAACGGTGCCTTGTCGGCTTCAACGCCGGCCCTCCAATGATCCAGGGCGGCTACAACAACTACATGCAGCTGTTCCAGACGCCGGATACCGTGGTTATCTACAACGAGATGGTGCACGACGCCCGGATCGTCCCACTCGACGACCGTCCCCAGATCTCCGACAAGATCCAGCAATGGGCCGGGCAATCGCGAGGGCACTGGGATGGCGACACGCTGGTCGTAGTGACGACGAACCTAAGCGACCTAAGGGCCAGCTACGAGCCTTCTTCCAGGGTCGCGATTGGGACCGGCTCGACCATGACGCTCACCGAGCGCTTCCGACGGCTCGACGACGACACGCTGCAATACGAGTACACGGTCGACGACCCGACCATCTTCACGCAAGACTTCACGGTCTCGTACCCGATGCAACGCATCAACGAACCGCTCTTCGAGTACGCCTGTCACGAGGGGAACTACGGCCTCCTGAATATCCTTCTCGGAGCTCGCACCGACGAACTCAAGTGACATGATCATCCGACCGACGTCTTCAGACGTAACGCCAAGGACAGACACCATGCGACCATCCAAGAACCTGCCGCTTTATCGAGCGCTGGCAATGCTCGCCCTCACGACCATCGTCGGGCTGTACCCGACCACGGCAGACGCGCAGGCACGCATCACTACCGGGGGTAATCCGCCCTCGATCATCGCCGGCCAGAGCCAGACCAACTGGGAAAGCAACAACCTCGATCGCTACAACCAGCGGTTCTCGGAGCTCGACCAGATCGACACGACGAACGTCGGTCAGCTCGAGCGTCTGTGGACGTTCGAAGTGCCGAGCACCATCAACGTAAGACAAGTCACGCCGCTGGTCGTCGATGGCGTGATGTATCTGCACGGCCGGGACTCGGTGCTGGCGCTCAACGCGGTCACGGGCGAGTCGGTCTGGACCACCGAGGTCGAGGGGATGACCGGCGGCACCGTGCGCGGTCCGCTGCACGTCGACGGTCGCATCTACTCCTACCATGGCGATCAGTTGGTGGCGACCGATACCGAAACCGGCGAGCTCGTCGAGGAGTTCGGCGACGACGGCATCTTGCCGGTGCTGAGCTTGGCCCTCCAACACAAGTATCCGGACACCTATCCTCCCGGATTCGATGCCTTGTCGATGCGCTACCGCATCAACAGCTCACCGGCGTACCACGACGGGACGCTCTATGTCGGCTCGGCGATCTCCGAGGGCAACATCCCGGGTGGCCTCGTCGTCGCAGCCGACGCCGACACCGGTGCGATCAAGTGGGTGTTCAACACGGTCCCGCAGCGGCCGCAGGATGAGGGCTTCGAGATTGCCGACCCGACCTGGGGCTACGGTAAACGCGCCGGGGGCGGCATCTGGACACAGCCGGCCATCGACGCCGAGCTTGGCCTGGTGTATGTCAACGCTGCGAACCCGATGCCTCCCTACGACGGCTCGGCACGAGCCGGGAAGAACCTGTTCACCAACTCGACGATCGCGCTGGATCTCGAAACGGGCGAGCTCCGCTGGTATTACCAGACGATCCACCACGATCTGTGGGACTGGGACAACATCACCGGCCCGACCCTATTCGACGTGACCGATGCCAACGGCGAGACGATCAAGGGAATTGCCGCGGCTGGCAAGAACTGCCTCCTGTACATGTGGCACCGCGACACCGGAGAGCCAATCAACCCGATGGTCGAAACCCCGGTGGAGATCCGATCGAACGTACCGGGGGAGGTGGTCTACCCGACCCAGCCAATTCCCTACAACGCCCGTGGCATCCAGATGACGCCGTTCTGCGCGACGTATCTCCACTTCGACGACCCCGAGCTTCGGGCCAAGGCCCGACCGATGTACTGGCCCTATGCCACCGACGAGCACTTTCTCGTCGCGCACGGCGGTTCGAGCTTCGGCGCGCCCTCCTTCAGCCCGCGAACCGGCCTGCTCTATGTCACCGGCAAGAACGCCGGCGTGTCGCTCCTCGTAAAGCCGGTCGGCGAAGGTCTGGAGTTCGGACAGGGCGGCGGCCATGTGCCGGGCTTCGACATCGATGAGCTCAACCGGGTCCCCGAGTTCCCGAGAACGACGACCCTGACGGCCTACGAACCGGCCAGTGGCGAAGAGATGTGGCAGCAGATCCTGCCCTCGGTGACCTTCGGCGCCTCGAGCGGAAGCGTCGTCACGGCGGGCGATGTCGTCTTTCAAGGAACCGAGGACGGGGGCCTCTACGGGTTCCACGCCGAGACGGGCGAACAGTTGTTCCACTACATGGCGGAGAGCACCATCCAGTCGAGCCCCTTGACCTACGAGGTGAACGGCACCCAGTACGTGACGGTGATTGCGACCGGCTCGATCCTGACATTCGCGCTCCCGTAGCGTGCGCTCGGGAACCAGCAACCCTCCCGTCAGCGGGGGGCAACCTGTCCCCCGTAGCGCCCGCGACGTCAGGACGTCGGGGCCGCTACGGATACACGTAACTGGACTGCGAACCCAGGGGAATACCACTGACCCAGAACACGACCAGCAGCACCGACCACACCAGGAGCAGCGCGATGCTATACGGCAGCATGAGCGAGACCAGCGTACCGATACCTGTGTTCTTCACGTAGCGCTGGCAGAAAACCACGACCAGCGGGAAGTACGGCATGAGAGGCGTGATGATGTTGGTTGACGAATCGCCGACGCGGTAGGCGGCCTGCGTCAGGTCCGGGGAAATGCCCAGTTGCATCAACATCGGCACCACCACCGGCGCGATCAGCCCCCACTTGGCCGACGCGGAGCCGACCAGAAGGTTCACGAAGCCCACCAGGAGAACGATGCCGACAATCGTCACTGGGCCGGGCAGGGCGAACTCTCTAAGTGCATCGGCGCCCTTGACAGCCAGCAGGATACCGATGTTGGACTGCCCGAACATCCAGATGAACAGCGCGCAGAAGAAGGCCAAGACCAGGTAGTAGCCCATGGTCTCCATCGACTTCGACATACCCTTGACGATGTCGCGATGCGAGGTGACCGAACCCGAGACGTACCCATGGACGACGCCAGGGAGCAGGAAGAAGAGGAAGATCAGCGGCACGATCGACTGCATCAGCGGCGCCTGGAAGGAAGTGATCTGCTCTTCGAAACGCAACGCCGAGTCCGTCGGAACCGCCCACAGGATCAAGGCCACTGCTCCGAGAAGCGCTGTGACGATCCCCGCGACCATACCCCGCTGCTCGGCGGCGGTCACCTCCTCCATCTTGGGCATCTGCTCTGGGTCCCCATCGATGGTGTGACCGCTCACACGCGGCTCGATGATCTTGTCGGTGATGAACCAACCGATGATGGTAATCAGCACGGTCGACGCCGCCGTGAAAACATTGTTGTTGACGATGCTGACCTGTGCCTCCGGGTCGAGCAACTGGGCAGCCGACAGCGTGAACCCTTGCAGTAGAGGGTCGAGCCCACTGGGGATCCAGAAGTTGGCCGAGAAGCCCCCTGACACGCCGGCAAACGCGGCTGCGATCCCGGCCAAGGGGTGCCTGCCCGCCGCGTAGAAGATCACGCCGCCCAGCGGAATGACTAGCACATAACCGGCATCGACCGCGTAGTGGCTAGCGACGCCCACCAGGATCAGCACCGGAGTGAGGAACCTCTGCGGGGTGAAGCGCAGTACTGTCTTGATCAGGGCGCCGATGAACCCAGTGTGCTCCGCCACGCCGATGCCCAAGAGCGCTACCAGAACCACCCCCAATGGAGGGAAGGTCACGAACGTGTTGACCATCGTAGAGAGCAGATTGGCCAGACCGGGCAGACTGAACTGGTTCAGGACGTGAATCGCCTCGCCCGTCGCCGGGTGCTGTGCCCCAAAATCGACGTTCGAGAGGGGCCAGGACAGGACCCAGACAGACGCCATCAGGACCAAGAACAGGACAGCCGGATCCGGCAACCTATTGCCGACCACTTCGATCGTGTTCAGGAACCGGTCGAGAAACCCGGCGCGCTTCGTGTCGTTCACCATCGAGCCCTCCTTGGATCTGGTCGGGGCGGGATCCTACCAGTTCGGCACGAGCAGAGGCGGTTGAAGTTAGAGCGCCCAAGCGCCAAGAAGGCGCGCAACTCAGCGCTACACCGAATACCCGCCCCAATGGCGGGATGCGGTTTGGGGGTGGGCTGACCACCGAGACCGACGGCGTCGACGATCGGTGTGAAGTCGGGCTTCGCCTTCTCGCCGTCGAGCGCGGCGCAAATCAGTTCTCAGGGGACATCTGAGCTCGCGTGGGATCTCTCCAGGATGTATTGCTGGATCGCCCGGACGTCCTCGGCATCGATGAGGTCGTCGAATCTCGGCATCCCACGTTGCTCGCGCAGCCCGCCGAGGACGATCTGCTCGAACTGGGCATGCACATTCGCAGACGAGTACCGAAGATCTGGGAGTGATCCGGCGATGGCACCGAAACCGTGGCACCCAAAACACAGTCCCTCGTAGAGTTCTCGTCCGTCGCGGATGGTCGCAGCGGATGCCTCTACGGGGAGCGCCGGCACAGGCGGCTCCGTATGGCCAAAAGGCCTCGGTTCCATCGACGCGTTGCCGTCGAGCGCAAAGGTTAAGACGCGCCCATAACCAGGCTTGACGGGGCCCATTCCAGGCGGATTGATCAGTCCGGGCGCTCCGCCCCATCCCACCATAAGCGTGATGTGTTGCACGCCGTCGACGAGGTAGCTAACGGGAGGCGCCATGACCCCGGTGCCCGCGTCAAAATCCCACAACACGTCGCCGTCCATTGCGCGGTAGGCCGCAAAGATCCCGTCCGCACGTCCCTGGAACACGAGACCGCCTGCCGTGGCTAGCACGCCGCCACTCTCGGCCACCGGGAAATCAACGGTCCACTCGGCGCGCCCTGCCACGGGGTTCCACGCCACGAGCCTGCCTTGAGCGGGAGGCTTGAGCAATAGCTGTTCCAGGAGTGAACCGTCATAGCCGGGTTCGATCCCAGCATTAAAGGCTCTCTTGCCAGGTTGCCATTCAGGGTCGGGCGGATGGATGAAGAACATGCCGTCCTTCACCGGTAGATAGACCAGCCCGGTCGTCGGATGAAAAGCCATCGGGTACCAGTTGTGTGCCCCACCAGGATCCGGGGTCACGATCACCGGTTCCATACCATCGTACGCCGCTGTTGCTACGACTGGCCGACCAGTCTCAGAGTCGATGCCGGTCGCCCAGGTCATCTGCGCATACGGCGTCCCGGAAAGAAATTCTCCGGTGGCAGCATCTAGCACGTAGAAAAAGGCATTCTTCGACGCCTGCATGATCACGCGCCGCTGGCGTCCGTCGATCTCAAGATCGGCCAGCATCAGCGGCTGGGTTGCGTCGTAGTCCCAGTGGTCGCCCGGTACCAGCTGGAAATGCCACGCGTATTCGCCGGTAGCGGCGTGCAGGGCGAGAATGGAGGTGGCGTAGAGGTTGTCGCCACCTCGACCGCGGAGATCGCGATACCAGGGATCGGCATTTCCTGTGCCTACGTACACGAGATCAAGCTCGGGGTCGAAGACAATCGCGTCCCACACGGTGCCCCCACCACCGGCCAGCCACCATTCACCGGTCCAGGTCTCTGCGGCCCGCTGCATCGACGCGTTCTCGAACCCCTCTGCCGGATTTCCCGGAACAGTGTGCGTTCGCCACACCTGGACGCCGGTCTCTGCGTCGTACGCGGAGACATATCCACGCACGCCGTACTCGGCCCCGGCGTTGCCAATAACGACCAAGCCGTTGGCGATTCTGGGGGCACCGGTGATGGCGAGCGGCTTGTCCAAGTCGATCGTCAGCGTTTCCCACACCTGGACGCCGGTGGCGGCATCAACGGCGATCAGCCGACCGTCGGTGGTCCCGACATAGACGCGGTTCTCATAGAACGCAACGCCCCGGTTCACGACGTCGCAGCAGATGAGTCGGGCTCGGGTGCGATCGGATTCTGGGTCATAGGTCCACAGGCGGTCGCCTGTCTTCGCGTCGAACGCGTAGACGATGCTCCACGGCCCCGTCGTGTAGATGACACCGTCGACGACGACTGGTGTAGCCTCGACGCCTCGGGTGGTCGGCAGCTCACGGCTCCAGACCAAACCAAGTCGGCGAACCGTATCCTCATTGATCTGCTGGAGAGGGCTGAACCGTTGCTCGTCGTACGTCCGCCCATACATCAGCCAGTTCGCGGCGTCATCAGCTGCGTTCCGGAGCTGCTCGTCGCTGGCACTTTGAGGCGCGGCCCCGACTGTCCACCCGCCGACAACAAGCAGGGCGAGCAGCGCGACGGCAAAGAGAGCCTGAGACAGTCGAGTCACCGTAATCTCCTTGTGAGATTGGACACAGTACGATCCGCACCGAAAGGGGAGCTGCTAGCACACCCGATTAAATGTCTCTAACTTCGACGCAAGATAATGATGTTGCTGTCTGTAAAACAAGAGTCCTTCACGGCCTAAAACAACCGTAAAACCCAGACAACAGCGCCCACAAGTCAAAGATCGACGTCGAGCTTACCGCTGGCTGCCAAGGGCTTCTTAATGGCTACCGCGGATGCGCCTCGTCCCACTCCCAGCAATTGAAGAACTCCGGAGCACGCTTAAGTGTCCCCTCCGCATGCTGCAACAAGATCGTCCAAGCTGAGCCCGCCTAACACATTCATGTCTTCGTCAACGAACTCGAACAGCATGCCTTTCCCCCGTATGCTGTAGTGCACCACGCCACCTTCAGGACCACCACACTCTGTATGTACGTCTCCCGGCGGAGAAACGGTATAGCTACCCACACGTCGCACTTCTCGGAGAGTGCCGTCGAGTTCATAAATGTGCTGCTCACCTGCGACAACAAACAGGTTTGAGATTCCGCAGTGTCGATGTGTGTGGATGAGATTTACGGTTTGCCCATTAGCTTCTTTCTTAGGTGGAAATCTAACAAGAAAATCCACCACCTCGAGTTTCGTGCTCCCGGCTAAGGGCGCAAACTCAAAGTTCTCCAGAACTCCACACCCTGGCACTTCGATCGGTGCCCACTGGAGACTTTCATCGTCAAGCGCGTATGCAGCAGACCGTTCCACTTTACCCTCCTCATCGTGACCGAGCTTTCTTTACACGGTAAGTACCAGCCGGTCACCCCAGACAACTACAACTAAGAACTACTACAGCGACAAGCTTTGACACCTCCTCAGGGTCAAACTTCGCTGGGGACAAAGTGGCCGTACAAGACTATTCGTGAATTCGTTCACCTCTAGCTGGCGTCAAAATTCTTCCCGGTCCAACTTCGGGCGGCGAGATCGATCTCACTCTCACTACGGATTTTCTGGCCACTCGCAGTGGTCCCAGTGAGCTGCAGTCTCCACGCATTATGACCCGAAATTTGGGCCCACGTTCCCTCAGCAGCACCCGCGTCCCGTCCACCATCTGCAAGATAGGCCACCGCGACATAGCGACAGGTTCCAGCTGTCGCAGCGATGTCATCGTGAGACAGATCGACTGTCAAGGTGCCAAACACCGTACCGAACCCAGTCGCAGTGCCTTCCCAGTAAGAGGTCAATCGAGTGCCGCTCGGAATGGCTTCTTCTGAGTGCCCTGTCATTTTCATCGAGAACTCACCAGTCGGCTCTGCCATTGTTGTCTCCTCCCTGAAGAACAAACACCCAGACTCATTGGCGCTTCATTCTCTTCGATATGCGCCACAACAGACCCATAGGTAGCGTAGAACCGGCAGCGGGCCAGGTGTGCGAGACGGGTCTCCCTCTCACGGCTATGTAGATGTGACCGGATCCCGATACGAGCGAGCCGTTAGTTCAACGCAGGGGAAGACGCCCAAGCGGAGCGCCACTGATCCCGTTGTCAGCGACGTGCTTCCAAGCGGGGGAGGGGAATCAGTGCATGAGTCTTCGGAGGGCTTGAACAGCTCCGCCCTAGCGACGGAAGATGCCGTACCAGGATCCAGCCTTCTTCTTACGCTTGAATCGATCGATCAGATTGAAGCCTGCGGTACTCAGCACCTGCAACACCTCGTCCTCGCAAGCAGGATCGACTTCCGCGAGCACACTCCGCAGCTCCCGATATCGGAGCGCTTCGCCGGCACCCCGCAGCACCAGCGCTTCGGCCCCATCCACATCCAGCTTGATCAAGTTCGGCATCGGCGCGGCGTACTGTGAGACAACCTGATCCAGCGAGGTCGCCAGCATCGCCTGGTCGGACGCCTTGACCGAGGTGGTCGCCGGATCCCATGACTCCGCGGCGAACTTGTGTCGGCTCTGTCCGGGTTCGAGCGACTTGTAACGGAAACGCTGTAGCCCCGGGCGATCCGACAGCGGCACCGGTATCGGAACAATAAGACTGTTGAGCTTGTTGAGCCGGATATTCTCACACAGACGGGCGTATGTCGCGTATCCCGGTTCGAAGGCAAGCACGGTCCCTCGCCCATCGAGATTCGCCGCGGCAATGAGCGAGAACACGCCGACGTTCGCACCTATGTCATACACGACATCACCGCGGCGCACCTGTGTGTCGAACCACTCGACGGTCCACGGCTCCTTCCGTCCCGGATCGAGCCGCCACATGCGCTCGGCGTGCGTCTCCACCAATATGAACAGCGGTGCCTTCGCGTACACGACCTGCACTTTCTCGGGTTCCGGCACGCCGGGTGGGGCCGTCGGAGCATCGGCCGCCCCCTCGAGCTGACCGGGCTCGGACGGAAGCCCGCCGCTCGCCTGCCCGCTCCCGGCCACTGTATTCGCCCACGCCTCGATGTCATCGGCCAGGATCGGTGCCACCGGTTGTTCCAGTCCGTGCGGTCGGACGAAGTCGCGAATGAACGTCCGTATGGCGCCCCGATCGAAGCGCCCCGACAGACCGGCCGCAAGCTGCGCCATGTGCTCGTTGAGATCGGCGGCGCACTCCACAAACCCACCGTTTTCCTTGAGAAGGTACTGGAAATGGTGAGATCCGGTCTGCCCCGAGGCGAACTCTGTCGCACGAATGGTGTACACCGGCGTCCCGAGAATCCCAGCTTCGAGCTCGGCGGTGGTGTTTAGCCCAACGACCGCATCAGCGTGCGACAGTAGATCGTAGAGCGCCTGGTCGCCCATTGCGCTCTTCGCTGGGGTCATTGCCACACCGGGGTAACCGGCCGCAGCCGGCTGCTTCTTGCGAAACACCGGATGCTCCGACCAGATGGACCTGCTGCGCGGATGTCGACGGATCGCAATCTGCGCCTCACGGAGGGCGCCGGAGCTCGATCCCCGTAACGCATCGAGCCAGGTCACGACCAGTTCCGGCTCCCGCTCGGCGACCAGAGGTGATGAGCCGAGATAAGCAACGAGACGACGAGTCGGGTCGAGCCCGAGCGACTCGCAGAATGCTTCACGCGTTGTCGATACGGTGCGACCGAAAAACGGATCAAATCGAGGCGCCCCGGTCACCACGACGGAGTCGGCTGGCACCTGGTGGAGCTCGACCGCCTCCCGACGTTGCACCTCGTTCCAGACGTAGGTCCGGTCGGGCCGCTCGTGCATGATGCCCTTGTTGGACAGGTTGTCCCAGCTGAAGACGAGGCACGCGCTGGGCACGCCAAGGCGACGGGCCGCCTTCACGTAGTCGGCCTGCAGACCCCCGAAAGAAACCAGCGGAGTAACCAGCAAGAGATCTGGACGCTGGGTTGCGAAGAACTGATCAAACTCCGGATCCAGTGGAAACAACTGTTCAAGCTCGTCGAACGTCTCGCGCAGACGCCACACCTCCTGTGTGTTCAGGGCCACGGCAAGATCCGGGAGCTCTGCTGGCAGCGTGCGGGTCCCACGTGACACCGTGCGCACCAGGCTGGCAAAAGCGCGCCGGCGGTTCACCTCCGCCCCAATGAGCGCCGGTTCCTGATAGCGGAGGTAGTCGCGAGTGGCGCGGACAACCGATGCAGCGACGGCCGCTCGAGTTCGCTTGGCGGCGCCCGACACGACGCGGCAGTTGGGATGCACGGACAACCGTTCCGGCAGCAGCTCCTCGTCGCCGAACTTGGTCGGCGCGATAAGGATCTGATGGCCTCGGTCAGCCAGTGCGGCCAGTGTCTCGTCGAAGTGGCGAACCAGAGGAAGCTTGAGGACGAACAGTATGCGCATACGAAACCCGGTGTCACCGAGCAGTGCAGGACGAGCAAGAGCGTAGCACGAGGCCGGACGCGGTTAGCGGCACCGAAGATTGAGGGACTGCAGGCCGAATGTGCCCAACTCAAAAGCCGGCTGGATGCGATGTGCGTCGACAAGGTGGACGGCCGGACCGACACGGCGTCGTTTGACCGGATAGTGGCGGAGTGGCGACCTAAACAGACCGAGTGCCGTCGCCTGACAGGGCGGCATGGTTCGTTTTATGTTGGTTGCTGAATTATTGAACGAGCTAAGTGAATCACCTGATTCCTACGGTGGCCGTCCTGAACAGAAAAGTGACCCTGGGATGACACAAGAAGGGGCACAGCGAGCCAATCCCCAACAGGCCGATCCTCTAACTTCTTGAAAAAATTGGCTCCTCAGGCTGGACTCGAACCAGCAACCCTCCGGTTAACAGCCGGATGCTCTGCCAATTGAGCTACTGAGGACCACTTGGCAGTTACGCGGCCCGACGTCGCCAGGCGGCGACCCTAGTGCCAGGCCAGCCTCTGATTCTAGTGGACCGGTCCGACCTGGTCAACGCACCGGCCGCGGCCGGGCAAGAGCTACTTGTCGTCCTCGGACGAGCGTCGTTTTCGGCGGCGCATCGGGCTCGACCACCGCAGCTGGACCAACGCCGCTAGCAACCCGAAGCCGAACCACCCGATCGCGAAGCCGACCTGCCCGTTGGCGGGCACCATCGGATATAGCTGCCAGGGATCGCCGCCGGCCGCCGCCACCGATTCGGTGTGCCCGCCGAGCGCCAGCGCCCCCACCAGCGCCGTCCACGCGCCGCCGAACGAAGTACCGACGATGATGACGTAGCGCTGGAGCGACACCGCCGCGATAGCGCCGAAGAGGCAGGCTGCGATGACCACCCAGGTCTCGGCACTTCCCCCGTCTGGCGTCCAGAAGAGGCTGACTGCGAGCGCCCCCAGACCGGCGCCCAAAATAGCCACCCCGGCCAAATAGGCCACCAGCAGAAACAGCGCCCCAATCAGTCCGCCGGTCACGACGGCGGCCGCCGTCATCCAAGGCTCGGGCATGCTGACGAAGAGCGAAGTGAGGTAGGCGCCACCGACAAAGCCGTACAGGCCCAGCAGCCACCGGAAGAGCCGGTAGCCCATAAAGCAGGCTAACAACCCGACGGCAAGTAGAATGATCGCCGCTGGCACCTCGGGCGACGCGAGTAACATCCTGGCATTATGCCGGGGCCACTCTAGACGTCGCAACTTAACAGCGGATGACCGCAACGTTTTCCTCTCGCGCCCCCTCGCGTCGTATCACCCCGGTCGGGGTGCTCGCCGGTCTGGCCGGAGTTGCGCTCTTCGTCTACACCTTCCAACGCGCCGGTCTGGGTGAAATCGCGATCCTAATCGGCCGACTCGGTTGGGTGTTTCTCGGAGTCCTTGCCCTCGGCGGTCTCAGGTTCATGGTTCGTGGGATGGC
>Ga0310344_10000085_pt1 | contig 75601 bp, 47 predicted proteins | sample HC15DNA20200_MG_FD_203801 | JGI IMG/M metagenome (GOLD analysis project Ga0310344, IMG submission 203801) | Marine microbial communities from station ALOHA, North Pacific Subtropical Gyre - HC15-DNA-20-200_MG | ecosystem: Environmental > Aquatic > Marine > Oceanic | place: Pacific Ocean: North... | reverse complement strand
TGCCGACGGGACTGCGCTTTTCACCGCTCGCCCAGGGGGATGCGCACCGTCACGGTGTCTTCACCGGAAAAAATAACCGGTAAATGGAGGTGCCCAGCTTCGTAAGGGCGACCACGGCCCGACCGAGCAAGGGGGCCGCGCCCGGGTAAACCCCGGTGCGCGGCCGTTCCTCTCCACAACCCTTCAAACGTGAAAACTAACGGTCGATCTTCGCCATCAACTGCGGCGCGGTGGTGGCACCGACCCAGAGATTCATGTCGACAGCGTTCGAGACCCGGAACGGTTCCCTGCGATCGTTGAGGAACAGTTCCTCCATCTCCGCGCGGTTGAACGGACGCGATCCCAAGCGGCCGAAGATGGCGATCTGCCCGCCCGTTTCGTCCACGCCGCGATCGCGATCCAGCCCCTTCGACAGTGCCAGCGCGGGGCTTGGCGTATGCGCCCAGGCGATCAGTTCCGGCCGTGGTTCGGGCGAGAAGCCGTAGAAGTTCGGTTGGCTGGTCGGCGAAGTGAGCTGCACCACCTTCATCCCGTTCCGCCCGTCCGCGACATAGGCGAACAGCGAGGCGTTGGTGGAGGCGACGATCACGTCCTCGGCATCGTTCAACTGCCCGTCGGCGGTGAACGATTGCTGGATCGCCGGGCGCGTGGGCGCGGTCACGTCCACGATCACCAGCCCCTGCGCCTTGGCCGCTACATAGGCATAGGTGCGCGCGACATAGACGCGGCGGGCATCGGCCAGCGGAACGGTGGCCTGCGGCACCGGCACCGGCTGCGCCAGGTTGGTCACGTCCATCAGTTCGAGGCCGTTGGTCGTCGTCACCCACAAGTAGCGGAACTGCACCGCCGTGGCGCGCGGGTCCTTCAGCGGCACGACCGAGGTGACGCGCGGATCGAGGCAGGTCTCGCCGCCCTTCTCCTCGCTCGCCTCGCACGGCTTGCCCGGCGACCACGGCTTGGGAAGGTGGACCGTGACCAGCGCCTTGTCGGTGACGATATAGGCATAGTCGCCCGCCAGCGTGATGTGCCGCGCGCCCGTGAGCACGCCGTCCGGATTGAACGTCAGCGCGCGGCGGAAGAAGTTGTTGCGGAATTCGCCGTCGGCCAGCGTATCGACATTGACCGCGATCAGTCCTTCCACGGCATCGGTGACGAAGGCGTAGTGGTAGATCGGCGAGAACGGCTGCTCCTGGTTCAGATGGCGCAGTTCGGGCGTGTTGCGCGTGGGCGCGATCGCCTGGTTGGTGGGCAGCGCCATGCAGGTGGCGTTCTTCGTATCCACATGCGTGTCATGCCCGAGTGGCGAGAACGGCGCGGTGGTGATCCGCTCCGAGAAGCCCTTGTTGCCGACCGAGGCGATGTCATAGGCGCGGAAGCCGCCCTTCCCTTCGGCCACGAACATGTATTCGCCGCGCATCTGCAGGCAGCGGACCGCGTCCGATGTGCCCTTGGTGACGTTGGTGAACTGTTCGCGCCCCTTGGTCTCTTCGGAGAGCTTGCCGTCGATCACGCCGCCGCGCGTCCAGTCCTTCAGCTCGCGGCCGTTCTTCTCGACGTGCTGCTTCCAGTAGTCCGGATAGGCATAGCGGTGCAGATAGCTGCCGATCACCGCCTGCGGCTCGTCCCATTCGGTGACGCGCACCGCCTCGAACCCGCCGTCCAGCCCGAACCAGGCGTTCATGCCGACGAAGTTCACGTAATTGGTGCCGAGCAGCAGCAGCTGCGCCATGATCGCGTTGTTATCGTCCTGCTGGCTGAGGTGGCAGTCGGTGCACTGCTTGGTCTCGTTCTTGCGGACGGTGTGCGGGAAGTGCGGCGCGAACGCCTGCGACGAATACCCGATCGCCGAGATCGGCGGCTGCTGCACGTAGATCCGTTCGCGGTTGATGTTGGTGGACGACAGGATCAGCGCCGAGGACGAGCGGATCGGCGCGGTGATCGCCTTGCCGCTGACGGGGTTGCCGTCCTTGTCGAACTGCACCGGATCGGAGCCCGAGGTCTTGTTGCGCTGGTGCTTGCCGAGCTGGAACATGTCATCGCGCGCGACCTGCGGGTTATAGGTCGCGTAGTTGCGGGTGTAGTCTTCCTCGTACTTGTGCGTGGTGGACTTCCAGTTCGCCTCGATCGGCAGGTGGCAGCCGGCGCACGACGTGGTCCACGAGAGGTGGCAGGTGAAGCACGCCATGTCGTCATCGCGGTGGGCGCGCTGTTCCTTGGGCACGCCGGTGCCGAACTTGTAAACGCCATCCTGCGCGGCGGATTTCGCCATCAGCTTGGCGCGCGCCGCCTTGGGATTGAAGATCGGCTTGCCCAGATCGTCAACCTTGCCGGCGAAGCGGGCATCGACCGAATCCTTCACCAGGCTGACGCGCCAGGAGAGGTTGGGATCGATGATCGAGCGCTGGACCAGCACGCGGCGCCCGTCGGCCGCCTTCATCCATTCGAAGCGGCGCTGGCCATCGGCGTTGCGCAACAGGCTGAGGTTGTTGCCCTTGGGCGGCGCGGCGAGGTTCGACGTCATCAGCGTGGGATAGGCGTCGGGCGTGCCGTGGCAGTCCTTGCAGCCGATCTCCACCGCGTTGGCGACTTCGCCCATGATCATGCCGTTGCCGTGGCTGTCCTGCGAGAAGTGGCAATCGGCGCACTGCATGCCGAGCTGAGCATGGATGTCCATCATGTGGACCGCCTTGCCGGGATTGTCCGGCCCCGGTTCCACGAACTTGCCCTCACCGTTCTTGCGCCACTTCTCCGGATCGTCCGGATTGACGATGTGCGCCTTGTCGGTGCCGTAGCTCGACATGTCGCCTTCGTCGTCCAGCAGGTTCCCGCGCCGGTCGCGCTTGAGGATCGCGCGGAAGTTCCAGCCGTGGCCGTGGTAGTCCGCGAACTGGGTGTTCTTGAGCTGCGGGTTCAGGTCATAGACGTTGCGCAGGAATTCCACGTCGCGCCACAGGCCGTGGGTGGAGGCGGCTTCCGGATTGCGGTCCAGAATCTCGCGCGCTTCGGCCATGTTCGGGTGGAACTGCTTCTTATAGATACGCTCGTAGTCGGCGTCGGACATGCCCGCCGGCTTCGGCGCGCGGTTCTCCGGCCCAGGCCACATCGAATCCGCATCGGATTCGTAGTCCCACATGATGTAGCCAAGGTAGGTGTTCAGGAAGATGTTGGGCTGGTGCATGTGGCAGTTCATGCACTGCGCCGTGGGGATGGCGCGGGTGAAGGCATGGACCAGCGGGTGGCCGCGTTCGCGGTCCTGCATCGCCACCGGGCCATCATCGTGACCGCCGACGGGAGCGGGCACGGCATGGCCCGCCTTGTCCAGCCCCGCCATCGCGTGGGCTTCGGCCTGGCCCATGGCATGCGCGTCCATCGACCCGTGCGGTGCGACGCCGGAAGCGGGCGAGAACGCGAGCTGTTCCGCCGAAGCAATGGCGCGCGCGCAGTCGCCGGCCAGGTCCTTCGAGCCGGCGGGATCGCTGGCGTCGCCTTGCAGATAGCCGCCCTGCCCGCCCAGCACGGTGCCGCGCACGCGCGTCTTGTGCTCTTCCTTCGCCGCGTCATAGCTGCCGTACTTGCCGGCGCGGTGCTGGCCTTCGCGCAGCGAATTGATCGTGGGATCGGCGGTGATCGTCTGCCCGTCGCGCCCGCACTTACCATAATTCAGGCTGTGGCGCGGCTCGCGATCGTTGGCGTAGATGACGTGGCACGAAGCGCAGCCCGAGGAGCGGTAGTCGCCCGGCTGGTCGTTGGTGCCCATCTGGAACAGGAACGGGTCGTTCAGGCGCGTCTTGTGGATGTTCAGCACCGGAATCGCCACGCGCAGGCCCGTGGCGGGGCCGCGGTTCGACTGCTTGAGATCGGGCCGGCCCGGTTCGTCCAGCCGCTGGATCAGGCCAGTCGAGTTGGGCAGGCCGATTTCGGGGAACTGCGGGTTGATCGTGCGGCCGCCGTCCTCGAACACGCGGAACACGTCCGCCGGCGGGATCGTGTGCCAGCGCGGCAGCGGATAGAGCACGGGCAGCGCGCCGCGCGCCTTTTCCTGCGGGGTGACGGTGCCCCACATCGGCTTGCCGTCCGGGCCGATTTCCTTCGACGCGGACTTGAGCAGCGCGGGTTCGCCCTGGCGGGTGAAGCTTTCCCCGAACATGTAGTTCTTGAAGGGGACGATGCCGTTGTTATAGGCCGCTCCGCCCCACAGCATCGCGCCGGTGGACATCAGCGAGCGTTCCGACGCCTCGATGATGTTCATGTGGCAGGCCCCGCAGGAATCGCGCGCGACGCGATAGTCCGACGGGTTCACGAAGCGGATGAATTCCGGGCTTTCCTTGGCCAGCAGCGCATAGGAGCGCTTGGGATTGGCCGAGGATGGCCAGCCCCAAGCCACCGGGAAGCGCGGCAGGACGTGCGCGTCCTTCATCGCGCCGACGTATTCCATGCTGCCCCGGTTCCAGCTCCGGTCCGCGACGACCTGGTTGTTGCCGCCGTGGCAATCGACGCAGGCGAGCACGACCGCCGGGCTGGCGTGCATGGTCTTGTGATCGCTGGCGGTGTGGCAACTGACGCAGCCGGCGTTCTTCTGGTCGACGAAGGCCCATTGCTCCTCCGCCGTATCGCCCGGCTGGCCGCGCGGGGCGGCGGGGGCACGGACATACTTGACCTTCTGCGGCACTTCTTCGCCCGAGGCCCACAGCGCGCTGGGCACCGCGAGGACGGCGAAGGCCGCGAGCAGCCACGCGAGCGGCAGGGCGCGCAGCCGGCGGAACAAGGCGGCAGGGCGGAAGGCGGAATGCTGGGTCATCAGAAGGCCAGTGTCGCGTTGGCGAGGACGGAGTAGTAGCGGCTGCCGCCACCTTCCTGCGCGAAGAGGTCACGGAAACCGCTGCCGGCGTGCAGCACGGCGCCCGACAGGCGGAACACCAGGTTCTGCGAGGCGTTGGGCCGCCAGATCGCGGAGACGGAAGTATCCCAGCCGATGTTGTTGGGAATCGAGCCCTCGTTGCGCAGGACCTGCAGGATGCGGGTGTTCTGGAACCACAGGTGATTCACGTTGGCGCTGACGCGCAGCGTGGGCAGCAGATCGAAATCCCCTCCCAACCCGGCCAGCACGGTGCCGGGGTTGAGGAAGTTCGACTGGCCCAGTTCCTTCGACGTGCGCAGCGAATTGAGAATGCCGTTGCGGCCGTTGAGCGAGACCGCGCGGCCGCCGCCCGCGAACGGGATCGACTGGCGAATCCAGTAGCTGGTATCGGCGCCGGCGAACTGCGGGTTCTCGAAGATGGCGTCGAAGCCGCCTTCGGTGCCGTCATAGGGATTGCTGTCACCGCTGGCCCACAGGCCGGACAAGCGGAAGCGCATCCAGTTGATGTCGTAGCTGGCTTCGGCCGCCGCCATGAACGCCTTGATGACGGCCGGGCGGCTGGTGATGAAGCTGTTGCGGTCCTCGCCCAGCGCGGCATAGGCCTGCGCGGTCAGGTTCATCCGGCCGACGTGGCCGTCCGCCGCATAGCCGATATAGACCACGTCATACTGGCGCGGGCGGATATCGCCCAGCAGCGCGGGGCGCGCGGGAAAGCCGTTCTTGTCCGACTTGTAGCGGTTTTCCCGGTTCATGTTGTAGGTGAGCGAAACCTGGCTGGTCAGCCCGACGAAGGGGAAATCCTGGCGGTAGATGTTGCCGGTGAAGATCCAGTCGCGGCGCAGCGGCTGCGTCACGTCGTTCAGGCCGGAATTGGTGTCCTTCTCGATCCGCCAGAACGCGGCGAGGTTGAACTGCCAGCGGTTGTTGTCGCGGTTGCCGAACAGGCGCACGCCCAGCTGGTTATCGTTGAACAGGAAGCCGCGGAAATCCGACTGGAACGGCTGGATGCCGGCGCGCAGCGAGACGAAATCGTAGCGCTTCGTATCGAACCGGCCGATGTGGTAGTCGATGAAGGCTTCCTGCAGGCCGACGAAGCCGGTGGTACGCGTGGTGCCTTTGGAGGGTTCCACATAGAGCACGCGGCGTTCGGGCACTTCGACATGGGTGATGTTGGCGCCCACCGCCACGCGGTATTCGATGACCGGCGGCTTGAACGCGGTCATGCCCTTGAGCAGCGAAAAGCCGGCGATGAAGGTCTGCGACAGGACCAGGCTGTTGCTTTGCCCGAACACGTCGATCGAATTGGGCCGCGAGGTGGTCTGGTTGCCGACCGGAATCGGGAAGGTGCGCGGCTCGATCACCGTATCGGACACGGCGTTGGCGATGAAAAACCAGTCATCGCCCTTGAGGAAGCCGGGACGCTGGCCTTTCGACAGCGGATGATCGCCCTTCAGCAGCGAATGGTGGAAGGGATCGAGCGTGGAATGGCAGACGTATTCCAGCTTGGGGAACAGCGTGAACAGCGCACGATCGCGCGCGCCGGTCTGCGGGTCCTTCTTGGGGCAGAGCGACCCCATGATGCGCCAGCGATCGGGCACGCCGACATCGAGGCCCAGCGCGCCGACGGGGCCTTCGCCATCATACTTGTCGTAGTAGGCTTCGGGCGGCGGGGCGGAAACCGCGCCAGGGTTGGTCTGGTCGACCTTGTCGGGCAGTTCCTTGTTGAAGCCGGGACGGCGGCGTCCGTCGATCAGGGCTTCGTCCGCGCCGGTCGCGCCGCCTGGCAATGCCGGTGGCGGTGTCGCCGCCTCCGGTGCGGGCGTCGCCGTGCTACCGGTCGCCGCTTCGGATGGCGCGGGCGCGGACTGCATCAGCGCCACGGCCGGGACCAGGGCGCCGGGCGCGACAGCCGCCGCCGGCAGCGGCGTGGTGGCGGTAAGCACGGGCAGGAACAGGGTGGCGGTTTCGATCACAGGCCCTCGCAGACGTTCTGTTCGTTGCTGTCGAGGAACGGCGCGAACGGGCAGTTGACGTAGCGCAGCCGCACGCCCTGCCCCACGTTGACCACGATCGTATCGGCCCGCATGTCCTTGGGCGCGTTGCCGATCGTGCCCACGCGCAACCCGCCGTTGTTGGTGCCCAGGAACGCGATCATGTCGTCCTGATCGATGCCGTCACCGGAAATACCGATTGCACCGACCAGTTGGCGACCGCGATAGATCGGCACCGAGCCGGGGAAGATCTGGATACCGTTGGCCAGCCGCTTCTTTCCGTTGGGTGCATTGGGAACGGCGGTGCATTGCTGCACCACGTCCTGCGCCTTGAGCGAGCCTTCGACGAAGACCGCGTGCTGGATCAGGTTCGCCTTGACCAGAGCGATCTGCAGGCCCGTGGCGAAGGGGCTGAAATCGGTGATCGGGCGCGAGAGCGGACCGTTCGGCCGCCCCACTTCGCCATCGGGGAAGAACGGACGCGAGAGGTTGCCGCCCGAACGGTCGGCGAAGGCGACCTTGCCGGTCAGCGCGGTCTGATCGCCCAGGAAATCGCGCACGCGCTGGACGAATGCCGGAATTTCGGCGTCGAGATCGCCGGTCAGCTGCGCGGCGGCGTTGGGCCCGGAGAAAAACGCGGCGGTGCGCGCCTTCTGGAGCGATACGTCGGTGCCGAAGATCGGCGCGTCCGGCCCGCGCACCACGCCGAGCGGCGCGCCATAGGTATCGACCATCGAGATCGTCACCTGCGCGCGGCTATCGAGCGGGCGGCGAATCTGCGCGCGGGCGCGGCTCATCACCTTGAACGCTTCTTCCAGCACCGCGCGCACTTCGGCAGCGGTGAGCGGCTGGGTAACGTCCGCGCCATCAGTGCCGCCCCGGATCGGATAGCGATCGTTGCCCGATCCATCGGTCAGCACGAAGGCGTCCCCGTTCGAGAACTCGCCCGCCGTGGCATAGCGATAACCGCTGGCTTCGCTGCCATAGACCGTTCCCGCCAGCACCACGCCGCCAGGATAGTATCCGTTCACCGGAACCAGCGTGCCCACGGTGTTGTTGATCGCGTTGAAATCGGTCTGGAGCGCGTGCAGCCCTTCCACCCGCGCATCTGAAAAGCGCAAGGTGGAGCCATCGACCGGAATCATGTTGGCGACGATACTGTCCGGCGGGGCGAAGCCCTGGATGCCGGCCAGCGCCATGTATTCCTCGGGATCGCCGTCCACGTCGGCGACGTTCGGGTCATAGCCGTAGTCGCCATCGGCCATGACGCCGATCCCGCCGACCACCACGCCGTTCTTGTAGAGCGGGAAGCCGCCCGGATCGGCGGCGAGGCCCAGCGGCGACCGCTTCGGCCCGATGAACGCCGCCGCGCCCAGGTTGTTGGTGATGTAGCGCGTATTGAGGTCGGAACAGGGCAACTGGCTGAACTGCACGCCGAACAGCGGGCCGCTTTCCAGTCCCGGCGTGTTCGGCGCGGGCGGAAAGTGTTCCTGCACGATCATGCTGGCCGTGCGCGTGGAAAAGGCGTTGCCGCTGCTCGACAGATAGGCGCCGGTAATCGCCTTGGCGATCGCGCCCATCGTCGCTTCCACGGTAAGGCCCTGCGCATCGACCTCGCGCGGGCTGATTTCCCCGGTGGCGGTACGGCGGCTGGTGTCCATCCGCGTCAGCGCGCCGTTCATGCGGAACACCGCGAGCACGTTGCCCACGCGATCGACCACCGCGACGATCGCCGGATAGTTGAGCGCGCGCGCCTCTCCCACCGCTTGCGCGATGATCTTCTTGACGTCGTCCGAGGTCAGCGATTCCTGCCCCGGGGTGGCATAGACGCGCGCGCTGCTGGTGGGTGTCGGCGTGGGCGAAGGCGCGGGCGAAGAACCGCCGCCTCCCCCGCAACCGGCCAGCGCGAGCGAAAACGATGCCAGAGTCGCTACCGCCCGGTTAGCGATCACACCGGGAGCCGCCGACTGACGCAGGGCCAGCATTACCTTCATCCGTGCAGACTCCGGCATCAGCGCAGGCTCCGGATGCTGCGGACTGCGCCGCCCAATGCGCGGCGGAAAGCGATCGGCTGGAACCCGTTGGGATCGCGCACCGCCGCATAGGCCTGGTTGATCTGCACGCGCAGGCCGTTGGCCGCTCCGCCGCCAACCGCGCCCTGATTGACCAGGCCGTTGAGCAGCGTGTCGATTGCCATGACCGACTGCACCGCGCCTTCGTAATCGGTGAAGCGCTCGGACACCGCATCGCTGGCGATGGCGTCCATCACCGCGAAGGTCTGTTCGCGGGTGAACGTGGCGCCGGCGAAACGGGCCGAAAGCGTGTCGGCCGCCTGCCGCAAGGCCTGCGCCGCCTGCACCGTCTGCACCCGGCCTTCGCCCATGGCGCGGTGGAACGCCTTGCTGCGCGCATCGAAATTGGCCGCCAGATCGGGCGCGATCACTTTCGCCGCCGCCAGCAGCATGATCATGTTCTCGTCGTTGTAGGGCGGCATCCCGGCGTGGATCGGCCGGCCGGGATTGGGCATCGCACTCACCGCCGCCTCGTCGCTGTCATAGATGCGGCGGTGGCAGGAATGGCAATCGAAGAACGTGAATTCGGGGAACAGGCCGTCGCTGGCCTTGCCCGGCTGGCTGAACAGTTCAAGCGAGCGCTTGACCGCCTCGGCCTGCCCCACGGCCCACATCCGCATCCCGTTGGTCTTGCCCCCCTTGCGCTGGGCATAGTCCGTATCTTCGTTGTGATGAGCCTGGAGCGTCGAGAACAGGTCCAGTTCGAACGAGATGCGCGGATGGCCCGCCGCCATGATGCGGTGGGCGATGAACTGCCCCTTGCCGTCTCCCGACAGGTGGCAATCGAGGCAGACCTGCGCGCGCACGCGCGGGCTGGTCAGGTCGGTCATCCCCTGCGCGACATTGCGCCCGTGGCTGGCGCCGACAGTATAGTGGGTGGAGAGCCAGCCGCCGGCATTGCCATGGCAGGCTTCGCAATCGACGCCATCGGCCACGCGCACGGCACCGGGCGTCGCATGGCACCCCAGGCATTCGCGCTGCACGCCGGCGGAATCCAGCCCCATGCGGCGGACGATCGCCTGCCCGCGCGGTTCCACGATGGCGCGATAGGCGCGGCTGTGCGCGCCGGTGGGCGAGGATTCTTCCTGCCAGCGCAGCAGTTCGTCCTGCCGCACCGGCGTACCGTCGGCCACGCTGCGGCCATGGCAGGTGGAGCCGGCACAGCTTGCCACGCCCTGATGCGCGCGGAGCGAGCCGCCCGCATTCTGGGCCTGCAGCGGCGCGGCGGGAACGAACAGGGCAGCCGACAGCGCCGCGCACGCCATCAGGACGCACAGAATCGCAGCCAGATAACCCAATCGCGGGACGGACCGGAAAGCGGTCGAAAGCCGCTTCGGATGGATCGAATTGCCCAGCATTGCCCCTCGTTCCTGCCGGTAGCGGAAAGGAGTGGAAGCTTTTTGCCTCTTCACTCCACGCGAACCGGTAGTGCTGCAATGCGACCCCGCGAGCGCAGACTAGGCGAGACACCCCTTCGGGTTCAAGCCCTGATTTCGCTTTGGCTCTGGCATTGAAGGCGTTTTTTGCGGTGCGGCTGCTCAGGCAGGTCGAATGACGATCGCCTGTCCCGCCGGATCGAAGCGCACAGCGCCCATGCCGGGGGCGCTGGCGCATTCGCCAGGCCGCACCACGTCGCCATCGACCAGCATTTCACCACGGCGCGGCACGACCAGGCATGGCCCCGCATAGGCCTCGGCCAATGCCGCATCCGGGACGCCACCGACGCGATGCGCGGTGAAGTAAGGCCCGCTGGCCAGTTCCACCGTACCCTCCGCCGGAATCACGCGTCGCAGCGCGGGATCGAGCGGCACGCCCCGTCCCACCGCGACGCCCCGGTCCAGATGCAGCTCACGCGGGCGGCCATAGTCGTAGAGACGATAGGTGATGTCGCTGTTCTGCTGGATTTCGATCAGGCTGACCCCCGCGCCAATGGCGTGGACGGTACCTGCCGGAATGTAGAAGAAATCGCCCGCCTGCACGGGATGCCAGACCAGCATGTTCTCGATAGACCCGTCCAGCGCCGCGGCACGCAGGGTTTCCGCATCGACCGTCTCGCGGAAACCGACGCCCAGCGTTGCGCCCGGCTCGGCATCGATCACCAGCCAGCACTCCTCCTTGCCGCCATCGGATTCGCCCATGGCGGCCGCTTGCGCATCGGAGGGATGGACCTGAACCGAAAGCTTTTCGGAGGTGAAGATGTACTTGACCAGCAGCGATGGCAATTCGGGCGGCGGCACGAACCAGATCTCGCCAATGCGCGCACCGGCGTCGGGCGCCTGGAACGGCGCCGGCAGAACCGCACGGCCCCAGGGCTTTTCGACGGATCGCGTGGTGAGTTTCATCGACCGGACCTCAAAGCGTGCTGCACCCCTTACGGGCCATCCTGCGGACGCTACTGGTTTGCCGCGCCCGAGAGTTTGCCGACGAGTTGCGCGCCTTCGGGCGTACAGACCAGCACTTCGTCCTTGTCGACCACCACGATCAGGTTGGTGGCTCCGACCACGGAAACGCGTGGGCCATCGGTATGCACCAGAACGTTGGCGCAATCCTTCAGTTCCACCCGCCCCTTGATCGCGTTGCCCGCACCATCACGCTCCAGCGCCTCGTGCAGCGCCTGCCAGTTGCCGATATCGGACCAGGTCATCACCGCCGGCACCATGGCCGCACGATCGGTGTTCTCCATCACCGCGTAATCGACCGATTCGCCTTCGATCGCGGCGAAGGCGGCCGCATCGGGGTGGAAGCGATGACCTTCCTCCACGCCCTTCTCCACCGCTTCACGCACCGCAGCGATCAGGGCGGGGCGATGCGCGGCCAGCTCGGCCAGGAACGCCCCGGCGCGGAAGGCGAAGATGCCGCCATTCCACGAATAGCCGCCATCGGCAAGAAACAGCCGGGCGCGTTCGAGGTCGGGCTTTTCGACAAAGCGTTCGACCCTGGAGCCGCCGGTATCGCCGATCGTTTCGCCATGCTTGAGATAGCCAAAGCCGGTTTCCGGCGCGGTCGGCGCGATCCCGAAGGAAACCAGCCAGTCCTCCGCCGCGAGCGCGGCCGCAGCCCGTGCCGCCGCCTGAAACGCCGCGAGATCGCCGATGTGATGATCGCTGGGGCAGACCAGCATGATCGCGTCGTCCGGCAGACGCAGCGCCGCCAGAGCGATCGCGGCGGCCGTGTTCTTGCCTTCGGGCTCGACGATGATCGCCGTCCGATCCGGATCGGGCAGCTGCGATTCCACGTGCACGAGGTGCGCGGTGCCGGTAACGACCACCGGATCGCCAAAGCCCGCGTCCGGCGGGCAGCGCAGCAAAGTCGCCTGAAACAGCGTGGTGTCGCCAACAAGGGGAAGGAACGGCTTGGGCATCGCCTTGCGCGATCGGGGCCACAGCCGCGTGCCGCTGCCGCCGCACAAAACAACAGGAATTATGGTCTTCATGATACCCCGTCTTACCTGCCGCCGCTCTGCCATAACCCCAACGCCATGACAAACTTTTTCCCGGCAAGGTTACAAGGCTAAAAGAGCCAGTGTAGCCGATAAGTATGTCCCATGTTAGGAAACCTTGCGCGACTGCCGGCAACAGTGCCAAAATAAAGACGAACTACACCCGCCGAATAACCATGTTACGAATTTCGGTCATGTCTTCCATCGCGAAACGGATGCCTTCGCGGCCCAGCCCCGAATCCCGCACCCCGCCATAAGGCATGTTGTCGACGCGGTAGCTCGAGACGTCGTTGACAACGATGCCGCCCACTTCAAGCCTGTCCCACGCTTCCAGCACCTTGTGCAGATCGCTGGTGAACAGGCCCGCCTGGAGCCCGAACTTGCTGTCGTTGACCTCTTCCAGCGCGGCGTCCCAGTCGGTGAACTGCGACAGGATCACCACCGGGCCGAAGGCTTCCTCGCGATAGACGTCGCTCTCGCGCGGCGCGGCTTCCAGCAGGGTCGCCTCCAGCATGTTGCCTTCGCACCCGCCGCCCGCCAGCAGCGTGGCGCCGCCAGCCACGGCGCTGTCGATCCAGCCCTTGAGCCGCTGCGCTTCCTTGGCCGAGATCATCGGGCCGATGAACGTCTCGCGCAGCTTCGGATCGCCGGCGACAAGCGTCTTCACTTTCGCCGCCAGCATGTTGCGGAACGTCTCGTAGATGTCGGCGTGGATGATCACGCGCTGGACGTGGATGCAGCTTTGCCCCGACTGGTAATAGCCGCCGAAGATGATGCGGGCCAGCGCGTGATCGAGATCGGCATCCTTGTCGACGATCACGGCCGCGTTGCCGCCCAGTTCAAGCACCACCTTCTTCTTGCCGGCCTTTGCCTTCAGATCCCAGCCCACGCCTGGCGAGCCGGTGAACGACAGCAGCTTCAGCCGCTCGTCGGTGGTGAACAGGTCCGATCCGGCGCGGCTGGCCGGCAGGATCGAGAACGCGCCTTCGGGCAGCACGTCGCATTCGGCCAGCACTTCGCCGATGATGATCGCGCCCAGCGGAGTCATCGAGGCGGGCTTCATCACGAAGGGGCAGCCGACCGCGATCGCCGGCGCGATCTTGTGCGCGGCGAGGTTCAGCGGGAAGTTGAAAGGGCTGATGAAGCTGCACGGCCCGATCGGCACGCGCTTCCACATGCCCATGTAGCCCTTGCTGCGCGGCGAGATATCGAGCGGCTGGATTTCGCCATAGTTGCGCGTGGCCTCTTCCGCCGCGATGCGGAAGGTGTCGATCAGGCGGCCGACTTCGCCTTCGGCATCGGCGATCGGCTTGCCCGCCTCGACGCAGAGGGCATAGGAGAGTTCATCGAACCGTTCGCGAAAGCGGCCGACACAATGGTCCAGCACGTCGCGCCGCTCGAAGCTCGCCAGCTTCGAGAAGGGCTCGGCCGCGCGCACCGCGCCGGCGATCGCCTCGTCGATCACGTCCGGCGTGGCCAGCGCGGTGCGGAACGCGACCTCGCCGGTGAACTTGTCGGTCACCTCAAGGTCGGTATTGGGCTGCACCGCCTTGTTGTTGAGGTAGAGCGGATAAACGTCCTTCAACTGCACCATGTCCAAAACTCCCCCCTCCCGCTGGCGGGAGGGGCCGGGGGTGGGTCTTCTCAGGAGCGGGAGTATGCCCACCCCTAGCCCCTCCCGCGAGCGGGAGGGGAACAGGTTGCGCCTAAAGCGCCTTCGACAGTTCCTTGATGTCCTTGTTCAGGATCTGGTCGTTTTCCGAATAATCGACCGGGCAATCGATCAGGTGGACGCCCGGCGTATCGCGGCAATGCGCCAGCAGTTCGACAAGATGTGCGGCGCTTTGCACGCGATGCCCGCTGGCGCCGTAGCTTTCGGCATACTTCACGAAATCCGGGTTGTTGTAAGTCAGCCCGAAGTCCTTGAAGCCCATGTTCGCCTGCTTCCAGCGGATCATGCCATAGGCGCTGTCGTTGAGGATCAGCACGGTGAGATTGAGGCCAAGGCGAACGGCCGTTTCCATCTCCTGGCTGTTCATCATGAACCCGCCATCGCCGCAGATCGCCATGACCTTGCGATCGGGGTAGAGCATCGCGCTCATCATCGCCGATGGCAGCCCCGCGCCCATCGTGGCCAGCGCATTATCGAGCAGCACCGTGTTCGACCGGCACGCCGTATAGCCACGGGCGAACCAGATCTTGTACACCCCGTTATCGAGGCAGATGATCCCGTCGTCCGGCATCGTGGCGCGCACCTGCCGCACCAGATGCGGCGGGAAGATCGGGAACCGCGCATCCCCCGCCAGCTTCTCGGTATGCGCGACCTCGGCCTTGCGGAAGGCCAGCATGTGATCGAACTTCCAGCCGCCGGAGGGCACGATGTCCTCCTTCATTTGCCAGACCGCGTTGGCGATATCGCCGATCACCTCGATATGCGGGAAATAGACCGGATCGACTTCCGCCGTCTTCGTGGAAACGTGGATCACGGTCGGCCCGCCTTCATTCTTCATGAAGAACGGCGGCTTCTCGATCACGTCATGCCCCAGATTGACGATGCAGTCCGACGCCTCGATCGCGCGGTGGACAAAATCCCCGGCGGAAAGCGCCGCGCATCCCAGGAAGCGGGGGTGCCGCTCATCGATAACACCCTTGCCAAGCTGGGTGGTCAGGAATGGGATGCCGGTCTTCTCGATGAACTGGAGCAGCATCCGGCCCGTCATCGTGCGGTTGGCCCCGGCGCCGATCACGAGGACGGGCGATTTCGCCGCCTCCAGCGCCTGCACCGCCTGCCGCACCGACTTGGCATCCGCATTGGGCCGGCGGACCAGGCTGCGCTTCAGCGGCCGTGAATCGGTGTGTTCGTCGGCGATGTCCTCGGGCAATTCGATATGCGTTGCGCCGGGTTTTTCCTCCTCGGCCAGCCGATAGGCCTCGCGAATGCGGCTCGGGATATTGTCGGAGGACGCCATCTGGTGCGTGAACTTGGTGATCGGCTGCATCATCGACACCACGTCGAGGATCTGGAAGCGCCCTTGCTTGGACTTCTTGATCGGCTTCTGGCCCGTGATCATCAGGATGGGCATGCCGCCCAGCGTGGCATAGGCGGCGGCGGTCACGAAATTGGTGGCGCCCGGCCCCAGCGTGGCGATGCACACGCCGGTCTTGCCGGTATGGCGGCCGTACGTCGCCGCCATGAAGCCCGCGCCCTGTTCGTGCCGGGTCAGGATCAGCCGGATCTTGTCGGAGCGGGACAGCGAATCGAGCAGGTCGAGATTCTCCTCGCCCGGCACGCCGAAAATGTACTCGCAGCCTTCTTCCTCAAGGCATTCGACGAAAAGATCGGACGCTTTCTTGCCAGTTCCTTCGGCCATGCAACGGTCGCTCCCAGCAGGCGCGCGCAGCCAGACGCGGACCTTCCCCAACTCGGATACGACCCCGGGCAGGCTGGCGTTGTCGTTCTGGCCTCCGCGCCTGCCCCTTGGCATCAGGCCTAACAAACGCCCGGCGCGAAGTCACCCGGCAATGCGCGCGAACACCGTCTTAATAGCCCCGTTCCAGATCAACCACATGCGTCAGCGGCTCGCCCGCGAGGAAGCGCGGCATGTTGCCCAGGAAACGCTGCACGGAGCGCTGGAACATCCGGTCCTGCGCGCGGCCCGACAGGTGCATGGTGACATGCGCGTTGGGCAGCGACCACAGCGGATGATCCTGCGGCAGCGGTTCGGGCGTGGTGACATCGAGAAAGGCCGCGCCGATGCGCTTTTCCGCCAGCGCGGCCACCAGCTGGGGCTGATCGACCACCGACCCGCGCGCCACGTTGACCAGCGTCGCGCTGGGCTTCATCGCCGCCAGTTCGGCCGCCCCGATCATCCCGTCGGTTTCCCCGGTGGCGGGAACGGCCAGGATCACCCAGTCGAACTCCCCCAGCCGCGCGCGCCAGGCGTCGGGCGTCAGCACACCTTCGCCCGGGGTGCGCCGCACCACTGTTACCTCCACGTCGAAGGCGCGCAGCAGATGCGCCACCTTCTGCCCGATCGCGCCATAGCCCAGCAGCAGAGCGCGGCTGCCGGCCAGTTCCATCTTGCCCGGCGAATCCATCAGCCATTCGTGCCGGTCCTGTGCGCGCACCACCTCGCGATAACCCTTGGCGATCGAGAGCATTCCCATGACCACGTATTCGGCGATGGTGATCGCGTTGATCCCGGCCCCGTTGGTGAACGTCACGCCGCGCTGCGCCATGATATCGAGCGGGAAGCCATCGACGCCGGCATAGATCGAATTGAGCCAGCGCAGCTTGCCCGCGCGCCGGATCGCCTCGGCCATGTCGCCCTTGTCGTGCAGATCGAACCAGCCGATCTCCGCCTCGGGCGCGAGGTCCATCAGTTCGTCCGTATGGCGGAAATAGCGCGGCTCGATGCCAGCGGGCAGACGCCCTTCCACAAGTGGCGCCGCGAGGGCGTTCATCACGAGCACGGTCATTGACGCGGTTCTCTCCCCGGTGTTGTCTGGCGACAGCGTAACGCGGAGAGTTCGTCAATGAAACTGATTACGGGATTGGTCACGCTGGCAGTGGCGCTCGTTCCGGCAGTCGCATACGCGCAGGACGAAGGAGCGGCCGAAGTTATCGTCACGGCCATGCGCCGGAACGCGGACGACTACTCGGCCGACATGCCCGCCGTCGGGCTACGTCGCACCGCCGACTTCGCCATTCAGGAAGTCACCATCGTCGGCGATACGCGCGATGCCGGCCAGCGCGCGGACGAAATTTACGCCATGCTTGCCAACGCCATCACGGGGGCGTCCAAGGCCGGCGTTCAACTCGCTTTTGGAGAGCGGGTAGTGCAGGCGGTCACGTTGAAGAACTATCGGGACCTTTCACTCGAGCGCGACAGCCGCCCAGACAGCCAGCGGCTCAAGTTCCTGGTGAAATCGCCACTGGCCGCCGGCACCGATGCGGCGAGCGCTCAAGCGCGGATCAACGCGTTCATCAAGGCCGTGAAGCCTGTCGGACGGGCGCTGATGGAAGCGAACGGCGACCTGACTCTTTCTGTCGTCGCCCCGGATCAGTATCGGGGCGCTATCGCCGACGCTATCGCCACGGATGCCCGGACCCTGTCCGCGCGTTTCGGAACCGACTACGCCGTCGAGGTCGAGGGGCTTAACCGACCGGTGGAATGGGCGCGCGCCGGCCTGTCGGAAGTATTGCTCTACATCCCCTACAAGCTCGTCATCGTTCCCAAACGATAAGATGCGTCACAAGGCGCCGCGATAACGTTCACGCATCGGCGGCACATGCAGGCACTGCGCGAAGCTGAACGGCCGCGTCGTCAGCGGCGATACCGTGTGGGCCGCAGGGTGGAGCGGGTTGAGCATGACCACGTCCGCTTCGGGCAGGACCCGCGAACGGACGGCCGCGAGGAGCGAGCGGCGTTCCGCCAGCCAGGCGGTGACGAAGGCGCACGCCTCGTCCTCGTCCGCCTCGTCGGGCACGCGTTCGGGGATCGCATCGGCCTCGGTCCAGCCCAGCACATAGTCCTCCGCCGCGCTGGCAGGCCCGTCTGGCAGGTAGCGCAGCGCGACCAGCACGGCGAGGCCCGCTTCGGACGCGAAGTTAACCACCGGAACGCCCGACGGGGAATAGCGCCCACCATGGCGCAGCGTGCCCGCCCCATCCAGCGCGACGTGCGCGGAACGGGTGAGCCGCCACAAGCGCATCAGCCGAGCTTCCACTCCCAGCCGAGCGGATCGCCGTCCATCACCTCCACGCCCCGCGCCGCCAGTTCGTCGCGCAGCGCGTCGGACTTCGCAAAGTCCCTGTCGGCGCGGGCAGCCTTGCGGGCCGCCAGTATGGCCTCGATCTCGGCCTCGGCGATCTCCGCGCCCTTCGGCCGCAGGCGCAGCGCGGCCCGATCGAGCGTGAGCAGGTCCAGCCCGAGCACCGCGTCCATCGCGGCGATCGCAGCCAGCTTCTCCGCCGGATCGACCTTCTTCAGCGCGATCACCTCGTCCAGCACGGTCAGCGCGATGGGCGTGTTGAGATCGTCGGACACGGCGGCATCGAAGCGTTCGAGCAACGGCGCGAACTTCGGCCCCGGCGCCGCAGCCGGACCATCGGGCGCGCGCTCTTTCAGTTGTCCCACCGCCATCAGCATCCGCTTCAGCCGGGTAAGCGCGGCGGCCAGCCCTTCCCACGAGAACTCCAGCTCGCTGCGATAGTGCGCCTGCAGGCACAGCATCCGGTAGGCGAGCGGGTGGTAGCCCCGGTCGATCAGCAGTTGCAGCCGCAGGAACTCGCCCGACGACTTGGACATCTTGCCGGATCGTTCGACCAGGAAGTTGTTGTGCATCCACACCTTCGCGCCGGAATTGGCCGGCACGTCGAGCCCGTTGGTGCAGCAGAACGCCTGGTTCTGCGCGATCTCGTTCGGGTGGTGGATTTCGCGGTGATCGATGCCGCCGGTGTGGATGTCGAACGGGAAGCCCAGCAGCTTGCCCGACATCACCGAGCATTCGAGATGCCAGCCCGGCGCGCCGCGTCCCCACGGCGAATCCCATTCCATCTGGCGCTTTTCGCCCGGCGGCGTCTTGCGCCAGATGGCGAAATCGGCCTGGTGCCGCTTGCCGTCAACCTGCTCGATGCGGCCTTCGCCCTCTTCCGTGGCGGCGCGGGCCAGCCGGCCATAGTCGGCCACGGTCGAAACGTCGAAATACAGGCCGCTCGGCAGCTCGTAGCAATGCTTGTCCGCGATGTCTTTGGCGAACGCGATCATCTGCGGGACGTAGTCCGTGGCGATCGACCAGTGCGCCGGCTGGCGGATGTTGAGCGCGCGAATGTCGGCCCAGTAGGCTTCGGTATAGTGCTTCGCGATGTCCCAGATGGATTGGGCGCTGGCGCGCGCCATCTTCTCCATCTTGTCCTCGCCCGCGTCGGCATCGTCGGTCAGGTGGCCGACATCGGTGATGTTGATGACGTGGGTGAGCCGGTAGCCCTTGTAGCTCAGCACCCGCCCCAGCACGTCGGCGAAGACATAGGCGCGCATGTTGCCGATGTGCGGGTAGTTATAGACCGTCGGCCCGCACGAATAGACCCGCGCCTCGCCGGGATGGACCGGCTGGAATGGCTCAAGGCTGCGCGTCAGGCTGTTGAACAGCGTGAGTGGGGCGGAAGGCGGGGTGGGTTGCATGGGCCATGCCCTTGCCCCGCCCCCCGCCATCCGGTCAAGCACCTCTGTTCAGGCCAGTCCCTCAGGGCCGCGCGCAGTTTCCGCCCTCTTCGCCACACTGACCGTCACCCAGCAGGTCATCGTTGCCCGTGCCGGTCACCGGTTCATCGATCAGCGGCGCGAAGCCCGGAGGCGTGATCTCGTTGATCTGGACCAGCGGACTCTGCGTGAAGCTGTCGGCCGTGGGCACGGTGTTGGTGCCCGGAGGCGGATCGAGATAGGTGACGATCACGTTGCGCACGTCGCCATCGTCGACCCGCTTCGGCGTGCTGTCGCACGATCCCGGGTTGGCCAGCAGGCACCCGTTCACGGTGGAGCCGGTCGCAAAGGCGCCATTCACGGAAATCCGCGGAATGGCCGCCAGGCCGGTCTGCCCGCCGACGATGCCGTTGATCGCGATCTGCGTGGGCGCCTGCGTCCCGCCCGCGCGGATGGTCAGCGTATCGACCACCAGCCCGCGCCGGTCGTCATAGGCGGTGCCGGTCGCCGTGTTCTGGACCAGGAAGCGCTGGCCCACGCCAACATCCAGCGCGCCCGCCTCGATCACGGTGCGGCCTGCCGTAACGCCATCATTGGCGTCCAGCCGCTTGCTGATCGCACCGAGATCGGTGAGGTCCGCAATGGCCGTGCGCGCCGTGCTCGTCGCCGCGACAAGGCTCGCGCCCGAAACCGACAGCGTGCCGCCGCGGCCCTGCCCTTCGAGCAGGCGGATCGAGCCGGTGGCGGCATCGATGAACGTGCCACCGCTGGCATCGATCGCCAGCGTGTTGCCGGCCATGCCGTTCATCGTCACGGCGCCACCGAACGAGGCCGTGCCCGCCGTGATCAGCCGCAGGGTGCCGGTCGCGCCGATCTGGCCATCCACGGAAGCGCCGCTCGGGGCAAGGGTGCTGCCGGCCGTGCCGGTAAGCGTGCCGACCTGGAGCGAAGGTCCGGCATTGATCGTCAGATCGCCGCCCGAATGGATGTTGCCGAACTCCGCGTTGGACAGGCGATAGCCGGTCTGGCCGGTCAGCCCGTCACCCAGCAACATGCCCGACTGGCCATTGTTGATCAGCGTGATCGCGGTGGTGCGCGCCGCTGTGCCAAGCACGCCCTGCGTTCCCAGATCGAGGTCGGCCGACTGGAACGTGATGGTCTGCCCCACCGCGCGCTGGCTGACCGCGATCAGCCCCTGTGCCGTCACGTTCAGCGCCGTGCCCGCATCGATGATGCCGCCACTGATGTCGCCACCGATCAGGGTGATCGAACCAGTCGCCTGCATCGTGCCGAAGGTCAGCGAGATCGGATCGATCAGGATGTTGCCGCCGGACGTAGCGCCGCCGATCTTCGCCGTATTCACCACCGTCAGCGTCAGGTTGCCGCCGGCGGAAAGGCTGGTCACGTCAAGATCGTGGGCGGTGCCCACCAGCGTGGTGCCCGCGCTGATGCTGGTGCCGGTGAGGCCGGCGGCGGCCGTCAGATTGACCGCACCCGTCCCGGAAATCGTGCCGAGGTTCAGGGCGGTACCGCTGATGGTGATATTGCGCACGCCGGTCGTGGCGCTAAGCCGCACGCTGCCGCTCGACAGGAGATCGACATCGCCGTTGGACAGCACGGTGGAGCCGATCGCGATCGGGCCGGTGGCGGTAATCGCCGCATTCCCGCCGATTGACAGTGTATCCAGCACGGTAAAGGCACCCGGCGTCACGAAGCGGGCCGTTGGTGCGGCATGGTAGCCGGTCAGCGTCCCAGTCGCGATCAGGCTGCCGGCGGCGATGTCGCCGCCAAAGCCCAGCCCGATGTCGCCCGCCGTGGCCCGCACGATCCCATTTCCGGAAAGATCGGCCGCGCCGGACAGATTCAGCGATCCGGCGGTCAGGTTCGCGCCGGTGAGAACGATGCCTCCCGCGGTCGACTGCAAGTCTATGGTGTCGGCGATGTCGGCGGAGCCGCCGTCGAATGCCAGTGTGCCGCTGGTGCGGATATCGAGCGTGCTGCCGTTCAGCGTGCCTTCGCCCAGGAAGCCGAGAGGCGCGCCGCCTTCGCCCAGGCCGATCGCGATGGCATTGGCGACGTTGACGTTGCCAAGGCAGATCGAGCCGGTTGCGCAAGCGCCCGGTTCCGGCGCGCTTGCGGGCGCGGACGGGGAAAGCACGTCGGCCGAGAAGTTGCCGCCGAAGAAGGATGCGCCGCGCGCATCGATCGTCTGCCCTTCCAGCCGGATATCCCCGCTTCCGGCATCGACGGTGGTGCCGGCGCCGACGAACAGCGTCGTTGCGGGGACCGATGGCGGGTCGGTTGGCGGCGGGAAATTGGTGCCCGCCGAAAGCGTGATGCCGGGAGTGCCGCTGACCAGCCCGCGAAGCGCGCCGCCCACCTGGCGATCCTGCCCGGACGTGCCCGTGTTCGCCAGCAGACTGTTGTTCTCGGCGATCCGGATATCCGCACCGCTGCCCATGTAAATGGTGGAGCCGGCGGTCACGCTGTTGCCGGCGGGCATGCGGATATCCCGCCCGGCGCGGATGTCGACGAAATCGGTCGCGACGATGGAGCCGCCGCCGTCTTCTTCGCCAAGGATCAGGTCGGCCGGATTGGGAATGCCGAACGGCGTGCCCGCGTTAGCGGTAACCGTCAGCCCGCTGGCATTGCGCAGCGTGATCGTGCCGATGGAACGCAACAGGATATCGCCATCGGCGAAATAACCGCTGTGGGCACCGCCATCGATAAAGCCGTTGGCATAAATGTCGATATTGCCGCCAGCCTGCACCGTGGCCGTGTCCGACAGAGAGAAGCCATAACCGTTGTGCGTAAGGTCTCCATCGAACCGCAGCACGGCGCAGGACTGATCGGCACAATCGACCGAGTAGATCGACGTGACGCCATAGACATTGGTGAGGCTGGCGCTGCTGGCGTGGATGTAGCCGCCGCCGCCGCCCGTGATGTCCAGGCCATAGCCAGCGTTGATGTTCAGACGATCACCAATATCGATTACACCGCCCGACAGCGCCTGCAGATTGACCGGCCCGGCCCCCAGAAGCGTGAGTGCCCCGGCGACATTGATTCCTCCGCCATCGGTCAGAATGGAAGCGGACGGATAGGCCCCGTAGTAGCCGGAGGCATCGACAAACAGCGACTGGAAATCCATCGTTGCCGCGTTTGCACCGCCACGGTTCTCGATAGAGGCGGAACCGCTGCCACCTTGTCCGGCATTGACCGGCGGCCCTTCGCCGTCTCCCGGATATACGAACTGGCCTGTGACGTTCACGGTCGTATTGCCGGCCGCGAAGCTGCTGACGCCACCGCCCTCATCGGGGGACACGAACAACCGCACGGTTCCGCCCGACGAGGAATTGGCAAATCCGTAGCCGGTGTATCCAGCCGCGCCTGCCGGAATGGGGTTCAACGGCGTGCCGCCAGCCGGACCACCCGCGCCGCCAAAGCCGGCCTGCGCACCGAACTGCGTAGTGCCAATGGCGTTGAACGCGGTTTCGCCCAGCGTCAGATTGCCGCCGTAGAGATTGACAGAAATCTGGCCGCCTACCCCTTCGCGATCTACCCCACCGTTTCCGCCGTTTCCGCCGGCGCCGCCCACCGCGCTGTTGCTGGCACCGTTGCCGCCGGAACCACCGCCGCTGCCAAAGCCGTTCGCCGTAAACACAACCGATCCATCGACGCCCAGTTCGATCCGGCTGCCGATCTCGCTGGTGACATAGATACCACCGCCGGTGGCCACGCCACCATCGCCGCCATCGCCACCCCGCGCGCCCGTGCCGTCCTTGGCGTTGGAACCGCTGCCACCGAAACCGGAAATCGCGCTCGCCAGGAACTTAGCGGTGTATTCCTCGCCGAGTGAAACCTGTCCCCCCTGCGTGGCAACAAGGTTGATGGTGCCGCCCGTGGCGTCGCCGCCAGTGCCGCCCCGCGCGCCGGCGCCGGTCGTTGCATCGGAGCCAAGCGAGCCGGCTCCATCGCCACCCTGTCCGCTGGCCTCGACGGTAAAAGTGGTCCCGAGAAGGCGCGATCCCTCGTCGCCGACATTGAACGATACCGAGCCGCCGGTCGCCTGACCGCCATTGCCGCCCAGCGATGCGCCGCTTTGCTGCGAGAAAATATCGCTCGCCGCGTAGCCCCCGTCACCGCCATAGGCGTTTGCCTCGATATACGAGCGCCCCAGATCGATCAGCCCGCCATTGCTGACGCTGATATCCAGGCTACCGCCGCTGGCGGTCCCGCCCGAACCGCCGTTGGCGACCACGGTGCCGCCGCTGAACCCGGCATTGCCGCCCTGGCCACCATCGCCGCCATAGCCGTCGGCCGAAAAACCGTAGGTGCCCTCGCCACTGGTGAGTGTCAGCGACGATGGCCCGGTGATTGCCAGCGCTGCGGAGCCGCCGTTGCCCGCGCCACCGTTGCCGCCCGCGCCCGCCTGGTCGATCTGGCCGCCGCCCTGACCACCCCGGCCGCCATACCCGTCGGCGTTGATATTGACGTTGTTGATGATGGCGCCGGTCTGGTTGCCCGAAACATTCAGGGCGACCGTGCCGCCGGTCCCCATGCCGCCGTTGCCGCCGGCGAAACCAAGGCTGCTCGATCCGCCATCGCCACCATCGCCCTCGGCGGAAAGGTATGGCGAGAACAACGTGACGTTGCCGCCGGTCACGTTGATCGTGGCCGATCCGCCCTGACCGTCGCCACCGTCGCCACCGCTCGTCCCGCTGAGGCCCGACCGCCCGATCCCGTCGGCGTTGACCGAAAACGTCTGGACGTTTCCGTCCAGCGTGCGCGACGTGAAATCGGATTCGATCGTGAGCGTGGCCGTGCCGCCGATGGCATCACCCCCGCGTCCGCCGCCGCCGAACACGCCACCATACCCGCCAGAACCACCGGAGCCGTAGTAATACGACGAGAAATCGCCCGGCAGGCCGCCATGGGCCGAACCATCAAGCACGGTACGCGTGGCGTCGAACCGCCCCGCTGCGATGGTCAGTTCAACCGTGCCGCCCTGCGCCGTGCCGCCATCGCCGGTGAACAGATCGGCGTTCGCGGACGAACCGCCACTGCCGTATTGATAGATGTTGCCGCCCTGGCCGCCCTGGCCGGCCGCGGAAAGGGTGACTTCCAGGTTCGTCGGGCTGGTGGGATCGTCCGGCAGGTCGATCAGGTCGCCGCCGTTGACCAACAGCGACGCCGTGCCGCCCGTACCGGTGCCGCCGGTGCCGCCCTTGCCGGGCGCGGTATCCACCGTGCCGCCCTGGCCGTAGCTTTCATAGGAATAGCCGTTGTAGAAATCGGTATTGCCTTCGGCCCGCAGCGTGACCGCATTGCTGGCAAGCGAACCGCCATTGAGCGTCAGGCTGGCGTTCCCGCCCGTGCCGGCGCCGCCATTGCCCGCGTCAAGGTCGGAGGACGAATCCTGGTACGACCCCGCCCCACCGCGTCCGCTTGCCTCGATCGTAAGGCTGGCAATGCTGGACGTGCCGCCATTGACGGTGAGCGAAGCGGTGCCGCCGGTGCCCGCCCCGCCATCGACCGGAGTGGTGAAGCCGTAACTGTCGCCCTGCCCACCGAAGCCGTTGGCGGAGATGTTCAGCGTATCGATCGTGGCGGTGCCGCCGCTGATCGTGAACTCGGTCGTGCCGCCGACGCCCTCGCCCCCGTGCGGATTGGCAGAGGAAGGCGAAGCGGCGAATGCCGAAACCGTGCCGCCTGACAAGGCCGCGAAACCGAGATTGCGCACGGCGGTGCCGAGGCTGTCGAGCGAGACCGATGCCGCCGTCAGCGAAGCGTTGAAGCCATCGAGCGAGAGGGATACATGGCCGCCGGCGCCAAGGCCCGACCGCGCACCTCCGCCATAGTTGTACCCTGCATAGCCGGACGACATGAGCGAGAGGGAATCCGCCGAAAGCGACGAATCCTCGATCTGCAACGTGATATCGCCCGCGGTGCCGTTGCCGGCGCCGTCCATATCCTCCGAGCCGGTTGCTTCGGTGGATGCGCTGAGCGCGCCCGAGAGAGCGATGGCGCTGCCACCGCTGGCCGTGATGGAGATATTGCCCGAAACGGCATCGGTGGCGCTGCTCGTCCCGCTCGCACGGGCACTGGCGGAAAGGTACGACGAATCGATCGTGCTCGCGCCGCTGACGTTCACCACGATGTCACCGGTGCGCGACGCGCCCGCGATCGGGGCCGTGCTGCTCGTATCGAGCGAGATACCCTGCGGCGTATCCAGCGTGGAACCGTTGGTCAACGAGAGGCGCAGCGTGTTCGGCCCGATGGACTGGCCGGTCTGCGGGTTGATGGCTTCCGCAGTCGCCGATGTGGAACTGTACAGCGACACGCCATAGTTCGAAGCGTCATCGAATGTCAGATGCGCGGCATCCAGCGCGAGCGAGACATCGCCGACGGCAGCGGATTTGCTGGCCGAAGCATCGTTGGACAGACTGAGGCCGCCCAGGCTGAAGCTGCCGTTGGCGAAGCTGGCGGAAACGCTTCCGGTGCGAGCATCGTAGAGGACGTTGTCGCTTCCCAGCGCGGTGCTGGAGCCGGCTTCGAGGAACGTGGCGCCCGCCGCGAAGAGGCCATCCGCCACGTTCAGCGAAACATTCCCCGCGCTCGAGCCCGCGCCCGCGACCGGAAGCGTATAGATGTAATAGCTGTAAGGGCTGTCAGGCCTGCCCAGCGCCTGCAATCGGAACCACTGCCGATCGCCATCCGGACCGATCTCCACGCTGGAGTTGACGCCGCTCTGCGTGAAGCTGATGGTCCCGGCGTCGGACCGGCCGAAGTTCAGGGCTCCCACGCCGCCATAGGCGTTGGCGGCCAGAACCGCCTGGCCGGTCACGGCAAGCTGGCCATTGGTGATCGTGGTGATGATCGAACCGCCGCTGGCGTCCTTGCCCGTGCTGCCCGCGAGCAGTTGCTGCTGATTCTGCGGATCGATTTCGATCCCGCCCCGGCCCGAAACGTCCACGTTAAGATCGCTGCCGACCGCCAGACGCCCCCCGCCGGTGAGGGTTATGGTCGCCGTGCCGCCAACCGGGCCGGTGGTGGCGTCGATCTCCAGGATGCCGCCGGTGCTGATCTGATGGCCCGCCGCGGCCGAAAGCCCGACCGCGTTCTGCGCGCGCAGGGCGACGAGCTGGGTGGACTGGAAGTTCGTGGACGATGCCGTCGCGTCGATATCGATGCGGTCGCTGGCCGTCGCGATGACCTGATTGGACGTGGTCAGCCCGGACACCGATATCCGCCCGCCCGCTGCCGCCGGAGTCGCGGGGAAGTTCACGTTACCGCCCGACACGTTGTAACCGGCGGACAGCGTGATCGTGCCATCGATTTCGCTGTTGGCGGCAACGGCGGGCGCATAGCCCAGCGAACCCGACACCAGCATGGTGGTCACATCGTTCTTGGGCACGGTGACCAGATAGATCCCGTGGTAGGGATCGCTGAAGGTAGCGGCCGCACCGGTGGTGGTGCCGGTGTGGACCACGCCGTTGGCATCGGTGGTACCGGTATCGACCGTGATGTTGAACAGACCGTTGTTCACCGTCAGCGTCGCGGCTTCGGCCCCGACATAGGCGACAGAGCCGTTTGCGCTGACCGTGCCGCCCTGCACCACGCGCGGGGCGACCAGCGCCACATAGCTGCCCGGCGCCACCGTGGTGATCTGCGCGCCGTTCTGCACCGTGATCGAAGCGCCGGCGTTCGGCGCCTGCCCCAGGGTGATCGCGCCGTTCGCTCCCGCGAACTTCTGCCCATCGGGATTGCCGGCGTTGATCGTCACCGGGCTGGCCGTCAGCAGCAGGCTGCCGACGTTGAACGCGCCGGAGGAGCCGACCACCCAGCCCGTCGGGTTATAGAACCAGATGCGGCCGGCATCGCCGGAATTGACCGTGCCGTTGATCTGCAACGGCGATGCCCCCGCCGCGGACGAGCTCACGCGGTTGAGCACGGTATAGGCGCCGGACACGCTGGTATCGGCATTGAAGGTCAGCGTGTTGCCAGTGGGCAGGAATACCCCGCCCGCGTCGGTCGCCGTCCAGTCCACCAGCGCGTCGTGCGCGTTCACGGTGATCGTGTCGCTGCCTGGTGCGCGCACCGGCGCGTTGGCCCCGAATACGACCGTGGGCGCGCCATTGACGGCTTGCGCCCAGGCCGGCGCGGCCAGCGGAATGGCGTTGATGATCAGCGCCGCCGCGCCGGACGATGCGCCGGCGAGCAGCTTCTGCAGAACCCGGCGCGTGCCGGCCTTGCGGGAAGCCGGAGCGTTGCGCCCCGTTTGGAGTGCCGATTGAACCATGGCCTTGCCTTCCGTTCGCATCTGGAACGCCCCCTTCACAGCCGCCACGGGGCGAGCTGGATCGAAAGATTGATCAGGAAGCGGACATCACCCTTGACCTTCTGCAGCACCGTATCGCGCAGCGGCACGGCCACCACGCCATCGACCCGCACCGCGTCGAACAGCGTGGCGCGCACGCCCGCGCCGGCCGAGAACAGCCGTTGCGGATCGGGCACGCCGGCCACCTTGTCGCGGTTCCAGATCCACGCCGCATCGAAGAAGGCATAGGGCTGGAACGCCGGCTTGCCGGGTTCCTTGGGGAATTGCGATCCGATGCGCAGTTCCGTCCGCACACCGATGCCGCTGTCGCCGATGGCCGCCCCCGGATCATACCCGCGCCCGACGGTGTAGTTGCCGCCGGAGAACTGTTCGTAGGACAGCAGGTTGTCGAACGCGTATTGCGCGCGTGGCGCCACGGCGATTGTGACATTGCGGACCGGGCGATAATCGAACTCGCCCGAAGCGCGGATCAGCGAACCTTCGGGATCGCCGCTGAACCGGCTGGGCGTGACCGCGCCGCAAGCCGCCAGCGACAGGCCGGCGCAGCTCTTCGTGGCATCGAGAATCGACAGGCCGTGCCGCGCCTCGATCGAAAGGCCCCAGTTCCAGTGCGGTTCATAAGGGGTGAAGCCATCGCGGCCAAGCAGGCTCTGGCGCGAAAGCCCGTTCAGGTCGAGCCGCACGAAGGCGACTCTCAGCCGGTCCTCGTTAAAGCGGATCGCGCCAAAATCAACCTGCTGGTTGATCAGATCCAGCCCGCCCGAAGCCGACAGGTTGAACGCCTGCCGCCGCACGAACGGATAGCGCGCCTCCAGCGAGGCGACCAGCGTGCGCGAATGGAACTGGCTGGCGCCCACGGTGGTGGGGTTGGTCCAGGCATAGGTGAAATCCCCGCGCAGCGCGAAGCCTTCGCCGCCCAGCCGCATCTCGTGCCCGATCTGCAACACCTTCTGTTCGCGGAACTCGGGCGTGGCGAAGAAGCTGATCGTGGTGGTATCGCCCAGCCCCGTCAGCCCGTTGAACTGTGCGCGCAGCAACCCGTTGAACCGGCCGACCGCCTTCGAGCCGAAATTCTGGACCGAGAAATCGGCATAGACCGGCGTGCGCCGGACCGAAACTTCGCCGATCACCTCGCCCGGCGCGCCATCCACCGGGCGCAGGGCCAGCCGCACGTCCAGCCCCGGCACGTCCTTGGCCAGCAGCAGGTAGCGTTCCGCCTGATAGGTGTTGAACACCGGTTCGGCGGTCAGCTTGTTGAGATAGCGCAGCAGCGCGCCTTCGGACGCCCCCGCATCGCCCTTGATCTGGATGCGCGAAAGATGCGCCAGCAACACGTCCAGCCTGACGTTGCCATCGGTGATCTTCTGCGGCGGAACCTGCACCGCCGCCAGATAGCCGGCGCCGCGCAGCTTGGTGGCGGCGCGATCGCGGATGTCACAGATGATCGAGACCGGCTGGTCGGTGCCGACGTATTCGCGGTAGCTGTCGGACAGGTCCACGCCCGGCAGCTTGTCCATGCCCGCAAACGTCACGCTCGACAGCTTGAGCCGGATGCCGGCGAAATCGGGCGAGGACAGCGGGCACGGCGCGCGCTCTACCGCCGACGTATCGACGGCGACCGGCCCGCTCTTGTTCAGCGTGCCTTCGGCTACGCCGCGCTCGATTTCCTCGCGCGTGGGAGGCTGCGCGCCCACTGGCGCGGGCGGCGGCACCGCCTGGGCCAGTGCGTGCCCGGCGGGAACGAGAAGCGCCGCTGCCAGCGCGGCCGACAGGACTCTGCCTCCGGCGGCAGGCCGGCGGAAAACAGCGGAAACAGGCTCGCCGCCAAACGGGCGCGCTGCGACGTAATCGGGCATCCGATCCGTAACTCCATCAGGCGCGACCCTGTTATGATTATCGGTTGTCAAAGTGTGGCGTGATCCGGCCTCGTGCCGCCCATGCCGTTGTTTTCAATGCAGGGACAATCCCCTGCCTATCCTTGGGCCGCCCCGTCAAGCTGTTCGAGACTGGCGGCAAGCCAATCGAACTGGGCCTTGCACCCGTTGTCGAGCAGGAGCGTTCCCAGCGAGGCGGCGTCGGCCGGCACCGCTTCCGGGTCCAGCATCACCACTTCGAAGTCCACACCCTTGTTCGGATCGCCTTCTTCCGCAACCCGGTAACTGTGCCCGTCGAACAATTCCACCTGCGCCCGGGGCCAGGCGACCCCCGCCGTGCGGCTCGGCAGAGCGACCCGCACGGTGCCGCCGCCGGCGCTTTCGCCCAGCCAGACGAACCGCCGCGCTTCGGACGCCTTGCGCCACAGATAAAGGTCGCTGCCACGCGGCAGGCATACCCGTCCGCCCTGGTCGATATCGGCCAGCCAGATGCTGACCGGGATGGGTTCCGCCGCCTGCCCGCCTTCACCGCCCTGCACCGGCAATCCGCCGCGCACGGCACCGGCACGCACCGACACCGGATTGCTGAGCGAGCGCGCCAGCAGCGCCGCCGAGCCGGCATCGCGGCTGGCCAGCGTGTTCATCGCGAAACTGCCCGCCCCGCGCAGCACCCGCGTTCCCGCGCGATCCAGCACGGTCACCACATCGCCGGCGCGCAAGGTAACGGTCGCCCCGGCGGGCAGCCGCTTGCCCGGAGGATAGCTGACCGCCGAAGGTCCGGTCGATCGCACCACGACCACCTGTGCCAGCGCCATGCCGGACGCCGAAAGCCCCAGCGCCAGAATAGTGGCCGCGATCGCGGATTTCAGCCTGCCTGTTGTCAGCCTGCCCATCGTGCCTGCCCCCTTCATCCGCCCGCCCTTCATCCGCCTGCTGCCTGCGGCGCGGCGGAATTGGCGATGACGTCAAGTTGCGCGTTGCAGCCGTTGTCCGCAAACACCGATGCCACGGCCATGTCCTCGGATGGGACACTCGCCAGCAGTTTCAGCCGGATCTTCACCGTCGGACCGACCGGGTTGCTGAAGGTATAGCTCTGCCCGTCCACCACCGGCACCGACGCCACCGGCCACAGCTTCAGCGCGCTGCCGGCCTTCCAGGCGACGTCGGCCATCGAACCATCGGCGGAGAGCAGCTTGCCCGCGCCTTCGCTCGCGCGATTGGGCCGCCAGAGGACCACCGCGGTGGGATCGGCCACGCAGAACGTGCCACCCTTGCTGACATCGACATACCACACGCTATCGGGCGCGTTCGCTTCCGCGGTCGATGCCGCCAGCGGCGCGCCGCGCACCGCCCCCGTCCGCACGCGCGCGCCCGGCGTCCGCACGGTCAGGCTGGCAAGCGCGCTGCCCGCCGTTTCGTTGCGGTTGATCGCGCCGTTGAGCGCGAAGGAACCAGGACCGGACAACACTCGCGTGCCGGCCTTGTCGAGCACCGTCAGCCGGTCGCCCGCGCGCAGCGTTACGCTGGCGTTGGCGGGCAGCTTGCGCCCTTGCGGATATTCGGCGGCGGAAGGCCCGGTCGATCGCACGACGATCGCCTGGGCCAGCGCGGAACCGGCCGAAAACAGGCATCCCGCAGCCATCAGCCCCGCGACGACGGCCTTGCGCGTCTTCGTGTCAGCCAAGGACATAACTTTCTCCCTTATGCGTATGCTGCAATCTCTGGAGGAGATTGAGCACTGCATCGTCTGAATGCGCCATTTCCAGCAGCTTGTCTGTGAGTCCAAGCACACGGTCGCTGTCCCCGGCGTCGTGCGCGGCAATCAGATCGGCCACCGCCGCGCGTTCCGCCGCGGGCATGTCGGGCAGCGGTTCGAACACGTCGACCGGCGTGGCGCGACCGCGCAGCGTGATCGTTCCCATCGGGCGGAACCAGTCCAGCCCGGATCGCTCCATCGCCGCCCGACTGACCAGAACGGTGGTGTCCAGCGGCTTGTTGGCGCCTTCCAGCCGCGCGGCGGTGTTCATGGCATCGCCCAGCGCGGTGTACTGGATGCGGCCTTCCCCTCCGAAGTTGCCGACGATCGCCTCGCCATAATGCAGCCCCACGCGGGTGCGGCCGATCCGGGGCACGCCCTCGGGTACGCTCTTGCGGAATTCCTCGCCGGCCAGATACATCGCGTAGGCCGCGCGGACGGCGCGTTCGCCATCGTCTGGATAGGCGATCGGCGCGCCCCAGAACGCCACCACGGCATCGCCGACGAACTTGTCGAGCGTGCCACCATATTGCAGGACCACGGCGCTCAGGCGGTCGAGATAATCGTTGAGCAGCCGGGCGATCACTTCGGGTTCGACCGCGTGAGTCAGCTTGGTGAACCCTTCGAGATCGCTGAACAGGCAGAAGATCTCGCGCTTTTCGCCGTGCAGCGACAGCCGTTCGGGATTGCGCATGATTTCCGAAGCGACCGAGCGCGGCAGATACTTGCCCAGCGCCCCTTGCGCGAATTCGCGCTGCGCGGCGTTGATGGCGCGCAGCGCGGCGCTGACCGCGGTATAAGCGATCAGCCAGCCGACGAGCCAGCCCATCGCCGGCATCCGCAGCGTGTCCACGCCGGCCCGCTCGATCAGGAACGGCAGCGCCAGGAACAGGCCGAACTGCCCGATCACCGCCAGCGCCAGCAGCCAGGTGCGCGTGCGCACCGCCGCCGTCACCGCGCCCAGGCCCACCGCCAACAGCGCCGCCAGCACCTTGAGGGCCACCGGTGGCGGCAGCGGCAGCGCCTTGTCGAGCAGTTGCGCCAGCATGCTGGCATGGACTTCCACGCCGATCATGCGGGTTTCGCCGGTCACCGGATTGCCGGTGCGGGTGAAGGGCGTGTCGAACTGGTCGAAGTCCGAGAAATCGCCGCCGATCAGGATATAGCGCCCCTTGATCGCATCGGCGACGAGCGGCGCGGTTTCCGGATCGGCCAGCAGGTCGATCGGGATCTTGTCGAACACCGGGCGGTCGCTCGCCGTCGGCGAACGGAAACGGATCGGCCCCATGTACGTCGCAAACCGCGGATCGGCATCCCCCGCCACATGCTGCGTCATCGCCACCGAAAGCAGGGGCGGCAGACCGGGATACTGCATGGGCCAGGCCCGCGCGACACCATCGTTGTCGGTTTCCAGCAGGATGCTTGCCGGCTTCACGTTTGCCGTCTGCGCCGCCGCGATGAAGCGGCGCAGGTCCTGCTCCTGCTCATAGGTGATCGCGTCGCGATTGGTCCGGTTGTCGGCATAGGCCAGGAAGACCGGTGTCTTCATGCCTTTCAGCGTCGACTGGAGCAGCGGATCATCGTCCTGCGGGGAATCGAACAGGATGTCGATGCCCACGCCTTTCACCCCGATGCGGTCGATCTGGGCGAGCGCCTTGGCCAGGATGGTGCGATCGACCGGCGATATCTGCCCCGTGGCGCGGTTGGTATCGGCGGTATAGACGACCATGGCGATGCGCTTGTCGGGATCGACGCGCGGCGCGAAGTTGGCCGCCCGGATATCGTAGAGCGCGCTTTCCGCATCCCGCAGCAGCGGAATTTGCCAACTGGCCAACGCCGCGAACAGCGCCGTCGCCAGCAGCAGTACCGCCACGGCCACGCGCTGGCGGCCCAGCTGCGCCACGCCGCGCCGAAAGCGGCGGCCCCAGTCAGACACGTCGATCAAGGCCGATTTCGCCTCCGGCATCCGCTTACCTGACTCTTTCCGCCGCAGTTCCGGAACCAGCACCCGCCGCCGGCATCGTATCGCGCAGCAGCGGCCGCGCCGCATCGCCGATCACCGCGAAGCCCGCCCAGTAATAGGGGTGAGAGGTATCGACATCGTCCATCAGCTTGCGCTGCGCCTTGAGCAAGGCCTCGCCCGAGCTTTCGCCGGGCACAGCCTCGAACAGCCCACCGATCAGGCGGGTCGTGGCCATGAAGTCATCGGGCGCGGGCCAGTGGCTGGCCAGCACGGCGCGTCCACCGGCACCGATGAACGCGCGCACCAGCCCTTCCAGCGCCGAACCGCCGCCGGTCGCCAGGCCGGTTTCACGCGTCACGCTGATGTCGGCCTGCCCGGCCGTGTCGCAGGCGGACAGGATCACCAGATCGGCATCAAGCTTGAGATCGAAGATCTCCGAAAAGCTGAGCAAGCCATCGGAGCCGGCTGGACCGAACGAGGTCAGCAGCGCGGGTCGGGTCGGGCAATCCTCGCGCGGGGGGGTCACCAGCCCGTGCGTGGCGAAATGCAGGATACGGAAATCGGCCAGATCGCGCCGCGCCTTGATCGCGGTGTCGGAGAACGCCGCGCCGATCATCAGATCAGTGCCTTCGTTGCGCAGCACCTTCTGCGCGCTGACCAGTTCTTCCTGGGAAATCGGCCGGTTCCACGCGGCCAGCGGCCAGTCGCAGCCGCTGCGGTCCATCTCCGCCTCCATGCCGCGCATCCGCGCTACCTGGATCGCCCCTGCTCCGGATACCGTGGCATTGTGCCCCAGCCCGAGATAGGCCGAATGCGCCTTCGACAACGGCTGCTTGCGCGATTCCATGAACGACCGCGCCGAAACCGACGTGGACACGATGCGGTCACGCCCCAGCCACGCCACCCCGCGCATGTCGAACGGATCGCCGGCGGGATTGTCCGCCTGCTTCTGATAGGCGGCGAGCGAAGCGTCATCGGTGATCAGCAGGTTCGCAGGCAGGCTCAGCAGCGCCCCGTCCGGCTCGAAGATGAGGTGATGCACCGAGGCCATGTCGGCGGCGACGGGATCGAACAGCGCGCGATAGACCCCGCGCGCGTCCTTCACGTCGAACGGATTGGTCACGTACTGGCGGCCATCGAACTTGGAGATCGAATCGCGCATCCGCGCGACCGCCGCCTGGATCTCGCCGCCGGTCATCGACACGCGATAGGCGACCGCCTTGTCCTTGGTGGCGAAGTACACGAACACGTCCGGCCCCAGCGCGGCCATCTTCACATAGGCTTCGCCCGGTGCCAGCCCGGCCTTGAGCTCGGCTTCGGGAATGGCGCGCTGCGACACCACGCGATAGCGCGCGAACGCGGCAAGCTGGACGACGGTGGTCTGCTCCTGCGCCTCCAGATCCTGGATCATCTGCTGCGCCTGCGCGATCTCGTCCTTGCGCGAAGCGGCATCCTCCAGCCGCTGCAACGCGGCGAACTGCATCCGCGCGCGCTCGATCGAGCGGCCAAGGCTGACCGACTGGCGGAACAGGCGCGCGGCATCGTCGCTGCCGGCCGACAGTTCGCGCGACAGCACCGCCTGGGTTTCGGCCACGCCCGGGCGGACAATGATCTGCGACGCGGCGAGGAAATCGCCGCTCGCCGCCGGATCGGTGCCCATGCGCGCGACCAGCATGTCGAGATAGGGCGACATCTGGCGCGAGAGACCGGACAGGCCGTTGCGCCGTTCGATCGAGCGGGCCACGACATCGTGATAAAGCTTAAGCGCCTCGTCCTGCTTGCCGTGGCGCGTGAGGAAGGAGGCGAGCCGGGCCTGCGTGACGGCCAGGCTGCGCGTATCGGGGTACTGGACGCCGACGATGTCCATCGCCCCGCGCAGCAACGCCTCGGCGGAGGCAAGCTTGCCCTCGCTCTCGTCGATCGCGGCCAGTTCGGTCATCATCTGCGAACGCATCCGCACGATCGAGACCACACGGCCATTGCGGATCGCGATGGCGCGCTCCAGCCCCTGCCGCAGCGCTTGCCGCGCATCGTCATTGCGCCCGAGCAGACGCAGCGCCGATCCCTTCAGGTGCAGAGCCTGCGCATCGAGAATCAGGGAGCGTTCGTCCTCGGTCAGCTTGAGATCGTCGACCATGCCGATCGCGCTGGCGGAATTGTCGGAGGAATTCACCCGTCGCGCCACCGATGGCGTCAGTTCCATCCGTTCCCGCAGCGCGTCTGCGCCGGTCGCTCCGATCGTCCGCAAGGGCACGCCCAGCCGGTCGAGCGCTTCGGCGTACTTCTCGCGATTGAGCAGGTGGATCGCTTCATAATTGCGACGCAGGCGCTCGACCGCGGCGGTGCCTGCCGGCATGGCGTCAGCGCGCGCGAACAGCGCCTCCGCTTCGGCGAATTGCCCGAGATTGGAGCGTTGCAGCGCCGCGTTGACGAGAAACTCGACACGATCGATCGGCACGTCGCCCTGCGAAGCCTGCCGCTGGTCCAGCGTTTCGAAATAGGCGGCGGCGTCGGCATAGTCGCCCGAATTGTTCCGGCGATAGCCTTCGGCCAGGGCCGTGGCGGGATCGAGCGTGAGCGCCTGGATGCGGGCATAGGCTTCGGAATCGTCGATCGACGTCGTGGCGACCTCGATCGGTTCGTCCAGCGCCTTGTCCGCCATGATCGACCGGACCGCCAGCGAAAGCGCGCCGTGATAGGCCGAGAAACCTTCGACGATATAGGTCACCTTGCCGCGATCGGCGCGCAGGACTTCATAACCGAGATCGGGCGAGCGCCAGCGGCAGTCCTCGCGCGACCACGAAGCGGGCGCGGCCGGCAGGGCGCCCGTGCAATCGACCGAGGCGCGTCTCCGCTCCGCCAGCCGCACGGCGGGATCGCCCGCATTGTTCCGCAGCGCGAAGACATAGCCGACGGGCAGCGCCGAATCGCGGCACACGATTGCCCAGGTCCGGTCGAACGCGCCGGCGTTGGCGCTATCTCCGGTGCGCGACTGCACCTGGCACAGCGCGCTTCCGCCGCCGCTTCCCAGCGGAAAACTGTCCCTGAGCAACAAGGAGTCGCCCTGTGCCTCGGCCGTGCCGCCAGCAAACAGGCCGCAACCCGCCACGCCCAGCAGCAGCGCCCTGAGCGCCCCCTTGACTCCGCGCGCGGCGTCCCCCGCCGCTCCTGCCGAATGATACCGCATATGCGCTCCCCATGGCCGGACGGCTGCCGCCGTCGCTCCACGCCAGATAAGCGCGACCCCGCTTTGTAATTATGCTTGTTGGCACACCATAGAAGGATTTCCCGGCCGGTGCCAACAGCCTCGCGTAGTAGCGGGCAGAAAGACGGCGCGATTGTATGAACACGACGAGCCGGACCGTTCGGGCGCGGCGTCCGTCAGAAACCCTCGAAGGTCAGGACTTCCGCGAGCGGCGCGCGCGGCACCGGGAACCGGTTGACGACAGCATTCGCATCGCCATGCCCGATGGCGAGGCCACAGAAGAAGATGTGATCCTGCGGGATCGCCACGCATTCGCGAATCTGCCGCTGATAGACCGCCCAGGCCTCCTGCGCGCACGAATCGAGCCCTTCCTCGCGCAGCAGAAGCATCACCGTCTGCAGCCACATGCCGATGTCCGACCACTGCGGCGGCCCCATCGTGCGCGGCGTGTGGACCAGCATCAGCACCGGCGCGCCGAACGCGCGGAAGTTGTCCATGAACTGCGTCAGCCGCCCGCGCTTGTCCTCGCGCGCGATGCCCAGCGCGGCATAGAGCGCCTCGCCCACGCCGAAGCGGCGCGCCTCGTAGGCGCCGGACAGTTCGGGCGGATAGATGGCGTATTCCGGGGCATGCGCGGCGCGGCCTTCGGGGATCACCTGCGCGACATGCGCGAACAGCCGTTGCAGCGGCTCGCCGGTCAGCACCAGCGCGTTCCAGGGCTGCACGTTCCCGCCGGAGGGCGCGCGCTGCGCCTTTTCCAGCACGCGTTCCAGCACGGCCCGTTCGACCGGATCGGGAAGAAAGCGGCGGACGGATCGGCGCGTGGCGACGGCCTCGGACACGGTGCGAGCGGGGGTAGCGGGGCGGGATGGCGTGCTCATGGCATTTAACTGATCGATTAAAACGAGCCCGTCAATCGTCCTCGAACAGGTCGGCCAGTTGTTCCACCATCGTGCCGCCAAGCTGTTCCGCATCCATGATCGTCACCGCGCGGCGGTAATAGCGCGTGACGTCATGACCGATGCCAATAGCGACGAGTTGCACCGGCGATTGCTTTTCGATCCAGTCGATCACCTTGCGCAGGTGCTGTTCCAGATAGCCCGCGCTGTTCACCGAAAGTGTCGAATCGTCCACCGGGGCGCCGTCCGAGATGACCATCAGCACGCGCCGGTCCTCGGGTCGCGCCAGCAGGCGGGCATGCGCCCATAGCAGCGCTTCGCCGTCGATGTTTTCCTTGAGCAGCCCTTCGCGCATCATCAGGCCAAGGTTGCGCCGGGCCCGCCGCCACGGTTCATCAGCCTTCTTGTAAACAATGTGCCGCAAATCGTTGAGTCGTCCCGGATTCGCCTGCCGCCCGGCGGCCAGCCACGCCTCGCGCGATTGCCCGCCCTTCCACGCGCGGGTGGTGAAGCCGAGAATCTCCGTCTTCACCCCGCAACGCTCCAGCGTGCGCGCCATGATGTCCGCGCTGATCGCCGCGATCGAGATCGGCCGCCCGCGCATCGAGCCGGAATTGTCGATCAGCAGGGTGACGACGGTATCCTTGAACTCGATGTCGCGCTCCACCTTGTAGGACAGCGACTGGCCGGGCGAGATCACAACGCGCGCCAGCCGCGCGGCATCGAGCAGGCCTTCTTCCTGATCGAAATCCCACGAACGGTTCTGCTGCGCCATCAACCGGCGCTGAAGCCGGTTGGCAAGCCGCGTGACGACGCCCTGCAACCCCTTGAGCTGGGTATCGAGGTAAGCGCGCAGGCGGGTCAGTTCCTCCTCGTCGCACAAATCCGTCGCGGCGACCACCTCGTCATAAGCCGTGGTGAAGGCCTTGTAGTCGAAATCATCGGGCAGGTCGGTCCACGGCCGGTTCGGGCGCGTCGGCAGCATGCCTTCTTCGCCCTCGTCGGCCATGTCGGCATCGGCCGCGTCCTCGGGACTTTCGATTTCCTGCTCGGTATCGGTGTCCTCGTCGCCCTCCGTCGTCTCGCCCGCCGCCTCGACCGGCTGGCTCTCGGCGTCGCTTTCCGAATTGTCCTGCTCGTCCTCGCGATCGTTTTCCTGATCCTCGCCCTCGTCCTCCTCGGTTTCGGGCTGGTCGGGATTGGCGGCCTGCGTCAGTTCAAGGTGCTGGAGCATGTCCAGCGCGAGATGCTGGAACGCCTTCTGGTCTTCCAGCGCGGCGGCCAGCGCATCGAAATCGCCGCCCACGCGCTGTTCGATCCAGCTCCGCACCATCGAGGTGCCGAGTTGCGCGCTGGCGGGAATGGGTTGCCCAGTCAGCCGTTCGCGCAGCAGCAGCGCGACCGCGGCCTGCAAGGGCACGTCATCGGGCTTGGCCGCGCGCGCGATGGGATCGGACGCCATCCGCGTGGCCAGCGCGGCATCCAGATTGTCGCGCATCCCGGCATAGCCGTCCGACCCCAGCGCCTCGTACCGGACCTGCTCGACCGCGTCGTAGCACGCCCGCGCCACCGCCTCGTTGGGCGCGCCGCGCTGATGCAGCACGGGATCGTGATGGCGCAGCCGCAACGCCATGGCATCGGCGAAGCCACGCGCCTCGGCCACCTGCGCGGCGGGCAGCGACCGCCCCGGCATCGGCAGGCGGAAATGCGCGCCGGACTGGCTGGGCGCGTCCGCCGTCCACGCGACGTCCACTTCCGGATCGTCCGACACCACGCGCGCGGTGCCGGCAAGAACGGAGCGGAACTGATCGAGGGGCGTTTCTTCGGCCAAGGTCTTTGCGTTCTTTCAGTGACCGAGCGCCCATCCGGCGGGCGCGCGGCGTCATTTCCCGGTTCAGACGATCTTCTGGCCGGTCTTTGCCCAGTCGGCAAGGAAGCCTTCGATGCCCTTGTCGGTCAGGACGTGCTTGAACAGGCCTTTGATGACCGCGGGCGGCGCGGTGATCACGTCCGCGCCGATCTTGGCGGATTCCAGCACATGCACGCCATGGCGGATCGAGGCGACGAGGATCTCGGTGGCGAAGGCGTAGTTGTCGTAGATCAGGCGGATGTCGCGGATCAGTTCCATGCCGTCGAAGCCGTTATCGTCATGCCGGCCGACGAAGGGCGAGATGAAGCTCGCCCCCGCCTTGGCCGCAAGCAGGGCCTGGTTGGCCGAGAAGCACAGCGTGACGTTGACCATCGTGCCATCGCCGGTCAGCTTCTTGCAGGTCTTCAGCCCGTCGATCGTCAGCGGCACCTTGATGCACACATTGTCGGCGATCTTCCGCAGGATTTCCGCCTCGCGCATCATGCCTTCATGATCGAGCGCGACCACTTCGGCCGAGACCGGCCCTTCGACAAGACCGCAGATTTCCTTCGTAACTTCTATGAAATCCCTACCGGATTTTGCAATCAGCGAAGGATTGGTGGTCACGCCGTCGAGCAGGCCGGTGGCGGCGAGGTCGGCGATTTCGGCGGTATCGGCAGTATCGACGAAGAACTTCATGGGTGTGGTCCTGACCGGAAAGTGATTCCCTCACGCCTATAGCGCGTGGCGGGCGCAAGTGTATCCCCATGCCAGAGGCTGCGCCCCTTTGCCCGTGCACGATCCGCCCCATATAACCATCCACGAATGAACCGCGTCCGCTGCCTCGTCTTCAACGCCGCCCTCGGCCCGCTGGACTACCGCGTGCCCGATGGCATGGCGGTGGAGCCGGGCTCCGTGGTGATCGCGCCGCTTGGGCCCCGCCAGATCATCGGCGTGGTGTGGGAGGCGGAGCGGCTGCCCGGCACCGAGGTTCCCGATTCGAAGCTGCGGCCACTCCTCGCCACGCTGCCGGTGCCACCCCTGCCCGCTCCGCTCCGGCGGCTGATCGAATGGTGCGCCGACTATTACCTCGCCCCGATCGCTTCGGTTGCGCGCATGGCGCTGTCGAGCACGGCAGCGCTGCGCGGTGGCGGCACCATCACCGAATACCGCCTGGCCGGGCGGGAACCGACTGGGCGGATCACTCCGCAACGCGCGCAGGCGCTGGACCTGTTGATCGACCAGCAGGCGACGATCCGCGAACTGGCCGAGATCGCTGGCGTTTCCGACGGCGTCCTGCGTGGGATGGTCAATGCCGGCCTGCTCGAACCGGTGCTGGTGGACAGCGACCGCCCCTACCCCGCGCCCGATCCGCGCCATGCCGTGCCGGATCTTTCGGACCAGCAGCGCGAAGCCGCAGCCAAGTTCGTCGCGGCAGTGGAAGAGCACGCCTTCCGCCCGTTCCTGCTCGATGGCGTGACCGGCTCCGGCAAGACCGAGACCTATTTCGAAGCCATCGCCCGCGCGATCGGGAAACGGCAGCAAGTGCTGGTGCTGCTCCCCGAAATCGCGCTGACCGAAAGTTTCCTCAAGCGTTTCGAGGCGCGCTTCGGCGTCGCGCCGGTGACCTGGCATTCCTCGCTCAAGTCCTCGGAGCGCCGCCGCGCCTGGCGCGCCATCGCAGCGGGCGAGGCGCGCGTGGTGGTGGGCGCGCGCTCCGCGCTGTTCCTGCCCTTCGCGCGGCTGGGCCTGATCGTCGTCGACGAAGCGCATGAAATCTCGTTCAAGCAGGACGATGGCGTGCGCTACAACGCGCGCGACGTGGCGGTGATGCGCGCCCGGTTCGAGAGCGTGCCGGTAATCCTCGCCAGCGCCACGCCCGCACTCGAAAGCCTGCAGATGGCCGAAGCGGGCCGCTACGAGCGTGTGGTGCTGCCCGACCGCTTTGGCGGGGCGTCGCTGCCGGACATCGCGGTGGTCGATCTGCGCGAACAGCAACCGCCGCGCGGCCACTGGCTTGCGCCTTCGCTGGTGGAAGCACTGAAGGACCGCCTGGGAAAGGGCGAACAGTCGCTGCTGTTCCTCAACCGGCGCGGCTATGCCCCGCTCACGCTGTGCCGCAACTGCGGCTATCGCTTCCAGTGCCCGAACTGCTCCGCCTGGCTGGTCGAGCACCGCCTGTCGCGCCGGCTGGCCTGCCACCACTGCGGGCACGAAGTGCCGACGCCCGACAAATGCCCCGAATGCGGCGAGCCGGACTGCCTCGTCGCCTGCGGGCCGGGCGTGGAACGCATCGCCGACGAGGTCGCGGAAATCCTGCCACAGGCGCGGGTTGCGCTGGTAACTTCAGACACGCTGACAAGTCCTGCCAAGGCTGCCGAATTCGTGGAGCAGGCATCGAACAAGGCGATCGACGTGATCGTCGGCACCCAGCTCGTGACCAAGGGCTATCACTTCCCCGACCTGACGCTGGTTGGCGTGGTCGATGCCGACATGGGCCTGGAAGGCGGCGATCTGCGCGCGGCGGAGCGCACCTATCAGCAGATCGCCCAGGTGGCCGGGCGCGCCGGGCGCGGCGAGAAGCCGGGCGAAGTCCTGATCCAGACCCGCCATCCCGAGGCGCCCGTGATCGAGGCACTGGCCAGCGGCGACCGCGACGCTTTCTACGCCGCCGAGACCGAAGCGCGCCGCGACGCCGGCGCGCCCCCGTTCGGGCGCTGGGCCGCGATCATCGTCTCGAGCGAGGACGAGGCCGAAGCGCGCGAGGCGGCGCGCGCCATTGGCGGCACCCGCCCGGAACTGCCCGACGTGATGATTCTCGGCCCCGCCCCTGCCCCGCTTTCGCTGCTGCGCGGTCGCTACCGCTACCGCCTGCTTGTCAACGCGCGCCGCTCCACCGAACTCCAGCGCGTGATCCGCGCCTGGCTGGACCCGTTGCAGTTCCCGCAAGGCGTGCGCGTGGCCGTGGACATCGATCCTTACAGCTTCGTCTAAATCCGATCGAAAAGCCCGTTGCAAACCGCTGAAACCTTGTGAAACTTGCCGCGATCTTGGCGGGGGGAACAAGGCGAATGCGCATTAGGATCACAAGGTTGGCGGTTGTGGCGTCCGCCGGACTGCTGCTGATAGGGGCGGTGCCTTCGCACGCGGCGGCATGGTATCGCGCCCGTACCGCGCATTTCGTGATGTACAGCGATGGCGATCCCAAGGCGCTGCGGATGCTCGCGCAAAAGGCGCAGAAGTTCGAAACGGTTCTCAACGATCGCTACAAGGCGGTATTCGACCCCGATACCCCGCCGATCGATATCTACGTTCTGCGCTCGCAGGGAAACGTCGCCAAGCTGATGGGAGGCTCCAAGACCACCGCGGGCTTCTACAAGCCGGACACCGAGGGCAGCATCATCCTGTCCAACCGGGAAGGCGCCAGCAGCGAGCTTGACCTTGATCGGGACTCGACGCTTTTCCACGAATACACGCACTATTTCATGCTGCACAACTTCGTCAGCGCCTACCCCGCGTGGTTCACCGAAGGCTTTGCCGAGCTGCTGGCGACCGTGGAATTCCCGGCCAAGGGAGGGTACGAAATCGGCCGTCCACCGAAATACCGCGCCTATGGACTGTTCATGGGAACCCCGGTGCCAATCACGACGATCCTGGGCGAATCGTCGTTCAGCGGAAATGCCGAACAGCTGGACTTCCGCTATGGCCGGTCGTGGCTGCTGACCCACATGCTGGTGGTCGGCACGGAGCGCAAAGGTCAGATGGATGCCTACCTGAACCTGGTCAACACTGGCACGGCGCTCCCCGAGGCCGCGCGGCAGGCGTTTGGCGATCTGGCCAAGCTGGACAAGGATCTCGACAAGTACCGGTCGGGACGGCTGACCTACTACAAGTTCGATATGCCCGCGTCGGATGCCCCCGAACCGGCCATCGAGCAAGTGGACGCGGTGGAAGCGCAGCTCATTCCCTATCGCCTGATGCGCCGGGCCGGCGACGATGCCGCTTCGGCGGTCGAACCACTGGCCCTGATCGCGCAGGCCAACCCCACTTCCGCGTCGGCTTGGTTCGAATTCGCCCGCGCCGCCACCGTTGCCGCGGATGAAGCTTCGGACAGCAGCGCCAAGGCGGCTCTGCGGCAACGCGCCGCCGATGCACTGGATCGCGTGCTTGCGCTTGATCCAGCGCATGTTCGCGCTCTGCTCTACAAGGCCGAGGCGCAGGCCGAACATCTGCGCTTCATCGGCAATAACGATCCCGCGCGCTGGAAGGAAGTCGGCACGCTGTTGCGCCGGGCGAACGCGGGCAATCCCAACGATCCGCTCGTGCTGTATCAATGGTACAGGAACTTCGGGTTGCGCCGCGAGGCACCTCCGCAGAATGCTCGGGACGCGCTGGCCCGCGCATTCCAGCTTGCCCCCGACGTGACGGACATCCGCGTCGCCTATGCCTTTGACCTTGCCCGGCATGACGATTTCGCCAACGCGCTGGCAGTGGTCCGGCCCATCGCTTTCGACCCGCACAATGCCCAGGCGGGAATCTCCGTGCTCCTATCGTTGCGGGAAATGCAGAAGCGCCGCGACCAGGAGAAGAAGGACGGCATGGCCTCGGTCAACGCAGCGCATTGAAAGAGCGGCTATCATCCGCATCCTTGCCGGGCCGGACGGCTGCTTCCCGGCCCGGAATCAAGCGCTTTCGCGGGCGAGCAACGCGCGCTTGATGTCGAGGCCATAGGCATAGCCCCCCAGCGTGCCGTCCGAACGAATCACCCGGTGACACGGGATCAGCACGGCCACGTTGTTCGCGCCGTTGGCGGACCCGGTCGCTCGCACGGCGGCAGGCTTGCCCACGGCCGCGGCGACTTCGGCGTAACTGCGGGTTTCGCCGGGCGGAATGCGGCGCAGTTCGCGCCACACCGCCTGCTGGAACGCGGTGCCGTCCACGTCGAGCGGCAGGTCCGGCATTTCCGCCGGATGGTCGCAGGCGGCAATGGCCGCTTCGCGCAGGGCCGCCACGTACTCGCCGCCGCGCACCAGCCTGGCATGGGGGAAGCGGGCGCGCAGATCGGCCTCGTCCTCGTTGAACGAAAGCCGGCAGATGCCGCGTGCGGTCGCCGCCAGCAGCATCGGCGCAAGGCTCGTCTCCGCGATGTCCCAATGGATCTCGACGTTCGCGCCACCGTTGCGCCAGGCCGATGGAGTCATCCCCAGTTCCTTTCCGGTTTCCTCATAAAAGCGGCTGGGCGCCGAATAGCCCGCCGCATAGACCGCCTCGGTCACGTTGCCCGCCGTCTCCAGCGCCTGCCGCGCCCGTTCGGCCCGTCGCTCACGCGCATAGCGGGCGGGCGAAAGGCCGGTCTCCCGCTTGAACAGCCGCTGGAAGTGGTGCGGCGCATAACCGACCAGGGCCGCCAGCTCCTCGAGCCTGGGCGCGTCTTCCTCCTGCAACAGCGCCACCGCCCGTTCGACCGCGATGCGATCGCGGCCGACCTCGTCGGGCAGGCAGCGCCGGCAGGCCCGGAAGCCCGCTGCCCGCGCCGCCGCGCCATCGGGATAGAACACCACGTTCTCACGCCGGGGCCGCCGCGCCGGGCAGCTCGGCTTGCAATAGATACCGGTAGTCAGCACCGCGCCGACAAACCGCCCGTCAAGGCTGCGATCCCGTCGCTCGAACGCGCCGTAGGCCCAGTCGGCATCAATGTCCGCTGCACTTTCCGCCGATCCGGAAGGGATGCTGCCGATCATGGCTTCCGGCATGGTTTGGGGCGACTTCATGGCACGCTTTTATCGCGATCGCGTGGCCGTCGCTTCCCGAAACTTGCGGTCAAAGCAAAACAGCGCAAGAACGCCCCATCATGCCGAGTTTCCGCCGCGCGGCCCGCGCCATCGCCTTTCTGTTCCTTGCGCTGATCACCACACCGGCGCTGGCCGATCCGGCCGACATCGCGGCGGCAAGCCGCAGCGTGGTGCGCGTCGTCATCATCCAGAACGATGGCAGCAACGCCCAGCTCATCACGCACGGCAGCGGCTTCGCCATCGCGCCCGACCTGGTGGTGACCAACGCGCATGTCGTGGACGAACTGCGCCAGGACGATTCGCTGATCGTTGGCGTGGTGCCCGCGGAAGGGCGCAGCGGCTATCAGGCGCGGCTTGTCGCCTATTCGCCCCGCAACGATCTGGCGCTGCTGAAAATCGACGGCAAGGCCGCGCTTTCGCCCGTCACGCTGTTTTCGGGCGCTCCGGCGGACAGCGCCGAAGTCTATGCCGTGGGCTATCCGGGCAATGTCGATCTGGCGCAGGGCCTGTCGATGGCCGATCTGGTGACGCCGCAGGCCCCCGTGAAAGCACGCGGTTACGTTTCGGCCGGGCGCACGTCCAAATCGTTCGACACGCTGTTGCATACCGCCCCCATCGGCGCGGGCAATTCGGGCGGACCGCTGTTCGATTCGTGCGGCCGCGTGCTGGGCGTCAACAGCTTCGGTACGGTCAGCGACAACAGCACCGATTCGGCGTTCTATTTCGCCATTTCGATGCGCGAACTGGCCGCCTTCCTGCGACAGGCCAAGGTCGAAGCGCACGTCAGCGGGCTGCCCTGCACCTCGATCGCCGACCTCGACCGCGCCGAAAGCGAACGCGCCGCCAGCGATCAGGCCCGCCAGGCCGCCGATGCCGAAGCCAGAAACGCCGCCAAGACGAAAGCGCAGGAAAAAGCGCGCCGCGATGCGGAAATCGCGGTTCTTTCGGAACGCGACAACGGCATGGCGTTGGCCGCCCTTCTGCTGGTGGCGGCGCTGCTGGCCGGCGGCAGCGCCCTGCTGTTCCTGCAGCGCGACGAGGCACGCAACGTCCGGATCGCGGGCGGCACGGGTGCGGCACTCCTGCTCGCCGCGATCGTGACCTGGCTGGTGCGCCCCTCGCTCGAATCGATCGAGATGAGGGCGGAGGACATTCTCGCCACCGCCTCTCCGACTCCTGGCTCCCCCGCCTCAGGCACGGCGACGGAAGGCACTGGGCGCATGACCTGCGTGATCGATACCCAGCGCAGCCGGGTTACCGTTTCGGACATCACCGACGTGCCGCTGGAATGGAGCGCCGATGGCTGCGTCAACGGCCGGGCGCAGTACGGGTTCGCCCAGGACGGCTGGACGCGCATCCTCGTGCCGGATGGTGAAGAGACGATTTCGGTCAACCGCTACGACCCGGCAACGCGGACCTACATCGTCGAGCGGTTCCTGATGGGCTTCGACGACATGAACAAGGCCCGCGCCGAACGAAAGAAGATCGTGGCCCCGGCGTGCGGCGCCCCGGCGGACGCCGCGCGCCGCTTTGGCGAGGCGCAGCAGGCGATCAAGGCCCTGCTTCCGGCCGAACCGAACGAGCGGATGCGCTACAACTGCCAGCCGCAGCCCTGAGAGTCCGTTTCAAAACGCGCGGAAGAGCGCGTTTTGAGCCACCGCCCGCCCCGCTCCCCCGGCCCAACCACCCATCCAGGATACGCTCGTGGGTGGTTGGGCCGGGGAGCGGGGCGGGCGGTGGCTTCGAAAACCGGCCATGCCGGGTTTCGAAACAGACGCCGAACCCCGCCGGCACGATTGCCGCCCGCAACGAATACGATTGCGCGACCTAGGTCGAAGGCGCGAAACTCGCATCTTGTAATACGACGGTTACGTTGCTAGGCGCGCCCCGTCTGCGGGCTACCACGTGTTAAAGCGTGTGCGTGGCCCAATCGGCTTATCCGAATGAAGGGGGACCTGAGCGCGTGGAAGTTTCCAGCGGCATTACGGCCAGTCTGCAAGGGCGTTACGCATCGGCGCTCTATGATCTGGCGCGCGAGCAGGACGCCGTTTCCACCGTGGAAGGCGATCTCGAAAAGCTGTCCGCCGCGATCCGCGAATCGGCCGATCTGGCCGCGCTGATCCGCAACCCGCAGGTCAGCCGCGAAGCCGCCGGCAAGGTCGTCGAGGGAATCGCCGGCCTGCTGGGTCTGGCGCCGCTGACCAAGAACTTCCTGGGCGTGCTGGCCGGCAACCGCCGCCTGTCCGCCCTGCCCGACGTGGTGCGCGCCTTTGCCGCCATCGCCGCCGCCGCGCGCGGCGAGGTGACGGCGGAAGTGACCACGGCGCACCCGCTCGACGCCGCGCAGCTGGCCGACCTTTCGGCCAAGCTGAAGGAACGCGAAGGGCGCGACGTGAAGGTGAAGGCCAGCGTCGATCCCGAAATTCTGGGCGGTCTCGTCGTACGCATCGGCAGCACGATGATCGACAGCTCCATCCGCACCCGTCTCAATTCTCTCGCCCAGGCGATGAAGGGCTGAAAAGCCCCACAGGTTCTACGAAAGGCTGAACATGGAAATCCGCGCCGCTGAAATCTCGAAGGTCATCAAGGACCAGATCGCCAGCTTCGGCACCGAGGCCCAGGTCTCGGAAGTCGGCTCCGTGCTGTCCGTCGGTGACGGCATCGCCCGCATTCACGGGCTGGACAAGGTCCAGGCCGGCGAAATGGTGGAATTCACCAACGGCGTGAAGGGCATGGCGCTCAACCTCGAAGCCGACAACGTCGGCGTCGTGATCTTCGGCTCGGACGCCGAGATCAAGGAAGGTGATACCGTCAAGCGCACCGGCACGATCGTGGACGTGCCCGTGGGCAAGAGCCTGCTCGGCCGCGTGGTCGATGCGCTCGGCAACCCGATCGACGGCAAAGGCCCGATCGAGGCCGCCAGCCGCCAGCGCGTGGAAGTCAAGGCGCCGGGCATCATCCCCCGCAAGTCGGTGCATGAACCCGTGCAGACCGGCCTCAAGGCGATCGACGCGCTCGTTCCCGTCGGCCGTGGCCAGCGCGAACTGATCATCGGCGACCGCCAGACCGGCAAGACCGCCGTCGCGATCGACACCTTCATCAACCAGAAGGCCGTCAACGCCGGCACCGACGAAGGCAAGAAGCTCTACTGCATCTACGTCGCCGTCGGCCAGAAGCGTTCGACCGTGGCGCAGATCGTCCGCCAGCTCGAAGAGAACGGCGCGATGGAATACTCCATCGTCATCGCCGCCACGGCTTCGGAACCGGCTCCGCTCCAGTACCTCGCACCCTACACCGGCGCGACCATGGGCGAATTCTTCCGCGACAACGGCATGCACGCCGTGATCGTGTATGACGACCTTTCCAAGCAGGCTGTCGCCTATCGCCAGATGTCGCTGCTGCTGCGCCGCCCGCCGGGCCGCGAAGCCTATCCGGGCGACGTGTTCTATCTCCACAGCCGCCTGCTCGAGCGCGCCGCGAAGATGAACGACGAAAACGGCGCCGGCTCGCTGACCGCGCTGCCGATCATCGAAACCCAGGCGGGCGACGTTTCGGCCTACATCCCGACCAACGTGATCTCGATCACCGACGGCCAGATCTTCCTCGAAACCGGCCTGTTCTACCAGGGCATCCGTCCGGCCATCAACGTCGGTCTTTCGGTGTCGCGCGTCGGTTCGTCGGCGCAGACCAAGGCGATGAAGAAGGTGGCCGGCTCGATCAAGCTGGAGCTGGCGCAGTACCGCGAAATGGCGGCCTTCGCGCAGTTCGGGTCCGACCTCGACGCTTCGACCCAGAAGCTGCTCAACCGCGGCGCGCGCCTGACCGAGCTGCTCAAGCAGCCCCAGTTCTCGCCGCTCGGCTTCGAAGAGCAGACCTGCGTGATCTTCGCGGGCACCCAGGGCTACCTCGATGCCGTGCCGACCAGCCGCGTCACCGAATACGAAGCCGAGCTGCTCAGCTTCCTGCGCTCGAGCCATGCCGACCTGCTCGGCCTGATCCGCGACACCAAGGACCTGGGCGACGAAGCCAAGGGCAAGCTGGTGGCCGCGCTCGACGCTTTCGCCAAGCAGTTCGCGTAACACACGTCATCCCGGCGAAAGCCGGGATCTCGTGCCGCCAGGTACCGCCTAGTGGATAGGGGCCCCTGCCTTCGCCGGGGTGACGAATTGGAGAAAATTGAGTGGCTTCGCTGAAGGAACTCAAGGGCCGGATCAACTCGGTCAAGTCGACCCAGAAGATCACCAAGGCCAAGCAGATGGTCGCGGCGGCCAAGCTGCGCAAGGCGCAGGCGGCGGCCGAGGCCGCGCGCCCCTATGCCAGCCGTCTGGCCGAAGTCATGGGCAGCCTTGCCGCCAAGGTCGCCGGGCAGGACAACGGGCCGCTGCTGATGCGCGGCACCGGTTCCGACCAGCGCCATTTGCTTGTCGTGGTCAACACCGACAAGGGCCTGTGCGGCGGCCTGAACTCGAACATCGTCAAGGAAGCCAAGGCCCAGGCCCGCGCGCTGATCGCCGCCGGCAAGACCGTGACCTTCTACCTCGTCGGCAAGAAGGGTCGCGCTCCGCTGCGCCGCGATTATCCCAAGGCGATCGCCGAAAACTTCGACACCAGCACGGTGCGCACGCCCGGCTTCGACGAAGCCAGCGCGATCGCGCACCAGATCCTGGCCATGTTCGAAGACGGCAAGTTCGACGTCGCCCACCTCGTCGCGCCGAAGTTCAAGTCGGCGCTGGCGCAGGACCCGGTCACCACGCAGATCATTCCGGTCCCCGCCCCCGCCGCCACGGCTGCCGCCGACGCGGTGGTGGAATACGAACCGGGCGAGGAGGAAATCCTCGAGGAACTGCTGCCGCGCTACGTCACCACGCAAGTGTTCGGCGCGCTGCTGGAACGCGAAGCGTCCGAACAGGGCGCGTCGATGACCGCGATGGACAACGCCACGCGCAACGCCGGCGAGCTGATCAACAAGCTGACCATCCAGTATAACCGCAGCCGCCAGGCCGCGATCACCACCGAACTCATCGAAATCATCGCGGGCGCGGAAGCTCTTTAAGGGAAGACGGCGATATGGAACTCATTATTGTAGTTATTGGGTTCTTTATTGCAGTTGCGATAATGCGTTGGATTTTTCGATTGGATGTGATGGCTGAGTCTCAGCAAAAAATTGCCGAACAGCTTGAAGAGCTTAACAAGATTCTTAAAGATCGAAATTAAGGAAACCGCAATGGCTACCGCCCCCGTTCAGAACCTCACCTCTACAGGCAAGATCAGCCAGGTCATCGGCGCCGTCGTCGACGTCAGCTTCGATGGCGAGTTGCCGGCGATCCTGTCCGCGCTCGAAACCGACAACAACGGCAACCGCCTTGTTCTCGAAGTGGCGCAGCACCTGGGCGAAAACACCGTCCGCACCATCGCGATGGACTCGACCGACGGCCTCACCCGCGGCCAGCCCGTGAGCAACACCGGCGCGCAGATCTCGGTGCCGGTCGGCCCCAAGACGCTGGGCCGCATCATGAACGTGATCGGTGAACCGATCGACGAACGTGGCCCGGTCGGCGCGGAACAGACCGCCCCGATCCACGCCAAGGCGCCGGAATTCATCGACCAGTCGACCGAAGCGGCGATCCTCGTCACCGGCATCAAGGTGATCGACCTGCTCGCCCCCTATGCGCGCGGCGGCAAGATCGGCCTGTTCGGCGGCGCCGGCGTGGGCAAGACCGTGCTGATCCAGGAACTGATCAACAACATCGCCAAGGGCCACGGCGGCGTCTCGGTCTTCGCCGGCGTGGGCGAACGCACCCGTGAAGGCAACGACCTCTATCACGAGTTCCTCGACGCCGGCGTTATCGCCAAGGACGCCGACGGCAACCCGACGCCGGACGGCTCGAAGGTCGCCCTCGTGTTCGGCCAGATGAACGAGCCCCCGGGCGCCCGTGCCCGCGTCGCGCTTTCGGGCCTGACCATGGCCGAATACTTCCGCGACCAGGAAGGCCAGGACGTGCTGTTCTTCGTCGACAACATCTTCCGCTTCACCCAGGCGGGTTCGGAAGTGTCGGCGCTGCTTGGCCGTATTCCTTCGGCCGTGGGCTACCAGCCGACGCTCGCGACCGACATGGGCGCGCTGCAGGAACGCATCACCTCGACCACCAAGGGTTCGATCACCTCGGTTCAGGCCATCTACGTTCCCGCGGACGACCTTACCGACCCGGCGCCGGCCGCCTCGTTCGCGCACCTTGACGCGACGACCACGCTGAACCGCGCGATCTCGGAACTCGGCATCTACCCGGCAGTCGACCCGCTCGACTCGACCTCGCGCGTGCTGACGCCCGCCGTTGTCGGCCAGGAGCACTACGACACCGCCCGCCGCGTTCAGGAAACGCTGCAGAAGTACAAGTCGCTGCAGGACATCATCGCGATCCTGGGCATGGACGAGCTTTCGGAAGAGGATAAGCTCACCGTCGCCCGCGCCCGCAAGATCCAGCGCTTCCTCAGCCAGCCGTTCCACGTCGCCGAAGTGTTCACCGGCATTTCGGGCAAGTTCGTGCAGGTCGAAGACACCGTCCGTTCGTTCAAGGCGGTGGTCGACGGCGAATACGATCACCTGCCCGAAGCCGCGTTCTACATGGTCGGCGGCATCGACGAAGCGGTCGCCAAGGCCAAGAAGCTGGCCGAAGAGGCCTGATGCGCCGGTAAGCCCCTCCCGCCTGCGGGAGGGGTTTGGGGTGGGCAAGTGCCGCACCCCTGCCCACCCCCGGCCCCTCCCGCAAGCGGGAGGGGAGAAGAGGTTCAAGATGCTGCACTTCGAACTCGTCACCCCGGCCCGTCTCGTCCGTTCGGAAGAGGTCTATATGGTCGTCGTTCCCGGCACCGACGGGGAATTCGGCGTGCTGGAAGGCCACGCGCCGTTCATGTCCACGGTCAAGGACGGCACGATCAAGCTCTACAAGAGCCAGGGCGCCGCGCCGGAGGAAATCCAGGTGCAGGGCGGCTTCGCCGAAGTCGGCGCCAAGGGGCTGACGGTGCTGGCGGAGCACGTCGAGGGCTGAAGCCTCTCGCGCCTGCCGGGCTCGGACCCATGAAAAGGGCCGCTCCTCTTTCGGGGAGCGGCCCTTTCCGTTTTCCCAGGCGTGCCAGCCTTACCAGCTGCCGGTGTTGGGCATGCTGGCCCACGGCTCGGCCGGTTCGAGATGCCCGTCCTGCAGCAGTTCCACCGATATGCCGTCAGGCGTCTTCACGAAGGCCATGTGCCCGTCCCGCGGAGGGCGGTGGATGATGTGGCCGGCATCGGCCAGCTTCTGGCAGGTTTCGTAGATGTTCTCGACGCGATAGGCGAGATGGCCGAAGTTGCGGCCGCCGGAATAGGTTTCGCCTTCGCCGTCCTCGGGCGGCCAGTTGTAGGTCAGTTCCACTTCCGCCACGCCTTCCCCGCCGGGCGCGGCCAGGAAGATCAGGGTGAAGCGGCCCTTCTCGCTTTCCATCCGGCGCACTTCGTGCACGCCGATAAGCTCGAAGAAGCGGATGGTGGCCTCCGGGTCGGTCACCCGGATCATGGTATGGAGGTACTTGGTCACGCGGCACTCGCTCTGTCTGGAGGACGTCCGCGCCCAAGGTAGTGCCCTTCCCCGCCAAACCCAAGGGCGGTGCGCGGAAAGGTTTCCCCAAACGAAAGGCCAGCGCCGATTTCCGGCGCTGGCCCCCGCGTCATCCTGCCTTTCGGCCGGAAGTTCAGAAGCTGGCGGTTACCGAGAACACGCCAACGGCCTTGGCCGCGCGGTAGGTTTCGAAGGGCGAGGCCGTGCCGGTCTGGTCGGCGAAGGGCGCTGCCGCCGCATCCGACTTGCTGACGTTGGTGCCGACGACCGAAGCGTCGAACGTCAGGTTCTTCCAGGTGAGGCTGGCACCCACGTTGTAGTCGATGTACTGCTTCGTGTAGTTGAAGCCGCCGCCGGTGTGGCCCAGGTGCGAGTGCAGCGTGATCGGCGTGCCCGGAATGCCGCCGCTGAGTTCACCATAGACATAGGTGCTGTGGTGCGTCGGCGTCGCATCGAGCACGGTCTGCTTCGGAGCGAAGAACACGCCCGCCTTGGCATTGACCGGGCCGACCGTCTTGGCGAGCGAGCCGTAGATTTCGTAGTAGTTGAGGCCCGGCGCACCCGGATAGATATAGCCATAGAGACCCGCGTCGATCGTCACGCCGCTGCTGCCCAGACCGTGGGTATAGCCGCCGTAGACGTCGATTTCGGTGCCGCCGATGTTGACCGTGCTGTTGCCGGCCGAAGCGCTCGATCCCCAGGTCGAAACATAGAAGCCCGAGCTGTGGGCCACGGTGATCGCACCCTGCACCGCGGGACGGTTGTTCGACTGCGAGATGCCGCGGAACCGGTACTGGCTGACCACGGCGGCGCTACCGGTGATCTTGAAATCGCTCGGCGGTGCGGTCTCGTCCGCCAGAGCGGGCGAAGCAGCGGCCAGCGTCGAGACGAGGAGAGTCGAGGCCAGAAGGGCCTTGATGGACGTACGCATGAGCATTTCCTTTTGCTTGTTCTTGACGCGTCGTCCCGCCTGCGGAGCCCCGTCGATCTCGTATATCTGGACCGGCTTTGGGCTTGCGGCGTCACAAGTGCATTCCCGTGCTGCAACGCACAAGACGAAAATTGCCCTATGTTGCCCGATTGTAAATGAATGTGTCTTTTTCGCATCACCCGGCGCAACCCGCTTGTTTCGATGCCGCACACTGCGCATATCCGCGCTTGAAAACCCGGTAGATCATGATCAGCACCATCCGTTCCCTGTTCAGGCGCTCCGCCACGAATGCGGCCCCGATGACATCATGGGCGGCCGTCCCCGCGGGCCAGCGCCTCTATGCGATCGGCGACATCCACGGGCGGCTCGACCTGTTCCGGACGATGATCGACCGGATCGACGCCGATGACGCGGCCCGCGATCCGGCCGAAACCACGGTGATCCTGCTGGGCGACCTGGTCGATCGCGGACCGGACAGCGCCGGCGTGATCGCGGCCGCGCAGGCGTGGGGCAGGCGCCGCCGCGTGCGCCTTGTCCAGGGCAACCACGAGGAGATGTTCCTCGGCAGCTTCGACGACGATGAAACGCTGCGCCATTTCCTGCGGTACGGCGGCCGTGAAACCCTTGCCAGCTATCAGATAGATCCGGACGCGGGCGACCACGCCGCCATGGCGGATCTGCGCAAGGCGATGGCGGCATGCGTGCCGGCGGCGGATGTCGTCTTCCTGCAGGCGATGGAAGAGCGCGTCCACATTGGCGACTACCTCTTCGTCCATGCCGGGATTCGTCCCGGCGTGCCGATCGCCGAGCAGACCGGATCGGACATGCGCTGGATTCGCGGCGAATTTCTTCAGGACCGGTCGGTTCGCGAATTCATGGTAGTGCACGGGCACACGATCGTGGACGAGCCGGAATTCACTCCCAACCGCATCGGGCTGGACACCGGAGCCTTTCAATCCGGCCGTCTCACAGCCATCGGCCTTGAAGGCACGCGACAGTGGCTGGTGACGGTGTCGGACAACGACCCGTCCGGAATTTCCTGACCAGGGCGCCGCCGCTCCATTGGCGAGGCCACTCTGCATCGAAAATTCCTGCTGCGTTGCAGTATGGCAACATATGCAATAATATTACATAAAATGGCCATAGGAGGAACTTATGCATCCTCCAGTCACCAAAGATCGCACATTTTTTCCGCGTGCGTCCGCACATGTCGTCACAATGTCTAAACATTGCAATATCGGTGTCATCTGCAACCTGTTCGAGTCTTCCGGCAGGGCCGCTAAGAGTTGCCCGCCCATTGCTCCGAGGGGTGATTCCGCATCCGCGAAGGATACGGAAAACGTCGGGTAATGGACGCTCAAAGGCTGGTTTTCCGGTCCAAAACGGGGTTCGACATGCAGTTCAGATTCTTCCTTGCCGCCAGCGTGGCTGGCCTTTCGCTGGCGACCGCCATCGCCACGCCCGCTTATGCGCAGGAAACCTCCGCCTCGATGCGCGGCTCGGTTACTGACGCCGGGACCGCTATCGCCGGCGCGACGATCACCATCGAGCACCTGCCCACCGGAACGATTACCAGCGCCACCACCGACGGCAGCGGCGTGTTCACCGCCAACAGCCTTCGTCCTGGCGGCCCCTACACCGTCAAGGTCACCGCCCCCGGCCACCCCGGCGCGACCGTGACAGACGTCTACACCGTCGTCGGCCAGACCTTCTCGCTGCCCATCGAACTGTCCGCCGCAGAAACCGGCGCAGACCAGGGCGCCCCGATCATCGTGACGGCGTCCCGCATCAAGGGCGCCGGCAACCTCTCCGCCGGCCCGGTGACCGTGCTGACCTCGGAACAGATTTCGAAGGTGGCTTCGGTCAACCGCGACATCCGCGACCTTGCCGCGCGCAACCCCTTCGCCACGCTCGACACCAGTTCGACCAACGGACGCCAAGTATCCTTCGCCGGCCAGAACCCGCGCTTCAACCGCTTCACCATCGACGGCGTGCCGATCACCGACAGCTTCGGTCTCAACCCCGACGCGCTGCCTTCCCGCCGCGGTCCGGTGCCGCTGGATTCGATCGGCCAGTTCGAAACCAAGGTCGCGCCCTATGACATTCGCGAAGGCTTCTTCCAGGGCGGCGTCAGCAACGCGATCCTGAAATCGGGCACCAACGACTGGCACGGCACCGCGTTCTTCACCTACAGCTCCGACGCGTTGACCGGCAAGAAGACCGCGCCCTATATCACGCGGCCCGATGGCCGGATTCCGCTGCCTTCGTTCGAAAGCAAGGACTTCGGCGCCACGCTTTCCGGCCCGATCATCAAGGACAAGCTGTTCTTCATGGTTTCGGCCGAGCGCGTTCGCGCGGCACGCCCCGTGCAGCCCGGCACGGTAGAGGACAATTCCGGCACGCCCGTCACCGGCGCGACCAATGCCGACCTTGCCCTAATCCAGAGCATCGCGAAGACCAAGTACAGCTTCGATCCGGGTGGCATCCTGAAGACCGACGGCGACAAGGACGATCGCATCGTCGGCCGTCTCGACGCCAACCTTTCGGAAACCCAGCGCGTCTCGCTGACCGGCCTGTACACCAAGGATTCGCTGATCGTGAACACCACGACCGGCAACACCAACCTGGGCCTTACCTCCAACGCCTATACCAAGCCCAACAAGCTGCGCGCCGGCATCCTAAACTGGAACGCCGACTGGTCGGAAAAGTTCTCGACCGAATTCCGCGCGCTCTACAAGGCCTATGACAGCGGCCAGTTCCCGCTGATGGGCCGGACCGCGCAGTTCGCGATCTGCGCCGATCCGAACACGCCCAATCGCACCGGTGGCGCGACGACGACGAACGCGAGCTTGAGCTGCCCCAGCGGTACGCCGCAGTACATTATCGGTTCGGGTGGTCCCAGCCAGTCGAACGTCCTTCAGGTGCGCACCTGGGGTGGGTCGATTTCCGCCAAGTTGCGCGCGGGCGATCACAACTTCCGCCTGCTGGGCGAATGGAACCACACCAAGACGTTCAACCTGTTCGTCAATCCATCGGCCGGCTCCTACTATTTCGACAGCATTGCGGACTTCCGGAACGGCAACGCGCAATCGTTCAGCTACAACAATGCCGGTACGCTGAATCCAAACGATGCCGCGGCGAACTTCTCCTACGACACCTACACGTTCGGCCTGCAGGACGACTGGCGCGTCAACAGCATGCTGAGCGTGACGGCGGGTCTGCGCTATGACGTGTACGGCACCTCGTCGCACCCGCAGCTTAACCCGAACTTCCTGACGCGCTATGGCTTCCCCAACACCTATTCCATCGAAGGCATGGGCCTGTTGCAGCCGCGCGTTGGCTTCACATTCAAGCCTACGCCGCGCCTGACGGTTCGCGGCGGCGGCGGTATCTTCGGTGGCGGATCGCCGGACGTCTATATCGGCAACTCGTTCTCGAACACCGGCGTTATCAATACCTCGATCACGGCGCGCGTTACCGATGGCGGCGTGTATCAGCTTAACGGCACCGCTGCCGGCGGCAATGCGGCGACCGCTTCGCAGATCCTGAACGCGCCGTCGTTCACGGTGATCCCGACCGCGGCGAATACGGCGGTTCAGGCTGCGGCGGGCTCGCTGACGTCGAACCCCAATGCCACGACCACGATCAACGCGATCGATCCCAACCTGAAGATGCCCAACCAGTGGCGTGCGACGCTGTCGGCGGATTATACCGCCGATCTCGGCCCGCTCGGCGATGGCTGGCACTTCGGGGCCGACCTGCTCTACTCGAAGGTCCGCAGCCAGGTGACCATCGTCGACCTGCGTTCGAAGGTGCTTACCGGTTCGCTGACGCCCGACGGGCGCCAGCGCTACCAGAACGGCCTTGCCATTCCGAACTCCGGTGACACGGGGCAGGACCTGCTGCTGACCAACACCGACTATGGCCGCAGCTGGATCGGTGTGGTTCGCTTCGACAAGACCTGGGACTTCGGCCTGACCATCGGCGGCGCCTACACCCGGCAGGACGTGCGCGATGCTGGTGCGTTGACCTCGTCGATCGCTTCGTCGAACTACGGCAACTCGACGTACTATGACCCGAACTCGATTTCGCCGGGTCATGCGAACGACGAAGTGCGCTGGGCGTTCCGTTACAACCTGTCTTACGAACATGCCTTCTTCGGCGACTACAAGACCCGGCTCGACCTGTTCGGCACGACCCGTGCGGGCAGCCCGTACAGCTACGCGATGCAGGACCTTTCGGGCGGTCGTTCTGGCGTGTTCGGAACGGCGGGTACCAACACCCGGTACCTGTTCTACGTCCCGACCAGCCTGAGCGATCCGAAGGTGGTGTATGACAGCGCCACGACGGCCAACCGGATCGACGCGATCATCAACGGTTCGGGCCTTGCCGCCTATCGCGGCCAGGTTGCGCCGCGCAATGCCTTCCGTTCGAAGGCGTTCACCCGCATCGACCTGCATCTGGAACAGGAAGTGCCACTGCCGCTGGGTGCGCGCTTCTCCGTGTTCGGAGACATCGAGAACTTCACCAACCTGCTGAAGAGCTCGTGGGGCCAGCAGCTGCGTTCCAGCTTCCCCTACCGCAAGGTCGTGGCGAAGGTGAGCTGCGTCGCGAACGGCGGCAACGCCTGCGCCCAGTACAAGTACGAGCAGCCCAACCCGGACACCATTCTGGCCGACGAACTGGTGACCACCAACGGCTCGTCGCTCTACACCATCCGGATCGGCGCGCGCATCAGCTTCTGATCGCAACGCAGAACGGGTTCCGCAAAGCGCGGGGGGAAGCATGGCTTCCTCCCGCGTTTTTCGTTGGCGAAACAGACATCTCCGAAACGGAATAGTGTCCAGATCGGTGTGCGATTCCCCACTGCGTCGGCGCGCGCTTCATGGCATGACATCGCCGCCGGTTTCCATCTCGGACCCGGCGCATGGGACCGTTTCTCGAAATGAAGACCAGACTGCTTCTTTCCGCCTCGTTTGCCCTCGCCACGATCGTGCTTGCCGATCCGGCTCTGGCGGCCTGTTCCGCCGATGGCGCCCGCGCCTTGCCCGTGGGCAAGCTGGAGCAGGTGCCGGCAGGCTCCGCCCCGCGCTTCGCCGTCGATCTCGCGGCCGGCGAAGGCCTGCAGATCGAGCTGGCGCCGGTCGCCCCGGCCGATTCCGGCGACGATGACGAGCATGACAGCAAGGCGCCCGCCACCGGCCTTTCCGCCTGCGACGCCACCGGCCGGGTCGTCGCCCCGCTGCCCAGCGAAGTCTTCGCCAGCGGCGGCAGCCTCTCGCGCGCGGACGATGGCACGCTGACGCTGCGCCTGTCCGCCCCCAAGGCGGGACGCTACGTGATCGCCACCGATGCCGCCGACGTGGCCCGCGAAATCCTGCTGCGCCCGCGCGCCGTCTCTGCCCAGCCCCGCCCGGCCACGCCGCTGGAGATCGGCGGCAGCGACTTCGTGAAGATCAGCAAGGGCACTCCGCGCGTCTGGTCGTTTGCCGGCAAGGCGGGCCAGTGGGTCAAAATCACCGCGACGTCGGAAAGCGATACCGTGCTGCATCTGGCCGCGCCGGTTGCCGGCGGCGGCTATGAAGTGATTGCCGACAACGACGACAGCGACGGGCTGAACCCCAAGATCCAGCGCAAGCTGCCGGCCACCGGCACCTATTACGTCCAGCTGGAATCGCTGTCCGACGAAACCAACGACGCGACCGTGGTGGTCCAGCCGACGCAGGCCCCGCCCCCGCCTCCGCCGCCCGCCGCGCTCCGTGCCGGCGCTCCGGTTCAGGGCAAGCTGGCCAGCAGCGACGATACGCGGCTCTATACCCTGCCGGTCGTGGCCGGGCATTCCTATCGCCTTGAACTCAACGCCCCCTATGACGCCGTGCTGGAAGTGGGCCAGCCCGATCCGCTGGAACCCGAAGACGGCAAGGACGGCGCGGGCTTCGCCGCCAGCCGCACGGTGGACGACAACACCTCCGGCACCGAGAAGATGAACATCACCGCGCGCACCAGCGGGCAGTTGCTCGTCCGGGTCCGCGCGTTCAGCGTGGGCGACGATGGTGGCGATTACACGCTGATCGTCAAGGAAGCCGGAAACTGAACCCGATGGCAGGCCGGGGATTTTCCCGGCCTGCCTTGCATAGCCAGCGCCATCCGGACGCCACCTTTATTCGCCAGCCCCCCGCTTCATGAATTTTTGGACAGGCGCCGTTTCCGCGGGCGGGACCAGCTGGTCCGCGTCGTCTCAACGTCGAACCAACATCGCACAGGCCGGCGGTGCGGTTCGCGGCCGACTCGATCCCGGCCGGGGAGAACTCCTGATGCCTCGGGAGACGCCGGCAAGCCTCCTCCCCGCGCCAACTTCGTTTCAGCGATAGACGCAGGTGTCGTAATCGGCGCGGACCGTGTTGACGCGCGCGGCGATGGCGTTGCCGTGGCGGCGGGTAAAGCCGGTCGCCCCGGTCACCGCGCGCACCTTGGGTTGCGGGAAAGCGGCGGCAATGCGGGCGGCCTCGATGCGGGAAAGGTGTCGCGCCCCCTTGTTGTAGTACCGCTGCGCGCCGGCTTCGACGCCATACGTCCCGATCCCGGTTTCGGCGACGTTGAGATAGACCTCCATGATCCGCCGCTTGCCCCAGATTGTCTCGATCAGCACGGTGAACCAGGCTTCCAGGCCCTTGCGGAAATAGCCGCCACCCTGCCACAGGAACACGTTCTTGGCGGTCTGCTGGCTGATCGTGGACCCGCCGCGAATGCGCCCGCCCTGCTGGTTGCGGCGCCAGGCAGTGAGGATCGCGTCCTCATCGAAGCCGGAATGGAGGCAAAACTTGGCGTCCTCGCCGGCGATCGCCGCATCGACCATGTTGCGATCGATATCGTCCAGCGAGGTCCAGTCCTTGGTGAAACCGTTAGGGTCCATCAGCATGGTGGCCGTGACCGGCACGGGCACGAACTTGTACAGCACCGTCAGGCCCACGCTGAGCACCAGAAAGGCAATGATCGCGCGGCCTATCCACCAGCCGGCCCGATAGGCGAAGCCGTGGTTGCGGGTCGGGCGGGAGGGCTTCAGGCTCTCGAACATGGCCAATGCTTACCGGACGCCGCGCGGCAAGCAAAGAGGCTTTGAAAGGCCCGGAAATCGGGGATTCTGGCCTGCACATTACGCATGTTTAAGTTGACCGGACAGGGGGTGCGAGGCCACGTCGCGGCCGTAATACAGGCATGGTATGCTTGGCGCGCGCAGCGTTTTGACGTGGGGTATCGATGACTTTCGAACATGATGTTCCGGCGCTCAGCCGGTCGCGGCAGATCAGGCTGCTGATCATCGCCGTTGTTGCCGTGGTGGCAATCTACGGCGCGATCACGCTGGCCCGCGCGCTTTTCCGGCACCCCGAAACGGCTCCCCCGACGCTGCCGCCGGGCGAACTGCAACTGACCCAGGGCCAGATCGCCAGCATGAAGATCCAGACGGTGCAGGCCGATGACGGCGAAATCCGGACCGGAGCCACCGGCATGATCGACGTGGACGGCACGCAAAGCACCCCGGTGTTCCTGCCCTATTCGGGCCAGGTGGTGAACGTCTTCGTCGAAGCCGGCGCGCGCGTAGGCGCGGGCCAGCCGCTGCTCAGCATCCGCACCGGCGATATCGCCGACGCCCGCAACGCGCTGATGTCGGCCGAGGCGCAGAGGGCGGCGGCCAGCACCTCGCTCCACGTCGCGCAGGAGAACGCCGCGCGGGCCGAACAGGTCTACAAGACCGCGGGCGGCGCGCTGAAGGACTACCAGCAGGCGCAGGCCGATCTCGCCAGCGCCCAGTCGGCCGTGCGCGTTGCCGATGCGGCGGCGGCGGCGGCGCGCGGCAAGCTTTCGGTGTTTGGCGGCGGCGGCGGCAGCGGCGCGCTGGCCACCCTGCGCGCGCCGATCTCCGGCGTCGTGGCCACCCGCGCGGTTTCCGCCGGACAGTTCGTGCAGGTGGGCGGCAGCCAGCCGGCGTTCGTCATTGCCGACCTGTCGCGGGTATGGCTGATCGCGCAAGTCGCGGAAAGCGACGCCACGCGGGTGAAGGTTGGCGATCATGTCAACGTCACCACCAATGCCTGGCCCGGCCGCGTGTTCGATGCGGTGATCGACAACGTCGGCGCGCAGCTCGATCCCGTCACCCACCGCCTGCCCGTGCGCGCCACCATCGCCAATGCGGATGGCGCGCTGAAGCCGCAGATGTTCGCCAGCTTCACCATCAAGGCGCCCAGCAGCACGCCCGGCGCGCTGGCGGTGCCGGCCGTCGCGGTGATCAACGAGGGCGATACCGCGCGGGTCTGGGTCTATCTCGGCAAGGGCCGGGTCAAGGCGCAGAACGTGACCGTGGGCGAAAGCCATGACGGCTACGTGACCATCACCTCCGGCATCGCGCCGGGCACCAGGATCATCACCGACGGCGCCCTGTTCGTCAACGAAGCGGGGCTTGGCGACTGATGGTCAGGCTCGTCCGTTTCGCCCTGCGGCAAAGGCTGACGATCGTCGGCTTCTTCGTCGCGATGCTCGTCGCCGGCGGCATCGCGTTCTACAACCTCAACATTGAAGCCTATCCCGATCCGGTTCCACCGATGGTCGAACTGGTGACGCAGTCTTCCGGACTTTCGGCCGAGGAGATGGAACGCAACGTCACCATCCCGATCGAGGTCCAGATGTCGGGCCTGCCGCACATGAACGCGATCCGCGCGATCTCGCTGTTCGGCCTGTCGGACGTGAAGATCCAGTTCACCTACGACTACAACTACGATCAGGCGCTGCAGCAGGTGGTCAACCGCCTGGCCCAGTTGCCGCCGCTGCCCGGCGGGGTGGTGCCACAGATTTCGCCCACCAGCCCGGTCGGCGAAATCTACCGCTACCGCATCAAGGCGCCGGCCGGCTATTCGGTCGAGGATCTCAAGACCCTGCAGGACTGGGTGCTCCAGCGCCGCTTCCGCGCGATCCCCGGCGTGGTCGACGTGACCGGCTGGGGCGGCAAGGAACGCTCGTACGAAGTGGTGATCGACCACGACAAGCTGGTCGCCCATCACGCCAACGTCGGCCAGGTCATCACCGCGATCAGCCACAGCAACGCCAACGTCGGCGGCCAGACGATCAACTTCGGTTCCCAGGCCGCGATCGTGCGCGGTATCGGCCTGATCCAGTCGGTCAGCCAGATCGAGGACGTGGTCGTCGCGCGCGACGGCAATGCCCCCGTGCTGGTCAAGGACGTGGCCACGATCCGCATCGGCAACCTGCCGCGCAACGGCATCGCCGGCCTCAACAACGATGACGACATCGTACAGGGCATCGTGCTGATGCGCCGTGGCGCGCAGTCCATGCCGACGATCCAGGCGGTGAAGGCCGAAGTCGAGAAGATCAACACCACCGGCGTGCTGCCGCCCGGCGTGCAGCTGGAACGCATCTACGACCGTTCGGACCTGATCGGCGTCACCACGCATACCGTGATGGAAAACCTCGTCGCCGGCGTGCTGCTGATCTTCTTCCTGCAATGGGCCTTCCTCGGCAACCTGCGCAGCGCGCTGATCGTGGCGGCGACGATTCCCTTCGCCCTCGCCTTCGCCGTGCTGATCCTCACGCTCCAGGGGGAATCCGCCAACCTGCTCTCGGTCGGCGCGCTCGACTTCGGCCTTGTCGTCGATGCGACCGTGATCATGGTCGAGAACATATTCCGGCACATGGCCGAACGATCGCACGAGGTGGAGGCCCACAAGGACACCGGCGCGCACTATACCTTCGCCAGCCGGCTCTCGGCGGTGCTGGGCGCCTCCAGCGAAGTCAGCCGGGGCATCTTCTTCGCCGCCGCGATCATCATCGCCAGCTTCCTGCCGCTGTTCACGCTGACCGGCGTGGAAGGCCACATCTTCGGCCCGATGGCCAAGACCTATGCCTATGCCATCATCGGCGGCCTGATCGCCACGTTCACCGTGGCCCCGGCGCTTTCGGCGATGCTGCTGCCCGACAAGCTGAGCGAAGTGGAAACGTGGATCGTCACGAAGATGCGTGGCGTCTATGGCCCCGCGGCGGCCTTTGCGATGAAGAACCGCCTGTTCACGATCGGCGGGGCCTGTCTGCTGCTGGTAGGCGCACTGATCGGGGTGCGCTCGCTCGGGATCGAGTTCCTGCCGCACCTTGAAGAAGGCAACATGTACATCCGCGCGTCGCTGCCAGCCTCGATCTCGCTGGAAGCGGGCGAAAAGACCGCGCAGTCGATCCGGCGCGATATGCTGAAGTACCCCGAAGTCACCGCCGTCCTTTCGGCCCACGGCCGCCCGGACGATGGGACCGACGCCACCGGCTTCTTCAACATCGAATACTTCGTCCCGCTCAAGCCGTTCGATGAATGGCCATCGGGCATGGACAAGGAAAAGCTGATCAAGGAACTCTCGCAGAAGTTCCAGGAGAAGTATCCCGGCGTCGACTTCTCGTTCTCGCAGATCATCGAGGACAACGTGGAGGAAGCGGCTTCGGGCGTGAAGGGCGCGAACTCGGTCAAACTGTTCGGCCCCGACCTCGAAACGCTGGAAAAGCTGGCGAGCCAGATCAAGGACCAGATGCAGAAGGTGCGCGGGATCACCGACCTTGGCATCTTCCAGTCGCTGGGCCAGCCGACCGTGCGCATCGACATCGATCGCGAAAAGGCCGCCCGCTATGGCCTGACGCCTGATGACATCAACCAGACCGTCGCCGCCGCCATCGGGGGCACCTCGCCCGGCGACATCTACGAACCGCACACCGACCGGCACTTCCCGATCGTGGTGCGCCTGAAGCCCGAACAGCGCGACAGCATCGAGGCGGTCAAGCGCATCACCGTGGGCGCGACCTCGCCCGATGGCACGCCGATCCAGGTGCCGCTGTCGGAACTCGCGGAGATCAAGCTGACGACCGGCGCCTCGTTCATCTATCGCGAGCACCAGTCCCGCTACATCCCGATCAAGTTCTCGGTCCGCGACCGCGACCTTGGCAGCGCCGTGGCCGAAGCGCAGGCGAACATCGCCAAGCATGTGGTGCTGCCGCCGGGCTATTCGCTGGAATGGGCGGGCGAACTCGCCAACCTGCAGAACGCCATCGCGCGGCTGGAGATCGTGGTGCCAATCAGCCTCGTCATCATCATCGGCCTGCTCTACGCCAACTTCGGCTCGCTGCGGGATACCTTCCTGGCGTTCAGCGTCATCCCGATGGCGATCATCGGCGGCGTGCTGGGCCTGCTGCTGACGGGGACGGCATTCAGCATCTCCGCCGCGATCGGCTTCGTCGCGCTGTTCGGCATATCGGTGATGGACGGCATCCTGGTGGTGACGAACTTCAACCAGGCGATAGACGAAGGGGCCGACCGCGCCTCGGCGTTGAGGACCGCGATGACCAATTCGCTGCGGCCGGTGGTGATGACCTGCCTCGTCGCCGCGATCGGCCTGCTGCCGGCGGCGCTTTCCACCGGCATCGGCAGCCAGGTGCAGAAGCCGCTGGCGCTTGTCGTGGTCGGCGGCATGACGCTCGCCCCCGTGCTGATCCTGCTGGTCCTGCCCCTGCTGATCGACCGTTTCTCCAGCCGCCTGCAGCCCAATTGGGCGAAAAAGGCCGAGGGAGAAGGCGACGAAGGCGAAGAAGGAACGGAGGTGCCGGCATGACGCGTCCCCTGATGAACGCCGCGCTCAAGGCCGCGCTGCTGATCGCGACCGCCACGCCCGCGCTGGCCGCGCCGGTCAAGGTCGACCTGCCGCAGCCGCCCACGCCGGCGGGCAATGCGCCCGCCAGCGTGCTGGACACGCCGATCGCGCCCCAGGCCGGAACCGCGCAGGCGGTCCATCCGGGAACGGCGGTGGACGGCGAATGGTGGAAGGCGTTCGGCAGCCCCGCTCTCGACGGTCTTGTCGCGCAGGCGCTCGCCGCCAACAACGACATCCAGGTCGCGCAGGCCACGCTCAAGCAGGCAAGCGAGCTGACCCGCGTGGCGCGGGGCGGCCTGTTTCCGCAGATCGACGCGGGCTACCAGGCCTCGCGCCAGCGCGTTGGCAACGTGCTGTCGTCACCCTTGCCGACGCAAACGCCGTCGCTGTTCACGCTGCACACCGCGCAGGTCAACCTGACCTATACGCTCGACTTGTTCGGGGAAACGCGCTCGCGCATCCGCTCCGCGCAGGCGGCCGCGCGCGCGCAGCAGGCGCGGCTGGCGGGCGTGAAGACCATGGTCGCGGGCAACACGGCGCTGGCGGTGATCCAGAACGCCGCGCTGGAAGCGCAGGCGGCAGCCGCCCGCAGCGCCGTGGCCAGCAACCGCGACATCCTGAACCTGCTGCGCCAGCGGCAGGCGCTGGGCGCGGTCGGCGCGGCCGACGTGGCGGCGCAGGAAGCGGCGCTGGCGGCGGCTGAAGGCGCGCTGCCTCCGCTGGACCGCGCGCTCTCTGCCAACCGCAGCGCCTTGCAGGTGCTGCTCGGCGTCGCGCCGGGAGCCCCCCTGCCCGCCCTGCCCTCGCTCGACGCGCTGGCGCTGCCGGGGGACCTGCCGCTCAGCCTGCCGTCCGATCTGGTCGCCACCCGACCCGATGTGGTCGCTGCTGCGGCGACGATGGAAGGCGCGGCGGCGGACGTGAAGACCGCCATCGCCGCGCGCCTGCCCTCGATCACGCTGGGCGCGAACGCGGGCGGCGCCGCGCTGGACTTCGCCAGCATGTTCGCCAGCGGCAACCCGTTCTGGGCGCTGATCGGCTCGATCGGCGCGCCGCTGTTCCACGGCGGCTCGCTGCGCCACCAGCAGCACGCGGCGGAAGACGCGCTGGAAGCGGCCAAGGCCAATTACCGGGCCACCGCGCTCCAGTCCTTCGCCGATGTCTCGAACGCGCTCACCGCGCTCCAGACCGACGGCGCGGCGCTGGACGCGGCCGACCGGGGTGACCGTTCGGCCAGCACCAGCCTGGGCTTCGCCACGCGCCAGTTGCAGCTTGGCGCGGTCGGCACGCTTTCGGTGCTCAACGCCTCGGCCACGCAGGCGGCGGCGCGCCAGCAGCTCATCACCGCGCGCGCCGCGCGGCTGACCGACACGGTGGGCCTGTTCATGGCGCTGGGCGGGGGGCAGATCCCGCCGGTGAAGGTGGCAAGCCAGCCGTAACGCGTCTCGCCGCAGAAGCAGGCTTCCCAACGAAAAAGGCCGGGGACATTCCCCGGCCTTTGTTCCTGTCCGCGCGAAAGGAAACGATCAGCCGGCCGGCAGAAGATGCCGTTCGCCCGCGATCCGCTGCATCGCCTTCTGCAACTTCTCGAACGCCCGCACCTCGATCTGGCGCACGCGCTCGCGGCTGACGTTGTAGACCTGGCTCAGTTCCTCGAGCGTCTTCGGCTCGTCGATCAGGCGGCGGTCGGTCAGGATGTGGCGTTCGCGGTCGTTGAGGCTGTCCATCGCTTCCACCAGCATTTCGTGGCGGAACTGGGCTTCCTCGGCATCGGCCACCGTCTCGTCCTGCAACGGGCGGTCGTCGGTCAGCCAGTCCTGCCAGCTGCCCTCGCCATCCTCGCGCATGGGGACGTTGAGGCTGGCGTCGCCACCCATCATCATCCGGCGGTTCATGTTGACCACTTCCTGCTCGGGCACGCCGAGATCGGTCGCGATCTTGCGCACGTCGTCAGGATGGAGGTCCGAATCCTCGAACGCCTCGAGGTTCTTCTTCATCCGCCGCAGGTTGAAGAACAGCTTCTTCTGCGCGGCGGTGGTACCGATCTTCACCAGGCTCCACGACCGCAGGATGAATTCCTGCATCGACGCCTTGATCCACCACATCGCGTAGGTGGCCAGGCGGAAGCCGCGATCCGGCTCGAACTTCTTGACGCCCTGCATCAGGCCGATGTTGCCTTCGGAGATCAGCTCCGAAACCGGCAGGCCATAGCCGCGATAGCCCATCGCGATCTTGGCCACGAGCCGGAGGTGGCTGGTGACGAGCTGGGCGGCGGCCTGCGGGTCCTGATGTTCCTGATAGCGCTTCGCGAGCATGTATTCCTGCTCGGCGGTCAGCACCGGGAACTTGCGGATTTCGGCCAGATAGCGGTTGAGGCTGGCTTCCCCGTTCAACGAGGGGACGGACAGCGCGTTCTTCTGTTCACTCACCTGAACACTTCCTTTCTTCGCGTCGGAACCCCAGTGCCTGAACCCCTAATGGGCGTTCGACGGTGGGACCACACATGGAATCTTCGCGGGTTGATATCTATTATACCAGTGGATGCTAATGCTACAGATTGGACTTAGCCACGGCATTCTGCCCTTCAACGCACAATTCGACGATCAGTTCCCGCATATCGACGGGCGTCGGACTGGCGAAGTGGAGCGGCTGACCGCTGACCGGGTGGAGGAATCCGAGCTCGGCCGCGTGCAGGGCCTGACGACGGAAATCGAGCCGGGAAAGAAGCGGCCGAAGCCGGGAGGGCGTGCGTCCATACACAGGATCGCCCAATAGAGCATGGCCGATTGACGCAAGGTGAACGCGCACCTGGTGAGTCCGCCCCGTCTCCAGCCGGCATTCGACCAGCGCCGCCTCGTCCAGCGGCGCCAGCGTGCGATAATGCGTCACCGCGTGCTTGCCCCGGCCCTCCTCGACCAGCGCCATCTTCTTGCGATCGTGGCTGGACCGGCCGATAGCGCCCCGGATGGTTCCCGCCGCCGGCACCGGACGGCCGGCGGTGATGCAGCGATAGGCCCGCTTGATCGAGTGGTCGGCGAACTGCCTGGCCAGCCCTTCGTGGGCGACATCGGTCTTGGCCACGACCAGCAGGCCCGAGGTATCCTTGTCGATGCGATGGACGATCCCCGGCCGCGCAACGCCGCCGATGCCCGAAAGCTGGCCACGGCAATGGTGCAGCAGGGCGTTGACCAGCGTACCGTCGGGATTGCCCGCCGCCGGGTGGACGACCAGCCCCGCCGGCTTGTCGATCACGATCAGGTCCGCGTCTTCGTAAACGACCGCCAGCGGAATATCCTGGGCCACCGCTTCCGCCGGCGCCGCTTCCGGCACGCGGATGGCATAAGGCGTACCCGCCGCGGGCTTGGACGAGGCCTGCGTCGCGACGCGCCCGGCGACTTCGACCTTGCCTTCCTCGATCAGCGCCTTGATCCGCTCGCGCGACAGGCCTGAGGCATCCGCCAGCGCCCGGTCAAGCCGCAGCCCGCCGGCTTCGAACACACCCGAAATGATTTCTGCACTTCCCCCCATCTCCGGCGATATGGGAACTGTTCATGCAAAGGCAATATCCCGGACGTGCGCGAAAAGCGTGTTGCGTGGCCGGCAAAGAACGCCGCAGAAACATATCGCAGCGCGCAACGCCCTCATGGCTGCGAAAGCCGCGGACTGTCCCGCAATACTACGTTCGCCGCACCGCAACACTCCGACGGCCCCGAATGGATACGATCCCCGGCAGAGAGAGGCTTTTTGGGTCCGAATAGCGTGCGATTCGCGCGAGACTCGCTGCGATGCGGTTCATTTTGCAAAGCAGCAATCGGCAGAAGAATTTTACAATTTGAGCCCAATATCCAGTTGCAACGATACAATTTTGGGACAAGTGTAAAATCTCGGCGGTATGCCGCATTGCATAACTGCGCTATCAAAAGCAGGCGATACGAAGCCAGATTGCTGTCAAATTGTAAGGTGTCCGGGGTTGGCGATGGAGGAAGTGCAAGCTTGGCATGTGATGGCATCGGCTGCGGCGGATAGCCGCCGGTCGACGTCCAAATCCATCCTGCGCCTGCGCATGTACCTCCTCATGCTGCTGGGCGATGTCATCGCCATTTCCGCGGGCTTTGTGATCGCCGGCCAGATTCACGTGCTGCACCGTGGCAACGGGCAGTGGATGGACCAGTTGATCATGCTGCTCCCGCTGTACGTGGCCACGGCACTGTTGATCCGCGCCTATTCCCCCGCCATCGCGCATGAACGCTGGACAGCCATCGGGCGTGGCATCAACGCGCTGGCCCTGGCCACGTCGACGATCATGCTGGTTGCCTTCTTCCTGAAGGCCAGTGACGGCTGGTCGCGCGCCACCTTCTTCGCCGGCGTGATGATGTCCGGCTTCTTCCTGATGGTAGTGCGCTATGCCTTCGTCCGGCATTCCAGCGCTCTGGTGGGTGGCGAACCCTACGAGATCGTGGTGGTCTGCGATGGCGTCCCGGCGCCATCGATGCCCTCCGCCAATTGCACCATCGTCATGGAATCAAGCGATGTGTTTGACCCTTCCCGCTTGAGCCCGGCCATTTACGACCGCTTCGCGGAAGTCATTCAGTATGCCGACCGGGTGATCGTGCAATGCCCTCCGGAAAGGCGCCAGGTCTGGGCGCTGACGCTCAAGGGCGCCAACGTGCAGGGCGAGGTCATCGCCCCCGAGATGTCGGAACTTTCGCCCATCGGGATTGCCCGTCACAATGGCGCGCCCACGCTCATTGTATCGCGCGGGCCGCTGGGCCTGAAGGACCGCATCGTCAAGCGGCTGTTCGACATCACCGTGGCGGGTACCGTCCTGTTCCTGCTCGCCCCGCTGCTCGTGCTGGTGGCGCTGGCGATCTACCTCCAGGATCGCGGCCCGGTGTTCTTCGTGCAAACCCGGGTGGGCCGGTCCAACCGGCTGTTCCATATTCTGAAGTTCAGAAGCATGCACGTGGCCAGTTCCGACGCCAAGGGCGCGCTGTCGGCCAGCCGCAACGATAACCGCGTCACCCCCTTCGGCCGCTTCATCCGCGCGACCAGCATCGACGAGATGCCGCAGCTGATCAACGTGCTGAAAGGCGACATGAGCATCGTGGGGCCGCGCCCCCATGCACTGGGATCACGAGCGGAGAACCTGCTGTTCTGGCACATCGACGAACGCTACTGGCATCGCCATGCAATCAAGCCCGGCCTTACCGGGCTGGCCCAGGTTCGCGGTTATCGCGGGGCGACCGAACGCAAGGCAGACCTTGTGAACAGACTTCAGTCAGACCTTGAATACTTGCACAACTGGACACTGTGGCGCGACATCGTGATCCTGATCAGGACAGTCAGCGTCGTGCTGCACCAGAATGCTTATTGACCGCATGCACGAAGCCTGCCGTCCCGCTGGACATTGCGCCGGGAGAGCGGTCAACCCGCGACGAACATGAACAGCGTGATCCAGAAGCCTATGCCCAGACCAAGCCCCATCAGCATGGTCAGGATCACGCGACCGCGAACCCAGTCTTCTACAGGATAGAAGTCAAAATAGTCAGGAGCCATCCTTCAGCGACCTTTCCCAAGCACCTTTTTTATTGCTGGGAACGATTAAGCTACAGACGCTCGAAAATCACAAGGGCAATTTGATCCCGGAACGCTGGATCGCGCTGTGCTGGAGCTTTTTTCCACATTCTCCATGACGGGAGAGCGAAGATCCATGGGGATGGCTGTGCCAAAGCGGAGCGCGGGCACCTTCCGCGCAGCGGCGGAAACCGGCGTAATTTCCGAAGAAAACCGATTACCGGACCAACATCTGACGCCAGAGGCTTTCCAGGTTCGCCTGCCTGGCATTCCACTGCCAGCGGCGAAAACGGCTGACGGCGACAAGAACGACCGGCCAGAACATCGTGGTGGCAATGTCACCCAGCGTATCGCCGACGCGCCACGAACCATAGAACGCCCGGTCGCAGATCTCGTTGAATATCTCGAACAGCGCCACGCATACCAGCCCCGGCACCGATCCGCGACGCGTGCCCCAGATGACCTGGAACAGCACATAGATCGCCAGGCCAGCATGGACATGCATCAGCGCATGGCTGTCGCCCGCGAACGCGACCAGCGTTTCCTTGAAGGCATGGTAGTTCGCGACGAAATCCATGCGGCGGGCCTATCGAACAGGTCTTACGATAGCCTTAAAGCGGACCGCTCGCCCATCCCTGCCCGCGCGATCCCGCGCACGGATGCCGCCTGCGATATCGCTCCCGGCTCACCGGCCACTGGCGTGGCAGCAATTGCGGTAGCTCTCGCGAATACGTGGCGGAAAACTGCCGCAAAAAGTCGCTGTTGCACAGCAGCATCCGGACGACTAATCTGACAATCGGATTTTTCAATTTTGGCTGCAATATTTCCCCGCTAGTGCCCGGCGCACCCGCGGATGTGAAAGGACTTTGGCAACGATGCGCATTGCAATGATCGGTTCAGGCTATGTTGGCCTTGTCTCTGGCGCCTGTTTTGCCGATTTCGGTCACGATGTGGTGTGCGTCGACAAGGACATCCGCAAGATCGAGGCACTCAAGGAAGGCCAGATTCCGATTTTCGAACCGGGACTCGATGAGCTTGTCGCCAAAAACGCGCGCGCCGGCCGCCTTTCCTTCACCAATGATCTTGCCGAAGCGACGCGCACGGCCGATGCCGTCTTCATCGCGGTCGGTACCCCATCGCGGCGCGGCGATGGCCACGCCGACCTGACCTACGTCTATGCTGCGGCCGAGGAAGTGGCGCGGGCGATCGACGGTTTCACGGTGGTCGTCAACAAGTCCACGGTGCCCGTGGGCACGGGCGACGAGGTTGAACGGATCATTCGCGAAGCCAATCCCGATGCCGATTTCGCCGTGGTTTCCAACCCCGAATTCCTGCGCGAAGGCGCGGCGATCAGCGATTTCAAACGGCCCGACCGCGTGGTGATCGGCGGCGACAGCCCCCGCGCGCTGGACGTGATGCGCGAGATATATCGCCCGTTGGCCATCGGCCGATCGCCGGTGATCGAAATGAGCCGGCGCGGCGCCGAATTGACGAAGTACGCCGGCAACGCCTTCCTCGCCACGAAAATCACCTTCATCAACGAGATCGCCGACTTGTGCGAAAAGGTCGGCGCCGACGTGCAGGACGTGGCGCGCGGAATCGGGCTCGACAACCGCATCGGCTCCAAGTTCCTGCACGCCGGACCTGGCTATGGCGGAAGCTGCTTCCCCAAGGATACGCTGGCCCTGCTCAAGACCGCCCAGGATTTCGAGGCTCCGCAGCGCATCGTGGAAGCTGTGGTCGCCGTTAACGACAACCGCAAGCGGGCCATGGGGCGCAAGGTGATTCAGGCGCTGGGCGGCGATGCCCGCGGCAAGACCGTGGCGATCCTGGGCCTCACCTTCAAGCCCAACACCGACGACATGCGCGATTCGCCGGCGATTGCCGTCGTGCAGACGCTGCAGGACGCCGGGGCGGTGATTCACGCGCATGATCCGGAAGGCACCGAGCAGGCGAAGCAGGTGCTGGACAACGTGGTCTACTTCGACGGCCCTTACGACACGATGAAGGGAGCCGATGCGCTCGTGATCGTGACGGAATGGGACGCGTTCCGCGCGCTCGACCTGACCCGCGCCAAGGATTTGCTCAACGCGCCGATCCTGGTCGATCTGCGCAATATCTACGCGCGGGATGTGGCGGAAGGCATCGGCTTTGCCTATCACGCCGTCGGGCGTTGAGGCCCCGGCCTATCCCCTGGCAGCGCGCCGCTGGCGGCAGCGCTCGAGACAAGACCTTGAAACGCGTGGCATTGCCTGACGCGATGCTGCGCGATAAACATGGTGCGCGGACGGCGGCCGGCCAGGTCCGGAAGGGCCGATCCGGCGAATCGGATATGGGGGTACGATCCGCGTGAAAGTTACACGCCGCGCAAAAGTTGCAGCAGGCCCCGTCCCGACGGCGGCCCGGCCGTCCGCACCAGGGCAAGCCTTTCCCCGCACCGGCGTTCTTGCCCTCTGCTTCGTGGCCACGCTGGCGCTGGCGATACTCGGGCCGATCATGACCGGGGACGATACGCAGCTTTCCGGCCAGGGGAATCCCGTGCGGCAGGCAGGCTACCTGCTGCTGAGCGCATTGACCCTGTTCGCCATTCGCCCTGCCCGCCGCCCAGCCGCGATCCTCAGCATGCCCGCGCCCATTGTCATTTCGCTGGTCATCTGCGGCATCAGCCTGCTGTGGGCGCTGGCGCCCGACGTGGGTATTCGCCGCCTCTTTCTGACCTCGATGGTGGCCTGGATTCTCTGCACGGCGATCGCGAATCTGCGTTTTTCGCAAATCACGCTGTTGTTGCGCCTGGTGCTGGCGACAGCGTTGATCGTCAATTACGCCACGGTGTTCCTGTTTCCCGATGTCGGAACCCATATCTTCAACGAGCACGACGATATCGCGCTGCTGGGCGATTGGCGCGGCATCATGGCGCACAAGAACTTCGCGGGCGCCATCTGTGCCGTCACGGTCCTCGTGTTCGTGTTCGACGCGGACGATGTCCCGCCCTTCCTGCGCTGGCCCATTGCCGGCGCGGCGGCCGTGTTCCTCTATTTCAGCCAGTCCAAGACCTCGTTCGGCATGCTCGGCGCGGGTCTCGCGGTCGGGTTCCTGTTCTCGTACTACAAGTCCCGTTATCGCCCGCTGCTGATCCTGCTGCTGGTCTTCACCGCGCTCGGCGGTGCGCTCTGGGCCAACATCTACCGCAACCTGACGATGCAGATGCTCAACGATCGCAACGCCTTTACCGGGCGTGCCTATATCTGGCAGACGTTGGGCAAGTATCTCGACGATCACTGGTCAACCGGCGCCGGCTATGGATCGTTCTGGAACATCGGTCCGTCCAGCCCGATCAACCACTATGCCAAGGACTGGCTGACCACGATCGCCAGCGGGCACAATGGCTATCTCGACCTCATGGTGCAGCTTGGCGTCCCGGCGGCGGTGATCATCATCGCCGCCATGATGGCCTGGCCGCTGCTCAAGCTGATCCTCGACAATTCCATCGAAGGACAAAGGCCCGCCTTGCTGCTGGCGCTGCTGCTGTTCTGCATCGGCCACAACATGACCGAGTCCAGCTTGATGGAGCGGGACATCATCACCGGCGTGTTCCTGTTCATCACCATCGCGCTGATATGGAAGATCACGGACCGGAAGCGGGTGCGAAGGACGTCGTCCCGATCGGAGTTCTCGATCGCCTGAAGCGGCGACCGGCCCAACGGTTCCGGCGCGCGCGGGAAGCCCGCACGGTAGGGTTTCAGCGCTTTTGCGGGTGCCGCGAAACGATCAGACGCCAGATCAGCACCAGCGGCTCGATCAGATAGCGATAGCTGAGCCGGCGCGGCGAATGAAGCAACCGGTGGCTCCATTCCAACCCGATCTGGCCCAGCCAGCGCGGCGGTGGCTGCTGGGTGCCGCCCTTGTAATCGATATAGGCGCCGGCTGTCAGGAAGACGCGGCTCGGGACCCAGTGCTGGATGCGCTCGATCCATTCTTCCTGCCGGGGCATGCCCATGCCGACGATCACCACGTCGTGCGAGCGCTCCACCAGCCAGTCGATGATCTCACGCTCGGTGCCGACCGGCTGATCGGTGCCGACCGGGAAATAACCGTTGCGCCCTTCAATGCGAAGGCCGGGGATCTGCTGACGCAGCACAGCCAAGCCCGCTTCGAGCGTCTCGGGATCGGCCCCGACATAGCCGAAGGACCATCCCAGTTCCGTGCCCACCCGGAACATCGCATCGTAGAAATCCAGCGAAGTGGTCCGCTTGGCGCGCGGAAGGCGGTGCCCCAGCAGATTGGCGAGAAACAGCACGGGCATGCTGTCGATCATCACGCGGGAGTCGGGCTGGCTGAGCAACTTCGCCATGGCCGGGCTCTGATACATCACCGCCAGCGCATGCAGGTTGGCGTTGGTCATGATCAGCCGGCGTTGTTCGGTAACCGCAGCGCGGATTTCGGCAACGACCTCTTCTCCGGTCAGCGGATGCAGCCGGAAGCCAAGCAACTTGATCTCGCGCCCATCTTCCGCATCGCCGAAAGATGGGATGCCGGACACGCCACCGCGCGATAGATCTGCCGAATTACTCAACTG
>Ga0310344_10000084_pt1 | contig 76865 bp, 67 predicted proteins | sample HC15DNA20200_MG_FD_203801 | JGI IMG/M metagenome (GOLD analysis project Ga0310344, IMG submission 203801) | Marine microbial communities from station ALOHA, North Pacific Subtropical Gyre - HC15-DNA-20-200_MG | ecosystem: Environmental > Aquatic > Marine > Oceanic | place: Pacific Ocean: North... | reverse complement strand
ATCTCCGGCGTCATGGAATGAATCTGTTTGGTGGCAGCGCAGTCAGATAGAGAATCTTTCAGGTTTACTAACTGATCTAAAACGTATCTACAACGTAGATGAGAATCGCGTCTATCTACTTGGTGTTTCGGATGGCGCCACCGGTGCTTATTACCATGCGTTTAAGGCAAATACAGCATGGGCAGGGTATCTTCTCTTTATTGGCCATCCCGCCGTGTTAGGTAATCCACGCTCGGCTGTAGATGGTGAAATGCATGTAGTAAATCTTCGGGGGAAGCCATTTTTTGTTGTAAACGGTGCAAGAGATCGGCTTTATCCCGCGTCGATAGTCGAACCGTACATGCAATTATTTAAAGAAGCTGGCATCAACGTTGATTTTATTCCGAAACCAGACGCTGGTCATGACTTGAGTTGGTTTGACGAAGAAGCCACAAATATTGAGATATTTATTAATTCGGTTAGACGAACTCCGTTTCCGAAACGTCTAAGTTTGGAAACTGAGAGTACTCGTGAATTTAATCGAACTCACTGGTTGATTATTAATGAGTTAGGGGCAGTAACCGGTGAGAGTTCTTTTGACGAATACGATCAGGTAACGGTGCCGGGACCGAGAACACCACTTGGTATTAATACCGTCGGTGAGGTAGAGAACGGACTCGGTCTCAAGGTGTTAGAAGTTGGCCGCCCGTCTTTGGCTGCGGAAGCTGGGTTGGATGTTAATGACATAATTGTAGATATTGGAGGAATTCCTACACCAACGGCAGATGCTGCTAGAGAGGCTATTCTTGGGGCAAGTCCTGGTGATTCTTTATCGGTTACTGTTGATCGAGAAGGTGTTATCAAGATCCTGACTCTGAAGTTTCCGTCCCAGCAGCAAGGGTTCTCACGACCTGCTTTTTCCCGAAATCAAGTTTCAGGGCGCGTCGACCTCCAACGTGAGGGTAACCGTGTGATTCTTTCAACAAGAGGTGTGAAGCGCTTGTCTCTGTTGCTTTCAAGAGAACAGTTTGATTTTTCGAAACCGGTCACTGTCGTAGTTAACGATCGCGTAGCTTTTAAGGAATTTGTTACGCCTAGTGTCGCGACTTTGCTTCGCTGGGCGACTGTTGATTGGGATCGATCGATGCTCGTTGACGTCGAATTAGAAATTGACGTGGCGGCTGTCTCTGGGGCGGAATCGGAGGTTCGAGATTAACAATAGCATCACGCTTGAAAAACGGATTCGCAATCGGTTGGCTGAACTTGAAACAAAAGGGATGTTGCGGACCTTATGTTCACCGGAGGGCATTGATCTTTCCTCAAATGACTACCTAGGCTTGGCGAAGCATCCTAAACTGGTTGACCATTTGATCAGCGCTCTGCAACAGGAGGGTTGTGGAAGTACCGGCTCGCGACTGCTCAGAGGGCACCGAGAAAGTTTTACTGCAGTTGAACAATGTTTTTCAAAATTCAAACGGACTGCACGCAGTCTATATTTTTCAAGTGGGTATCTGGCAAATATAGCCGTTCTTACGACGTTGCCTGAGGCAGGCGACGTGGTGTATTCGGATGAACGCAACCATGCGAGCCTGATCGATGGATTACGACTGTCTCAAGCCGATTGCGTGGTGTTTCCTCATAATGATGTAAATCGCTTGGCAGACCATTTATCTAACGGCCGAAGATCTGGTCAGCGGTTCATCGTTGTCGAAAGTTTGTTCAGCATGAATGGAGATTTTGCTCCGTTGGTTGATTACGTTTCCCTTTGTCGTAAATATAATGCGCAGCTCATAGTAGATGAAGCGCACGCTGTTGGAATTTATGGAAGTGGAGGTAACGGTTTAATTGACAATGCTGGTGTTTCCACCGATGTGCTTGTGTCAATCAACACGGCAGGCAAGGCGCTCGGTGTGGCAGGAGCATTTGTTTCCGGGACAGATTGGGCCATTGATTATCTTGAACAAAGAGCCAGACCATTTATGTTTTCGACGGCACCACCACCTGCATTTACTGAGGCGCTTATCGTGTCCTTGGGTATCATTACGTCAGAGCCAGAAAGACGAAAACGGCTTTTTGATCGCGTAAGATTTTTACGCAAGCAATTGCATCGATTGAATATTAGTATTCCCTCTGACGAATCACAGATTATTCCGATTCTCGTTGGTAAGAATTCTAAAGCTGTGAGTTTGGCATCCAAAATGCAAAAGGATGGATTTGACGTTCGTGCCATTCGGCCTCCATCGGTGCCAGAAGGGCAGGCTTTGCTAAGAGTTTCTGTTAATGCTGACCTTTCCGAAGAAAATCTGTGTAGATTTGTTGAAACGCTCAATAAGTATCTTGGAAAAGAGGAATCATGTCTCGTGGACTCTTTGTAACAGGTACTGACACCGGGGTGGGTAAAACAGTTGTCTCAGCTGCTCTGTTGCATAGGTATGAACGCGACCTTCCTCTCAGATACTGGAAGCCTATTCAGACGGGACCTCCTGAAGATGATGACACCGCTATGGTTCACAAATTAGTTGAAGGAACAAATACTACGCAGCTTGATGAAGGCATACGTTTGTCTACACCTGTGTCTCCTCACCTGGCAGCAGCGCTTGAAGGACGTACAATCGATTTCGTTTCCCTTACAGCATTGTTCAATCGTGACGTCTTGAAGTGTCAATGGATAGTCGAAGGAGCAGGAGGTGTGCTTGTTCCAATTAATCACTCAAAAATGATGGTTGATCTAATTAAAGAGTTGGGCCTTGCGGTAGTTGTGGTTTCCAGAAGTTCTCTTGGCACGATTAATCACACTTTATTGACTTTGAAGCTTTTACGTTCCGAAGGTTTAACGGTTGCGGGTGTTGCGATGGTTGGTGAACTAAATCAGAATAATCGATTGGCAATTGAAGAATACGGTAAAGTGCCAGTTATTGCTGAGATGCCATTTTTAAATACCCTGTCAGCCTCGACGCTTTCGGAATGGGCTCGAAGTAACATGGATCCAGACGGTCACCTTGAAGAGTGGTTACTATGACATCACATGTGGATTTATCCGTTCGGGATCAAAAATGTTTATGGCATCCATACACACAAATGTTGAACCAGCCACCTCCCTTGGCCGTTGTACGGGGAGAAGGGGTTTACCTGTACACGGATGACGGAAAACGCATCTTAGATGGGATTTCGTCATGGTGGGTTAATATCCACGGGCATTCTCATCCAAAAATCAATGCGGCGTTATCGGCACAGGCTGAGCAAATTGAGCACGTGCTGTTTGCAGGTTGCACGCATCCTCCTGCTGTTGAGTTGGCTGAGCGACTCGTTGAAGTATTACCGCAGGGACTTTCTCGTGTTTTCTATTCTGACAATGGCTCGACTGCTGTTGAAGTTGCTCTCAAAATGGCTTGGCAGTATTGGCAGAATCGAGATCAAGAACAGCGCACTGATTTTATTTGCTTCGATGATGCGTACCATGGAGACACCGTGGGTGCTATGTCTGTTAGTGAAGCGTCAAGTTTTACTGATCCTTTTAGGTCATTGTTGTTTCCTGTCAGCCGAGTTGAGGGACTTGAGACTCTTGAAACATATTTTAAAGAACATTCTAGTACCGTTGCCGCTGTGATTGTTGAGCCCATGCTTCAGGGCGTAGCTGGCATGATTATGAGGCCACCGGAATTTCTTAGTGAACTTAGGAAGCTTTGTGATCGCTATGACACCCTACTGATAGCTGATGAGGTGTTGACGGGATTTGGGCGGACGGGACGTATGTTTGCTTGCGAACATGCGAACATTTCTCCGGACATTATTTGTTTGTCAAAAGGGTTAACCGCAGGGTATTTGCCGATGGGAGCAACCGTAGCTACTGAATCGGTTTATGCAAGTTTCTTAAGCGAGGATCGAAAAAAAACATTCTTTCATGGTCATTCGTATTGCGCAAACCCTTTGGCTTGTGCTGTTGGACTTGCAAGTCTTGATATTTTTCGAGATGACGGTGTAATCGAAAGAATAGCGCGCTTAGAAGCGCAGCTTGTTTCAGGGCTATCGGTTCTCCGTGAATTGCCGAACGTTGGTGATGTGCGCGTACTTGGCGGTGTCGGTGTCGTGGAATTTAAAAGTAATTCTTCGTCTCCGGCAGGTGATGGTTATTTTGATCAGATCGGGCCACGATTAGCTAAAATTTTTTTAGAAAGAGGTTTATTGATTCGACCACTTGGGAACGTGCTTTATTTTATGCCACCGTACGTTATTTCTGATAAGCAAACTTCATGGGCTCTAGAAAACATTCAGGCGGTTGTTAGAGAAACCGCTTCGCGTTAACTGTCCGTGTACCGATTCAGCAACGGGTTCGATGCTTCATGTTGTTGAATGAGTGCCAGTGTCTTGATTCTGGTCTTCGCTGTGTTGTTCGAGCGGTAAGACCGCGTGAAGTCCCAATCGGTCTAGCAGGTCGAAATCGGTGTGCACGGCCGAGTTAGCAGTCGTTAATAGGCGATCTCCCAAGAAAACGGAATTTGCACCTGCGAGGAAACAAAATGCCTGCAGTGTGTCAGTCATATTTAAACGACCTGCACTGAGTCTAATCTTACTAGCAGGCATAAGAATACGTGCAGTTGCAATAACACGCAGTAAATCATCCCAGGGAACTGATTGCTGAGTTTCCAAAGGGGTTCCTTCAACGGCAACGAGTGTATTAATAGGAACGCTTTCTGGTGGTGGATTTTGACGGGCCAATTCGTAGAGTAAGTCAATTCGATCCTCATGGCTTTCGCCCATGCCGAGAATGCCTCCGCAACACACTTTTACACCTGCTTCTCGAACTGCAGAGAGAGTGCGTAAACGATCTTCATAGCAGCGTGTCGTAATAATTTTTGAATAAAAAGCAGGCCCTGTATCTAGATTATGATTGTAATAATCGAGTCCAGCTTCTTTTAGTCTTGTAGCTTGTTGTTCGTTGAGCATGCCTAGGGTGACGCATGTTTCGAGTCCCGTAGCTTTGATTTGGCGGACCATTTCAAGAATTTGATCAAATTCTGGACCGTCGGTGACTTCTCGCCATGCAGCACCTAAACAAAAACGGTCAGCTCCTGTCGCTTTTGCTTCCTGTGCCGCTTCGACCACCTTCGTAGTGGACATTAGTGATTCGGATTGGATATCTGTCTCGTAGTGAACTGACTGAGGACAATATGAACAATTCTCAGGGCATCCGCCGGTTTTTATACTCAGTAAAGAGGCGCACTGAATTTCATTCGCATTATGTGTATCACGGTGCACCTGAGCAGCTTTGAATACTAGAGTCAGCAATCCTTGGCGGTAAATCTCAGAAACGTTTCCGCGATCGATGATGTTAGGTAGAATGGTGTTGTTCATGCCTTCAAGATTAGCACGAGGTTCGTTTTTCTGTCTTTTTTAAGATGTCTGAACTTAAGAAAATCTACGTCGCAACCGGACCGGGTGATGCTCACGTTTTACGAGGCTTATTAGAAGCGTCAGGCGTTAGGGTTGTTATACGGGGAGACGATTTTGTCCCTCTCCAAGGCGGTAGCTTGTTTCATGTCGAAACCCGCCCATCCGTTTGGGTTCTTCAAGATGAAAATTTTTTACGGGCGCGGGAGATCGCAGATAATTATGCGAACGATTTACGTAATGAGACCGACTCTTCTGATCAGCAATGGGAATGTACTGCCTGTCACGAAGCTATAGAGCAGCAATTCAGTCATTGTTGGAAATGTGGGCAGGCTAGGTCATAACGTTCAACAGCGCCGACCTCGTGGCCGTGAGGCCGACGCTGTTTCGTTAGTGACGTTTGAGACGTTTTTCGTAGGTTACTTTTTCGCCCGCGATGATGCGGACTTTAAAAGTTAACGGAAGATACTCCGGGTGCCGTATCTCAATTTCATGCGGCCCCTCTTCTAATTTGAGACGTTGAAAGACGCCATCGAAGTTGTCAATGAGGCCTGCGTAGTACCCGTCGACGTACACTTCTGCATCTCGAGGTTTGACTTTGAGCCGAAGGGCGCCCATATAAAAATCATCCCGATATTGACCATATGGCTCTACGTCGTACGGAAAGAGTCTCGAGTTACGATAGCCATAGGGCCTGTCATACGGTCCGTATCCGAAGTTGAAAGAATATCCAGGATAGTAGAAGTACGATCCGTAAACAGTTGGATACGTAAAATGTGGTCGATACACATGCCGATGATATGGGTGTCGACGTCCATTTAGACGGGGAACTGCAACTCGACGATGAGGCCGTTGGTATCGGTCATAGCGTGACAGTCGAGGGCTGTGATTTCGACCACGCAGATCGGGGGCTACGCGAGGCTGGGAAGCAGGCTGACGTGTTGCTCCTGCACCAATCCTTCCAGGTCTTGGCACGGCCCGAGAACGATTTTCTCCGGATGGACGGCGCTTGGTTTGTGCGGCCATCGATGCACGATTGTGTATTTCACGAATTGGTCGCAGTGCCTGAGGCCGCCTAACTGGACGTTGAGGTTTTGCAACCTTTCTGGGTGCAGTCTGCACCGTAGAAGTTCCAGCTCGAGGTTTTGCGCGAGCCTGTTCAATTGCGGTCGCGGAAGTGTGAACTGTGCCGAGAACGATGATTGCCAGTATCGCACTTCTGAGAGTCATCGTTTTATGCATAACCAAGCCTCCTTAAATTATGTTCAAATTTGTAATGGTGCAAGTGTTTGTATGAAATAGAAGATGCATATTTCATGCCAATTCTCAAGAAGGCGAAAACGGGAGTATTGCGCGTGTTGTGAATGAGGGAGTGTCTTCATTTAAGGGCACTATGTCCATTGGAAGATACACAGTAAATACGGAATCAGGAAGTCCAGAATGGTATATTTTATGGGGCAAGATTACGGTGCTATACGGCTTTTTCGTAATAATTAACTGAAGCGTGAATTAATGAATTGGGTGGAGAATTAGTTGATGCACAAATCAACGAGATGGGTCGGCTTTGTCATATTGCTGATGGCTGGGTGTGTGGGTGGGGACTCATCGAATGATGTTTTTCCCTTTCCTGTAGTTGTTAGTCAACTTGAAAATGGTTTAAAGATTGTCAGCGTTGAATATGACAGTCCTGGTGTTGTCGCGTACTACACAGTTGTCAGAACGGGTTCTCGGAATGAGGTTGAGCCTGGTTTTTCAGGGTATGCTCATTTTTTTGAGCATCTTATGTTTAGAGGTACAAAAAAATATCCAACGGCAGCCTATAACAAGTTAATTAAACAAATGGGTGCTGATTCGAATGCTTTTACCACCAACGATTGGACGGCCTATCATATTGTTGCCAGTTCTGATTCTTTAGAAACGATCGTTGATATAGAGTCGGATCGTTTTCAGAATTTGGAGTATTCAGAAGATCTGTTTCGGACCGAAGCCGGAGCGATTCTTGGAGAATACAATCTTAATTTTTCTAATCCTGTCGCATTGCTTCAAGAGACCTTACACGGACGAGCGTTTATGTTTCATCCGTACAAACACACAACGCTTGGCTTGTTGGCTGACATCGAAAATATGCCTAATCAGTATGACTATAGTCTCCAGTTTTATGACAGATATTATCGGCCTAATAATTGCGTTATTGTGGTAGTCGGAGACGTAGACAGTTCGCAACTAAGTAATCTTGTTGAGCAGTATTATGGCGATTGGGAGCCGAATAATTTTGAACCTGTAATTCCCGTTGAGCCTCCCCAGACACGTGAGCGAAAGAGTAGTGTCACATGGCCGAATCCCACTCTTCCATTTCTGATGTTGGGATACCATGTTCCAGCGTTTTCTGATCAAACAATAGACATGCCTGCACTAGATGTTCTTTCGCAGTTGCTATTTTCCGAGACCTCCCCATTGTTTCAGAAGTTATATTTGGAAGAACAGGTGGTAGACCTGTTATCAGGTGGCGCAGGCGATAGTCGTGACGGACCACTATTTACAATTATTGCAAGGGTGACTGATCCTGATCGGCTGGAGTACGTTCGTGATGCGATCATTGCGGAAATTAATCGCATGAAGGTAGAGCGTGTCGATCCCTCAGTTTTGGCAGACACAAAATCACATATGCGTTACCGCTTTTCAATGGGTCTTGATAATCCTGGAGATATTGCGAGAACTTTATCCCATTATTTACAGCTAACAGGTGATCCTGAAACTGTGAATAGGGTTTACCGTTTGTACGATGCTGTGTCGCCAGAAGATATTGAGTATGTGGCAACGACCTATTTCGCCGAAACAAATCGGACAGTTGTTGATTTGACGATGGAAAAGAACGATGGATAGATTTTTTGTTCGTTTCATTCTATTAGGGGTTCTTGGTTGTAGCAGCTGTGCCTTTGGTACTGATCAGAGCTTATCAGTAGTAAATTCTGAAACAAGTGTGGCGATGCGGATGCCTAATTCGCCGGTGGTTAATTTTCGCGTTTCATTTCGTGTTGGATCCATAAATGATCCACAAGAGAAGAATGGTTTAAATGCTCTGACCGCTCTTATGATTGGCCAGGGTGGCTCCGACACTTTTAGTTTTGAAGAACTCAGGAAAACATTTTATCCGTGGTCCGCTGCAGTATCTGCGCAGTTTGATAAAGAGGTCACAACCATCATTGGTAGTGTGCATCGAGATCATTTAAATGAGTTTTCTGAAATTTTTCTTGAACTTATCACGGAACCCCGGTTTGACGTCTCAGATTTTGAACGTAACAGAGATTCTCTGAAAAATGGAATCACAGCAACTCTTCGCGGAAATAACGATGAGGAACTAGGCAAACAAACTTTAAATGGGTTTTTATACAGAGGACATCCTTACGAGGCACCTGAACTTGGGACGGAGAAGGGCCTAGAGGTTTTAACCTTGGAAGATGTCAAGCGTTTTCACCTGCAGCATTATCACCAGGATAATGTATTAGTCGGGATAGCCGGCGGTTATCCCCAGGACTTTGTGATTCGTTTCGAGGAAAATCTTCAGAATGCTCTGCCGGCCGGTGTCGCCTTGACTGATTCGTTGCCAGCTCCAGATAGCTTGAGTGGGGTCGAGGTGACCGTTGTGAATAAACAGGCGATTGCTACTGCAATTTCTATCGGATTCCCGATTGACGTAACTCGGGCTGATGATGATTTTTATGCACTTCTCGTGGCGAATTCTTATTTCGGCGAGCACAGAACATTTAATGGTTTACTGATGAATAAAATGCGAGGGGATCGCGGTCTAAATTATGGCGATTATTCTTATCTTGAACATTTTATTCAATCCGGTGGATCTCGCTTTCCGGTGACTAATATACCGCGTCGTCAGCAATACTTTAGTATTTGGATTAGACCAGTTCCACATCACAATGCCCACTTTGCTTTAAGGCAAGCGATCGTAGAGTTAAAACAGCTAGTGGATACGGGTTTAACAGAGGATGATTTTTCTTTAACGCGGGATTTCTTGATTAATTATTCAAAACTCTATGTGCAGACTGCAGACCGGAGGCTTGGTTACGCTATGGATGGTCGTTTTTACGGAACAAATTCTTTGATCGACGAAATCCAGGTTCGTCTGCCTTTGTTGACGCTTGATGATGTTAATAACGCGATTAAGCGGCATCTGCAATATGATGATTTAGCTGTAGCCGTTGTAACGACAAATGCCGATTCATTTGTAGAGAAGCTTCTGTCTAATGAACCCTCTCCACCAACTTACAATGTGTCAGTCAGTGAAGAGGTCTTATTGGAAGATCAAGGCATTGTGTCCTTTCCACTTAATGTTGATGTAGATCGATTACAGGTGATGCCTGTTGAAGAAATGTTTCGAGAATTATCTAGATAACATTGAGTGATCCGGTTCTATAGCCATTTGGATCAACCGTTATATTTTTGAATCCTGCAGATTGAAATTTTTGAACCACGAAACCTTGGGCCAGCTGATCGCGAAGCCGATCGATTTCATTTTGTTCGACCTCTATTCGGGCGGTGTCTTGGTGATATCGAACCCGGCACACACGAAATCCGAGATCTCGGAGGACGCGTTCACATTCGGCTACTTGTTTAAGACGTGACGGAGTTACTTCCGTGCCATAAGGGAATCGACTGGCAAGGCAGGCGAGTGCGGGTTTGTTCCAGACGGGCAAGTTCAATGACCGAGCAGCCGCGCGAATTTCCACTTTGGTAAAGCCAATTTCATCGAGTGGAGATAACACACCCTGTTCTTTCGCAGATTGTCTCCCGGGACGATAGTCAGCGCGGTCGTCAAGATTAAAACCATCGAGGACATTGTTAAAGCTAAGGCGCTGCGCTTCTTGAATTGCCTTTCCATACACTTCATTCTTACAAAAATAACAACGATTCACAGGGTTAGCTGCGTAACGAGGGTCGTCAAGTTCGAAAGTCTCGACTAGGATGTGACGGGCGCCAAGTTGTGCCGCAAGTTTACGGGCAGCTTCTCCTTCTTCGGATGCTAAACTGGGAGATACGGCAGTAAGGGCGACGGCTTTATTTCCTAACACCTCAATGCTTTCTGCTAGAAGGTAACTTGAGTCCACTCCGCCAGAAAAACAGACGACCACAGATTCGTAAGAAGACAGTAATTTTTTGAGGCGCGTGATTTTAGAACCTAAAGAGGTCATAATAATTGTGTACTTCAACACAGGCATGCCTTAGACGTCAACCAGTCTTGTCTTTTCATTAATCTGAACGAATTAGTCACATGTTTGAAACATTCAACAATCCAGTATTAATTCTCTTTGGTACGACCGGTGCGCTGGCAGTCGTACATACGCTAATGGGCATCGATCACTCTGTACCCTTTGTGGCTATGGCACGGTCTGAAGGTTGGACGTTAAGTCAGACCCTTCGTGTTACTTTATTCTGTGGACTGGGGCATCTTGTGTCGTCAGTGTTGGTCGGTGGTCTGTGTGTCGCCTTAGGTTTAACTCTCGATTCTATGTTGTGGTTGGATACGATTCGAGGGAATATGGCCGCGATGATGCTCATTGGTTTCGGTTTAGCATTTTCGATTTTTGCCTGGAGGAAACGTTTTCTATCGTCTCCGAAGTTACGTAGTGCCAGAGAAAAAGATCAAATAAATGAACAAAATTCTTTTGGTATTTACGGGGGAGATCAGTTTAAACGAGTTCAAGGTAGACGTAGGGTGACGCCTTGGATGTTATTTTTGATTTTTGTGCTTGGGCCATGTGAACCCCTCATTCCCTTAATGATGCTTTCCCCGCTTGAATATTCATGGTTAGTTTTAGTGACGGTTGTCGCAATTTTTGGTCTATTGACGATTGTCACCATGATGCTATCTGTCGTTCTTTTGTACCAAGGTGTAGATTTATTTAAAAATATGAGGAGCTTTCGGCATGGTGATGTCATCGCCGGTTTCGCCGTTGCAGGTTGTGGAGTAGTAGTGCTTGTCTTGGGAGTCTAATTTAGGTGTCAGTGTTCCCGCGAAGGTGAAAATTTTTTTCTAGGGTGACTCGGTTGACTTGCCTTACGAAAGGAATGAAATGTTACTGGATGTCAGTTTATTAAGTGTCGGTCTTTTATGCATCGCAAAAGGAGGCGATTTATTTGTCGACTCCAGTGTCCAGATTGGTCGAGCTCTGAACGTGCCAAGGTTCGTCATTGGTGGTACTTTAGTCAGTCTCGCTACGAACACTCCAGAAGTAGCGGTAGCCACCACTGCTAGTCTAGCGGGTGACTCCGGAATTGCACTCGGCGATGCCGTAGGGTCATGTATTTGCAACATTGGGCTAATCGCAGGAACTGTTGCGATGATCAGCCCAATCGGGGCCGATGCGAGAGATTTCACTAATCGGGCTTTGTGGATGGCGGCTGCCGGTGGGATGGTAGTGCTTTTTTCCCTGGACGGAACGTTGAGTAGACCTCTAGGTATGGTGTTGATGCTGATGGCAGCAACGTACCTGAGCTGGGATTTTGTCGGCGTTAGACGTATGCGTAAACGCAATCGGGATGAGTCGGTGCGAACAGAAGAGGAAGCGGCGTTGTGGAGAGCGGTTGGCACGTTTGTACTAGGTGCACTCTTGATTATTTCTGGGGCTCGACTGCTCGTGATGTCAGCGCAGACTCTGGCTGGCGCGTTGGGTGTTCCGACTGCCATTATTGGATTTTCTGTTGTTGCCTTCGGGACATCGATTCCTGAATTGGTCACGGGAGTGGCGGCCGCACGAAAGGGTGTTGTTGATTTGGCGCTCGGTACGGTCGTAGGTTCGAACGTTCTGAATTTGTTTCTTGTCGTTGGATTAGCTGGCACAATCAACCCGCTCACGCTCGATAGTGTTGTTCAAAGCTATGCTTTTCCATGGATGGGCTTCTTTTTTGGCGCTCTTATCGTACTTATTCGTAGAAATGGCAAGATTGGCCCGACAGCGGGTGCTGGTCTCTTGCTAGCCTATCTTTTGTATGTTGTAGGTCTCGTAACCTTGCCTTCGCTTGGACCTGCGTAAAGACGAGTTGTTTTATTAAGTTCGAACTACTTAAGGGTGTTTTAATGAATGCATCTTGGCCGGCTGGTTTTAGTACTTATGACTATGACGATCCCTTTGAAGACTTAATTGGACCACTTGGTTACAAAATTGATTCTGATGGAATCCGATTTGCGTTTCACGCTGGTCTCCACCATTGCAACACCCAGTCTACTGTGCACGGTGGTATGCTGATGACATTTGCGGATTACGCACTTTGTCTGACGGCTATATGGAATCAGCCTGAGGAGCGATGTGTCACGGTTTCTTTGCAGTGTGAGTTTGTTGCTGCTGCGAATTCAGGTGATTTCCTTGAATCAATATGTGAAGTGGTGCGTCGAACGGGATCATTAGTGTTTCTTCGAGGAAAAATCTTTGTAGGTGAGCGGACTCTAGTAGCTTACAGTGGCATTGTGAAACGACTCCATGCACGGTGACGAATGTATGAATTAAAGGGGGATCCCAGAACATGTTTTTCATTAGAAAATTTTTGATTGCCCTCACTATGGTGTTTGTTTTTTCTATAAATTTTTCGGCTCAGGAGGGTGCGACTGACGGTCAATGGCAGTTCTACGCAGGTGATATTGGATCAACCAAGTACGCACCCCTTGATCAGATAAATCACGAAAATGTTCAAGATCTCAGGATGGTGTGGCAACGACCCGCTGTAGATCAATCTATTCTTGATAAAGCTCCGAATCTGAGTTACGGGAAAAATTTGATGTCAACGCCGCTTATGATTGATGGCATTCTTTACACATCGAATGGTGTCGGTTTGGTGGAGGCTTTTGATGCGGGTACCGGGGAAACGATTTGGGTGCAGACGCCACTTGATCCTGGTCCTCAGGCATACCGTGGTGCGGTAACTAGAGGAGTTGGCTATTGGACGGACGGACTGGACTCTCGTATCTTGGTTCAGAGAGGACAATTTTTAATTGCACTCAATGCCAAAACCGGTGAGACGTATCAAGATTTTGGAGACGGTGGGCGTGTCAATTTAACTGTCGGATTAGGTGGGGACGCTCGGTACAGATGGACGGGTGCACCCTTAGTAATTGGTGATGTGGTTGTTCTCGGTCAATCCATGACAGACACGTTTATTACTAAGGAAGCTGTACGTGGTGACGTAAGAGCGTTTGACGTTCGAACTGGAGCTTTACGCTGGACTTTTCATACGGTTCCGCAGGCAGGAGAATTTGGGACTGATACTTGGGAAGATAACTCTTGGGAGTACACAGGCCATGCTCCCGTATGGTCATTATTTAGCGCTGACCCAGAGCTTGGATATGTCTATATGCCCGTTACCTCTCCTACGAGTGATATGTATGGTGGACATCGAGGTGGAGATAATTTGTATGGGCAGAGCTTGGTATGTGTTGATGCAGAAACCGGGGAGCGCGTCTGGCATCACCAATTGGTACACCATGGTCTTTGGGATTATGACTTGCCAACGGCTCCCATTTTGATGGATGTAGAGGTTGATGGTCGACCTGGTGTTACCAAAATGGTCGTGCAATTGACCAAGCAAGCTTTTGCCTTTGCGTTTGACCGTAAGTCCGGTGAGCCGATTTGGCCAATTGAAGAGCGGCCGGTTCCGCAGTCCACGACACCTGGAGAGAGGACATCGTTAACGCAACCATTTCCGACGAAACCACCAGCGTTCGATCGACAAGGAGCCACCGTCGATAATTTGATCGATTTTACGCCTGAACTTAGAAAAGAAGCTTTGGAGATTGTAAGCCAATACACGATGGGGCCAATGTTTACACCTCCTACCGTAGTAACGGATTCAAATCGTGGCACCATACAGCTTCCGGGTTCTCAAGGAGGTGCTGATGTCCAAGGTGGGGCATTTGATCCCAGCACAGGTTTTCTTTATATCCCATCGATCACCGCGCCATTTGTTGCAGATATTGTTACAGGAAATCCTGATAGAACTAATCTTCGTTACGTTAAGGGAAAGCGAATGTGGATTGGAGGCCCCAGAGGATTGCCTCTATTTAAACCTCCATACGGCAGGATCACTGCTATTGACATGTCCAAGGGAGAAATCGTTTGGCAGGTTCCCAATGGTCATGGTCCTCGTGATCATCCAGCGATCGAACATCTGAATTTGGGTAGGCTGGGCCGACCTGGACGCCCGTCACCTTTATTAACAAAAACTCTTTTGTTTATTGGGGAAGGTTCCCGTGCGAGACTCGGTGCTGACCGTATTCCTGATGATATGCCTTTGGATATTGTTACGAATTATGGGGAACCCTGGTTTCGTGCGTACGACAAAGAAAATGGCGACGTGGTGTGGGAAACAGAATTGCCAGGTGGAACGACGGGTGCTCCTATGAGCTATATTCATGAAGGACGACAGTTTGTTGTTGTAGCCGTTGAGGGTCTGACGGAAACAGCTCAGTGGGTTGCTTTTAGCCTGCCATAATCTGGTTTTTTTGAAGTAATAAATCTAGATAACCAGTTAAGAAGTCACTTGGTAGTCGCTTTTTCATGATGGGTAATGAACTTCAGCTATTACAACTAAATCATGCTATAGAGGCAGCACTTTCTGGTGTGAGCCTTAGAAAACTGGGCGATGCGGCTGAGCGATTGTCGATTTCGTACCGTTCAGAACACTCGCCATTCTGGCGGTCAGAGGATAAGTGGTCTCAGATTGATAGGCTGGCATATATAGCTGCACGGATGCCCGCAACATATAGTGCTGCAGTATCTGTGCTCGATGAACTTCATGACAGAGTTCCAGAGTTGGAAGTGCAGAGTCTCCTAGATATTGGTTCTGGTCCAGCTACTTGTCTTTGGGCAGCGGGCAAGTTTGGCCGATTGCGTCAGGCTAAGTTGGTTGAGCCAGATCGAGAGATGGCAGCTCTTGGGGAACAGTTGCTCACGGGTTCTCTGCAGATGTCTGGCATTGATCGCGAGTGGAAAATTACTGATTTTAACGACATATCATCGGACTCTAAATACGATTTAGTGATATCAGGATATGTATTGTCTGAACTAGACGGTCTTCAGCGGAAGAAACTTATAAATATAGCCTGGGAAACGTCCCGTCACGCCGTTATCCTCGTTGAGTCGGGTTCTATGAAAGGATTTCGGCGTATTCTTGAGTCTCGTGATCAGCTGATCTCATTAGGAGCTCGCATCGTAGCCCCCTGCCCACACGCAGGAAGTTGTCCTATGACGTCTGATGATTGGTGCCATTTTGGAGTGCGCCTTAATCGTTCGTCAATTCAACGTCGTGTCAAGGGAGCAGCGTTATCCTACGAGGACGAGAAATATAGTTACGTTGTTGCAACTCATGGGATTGGTGCCCGTACGACGGGCAGGGTTATTCGACGCCCTGTTGTCTCAAAAGGTCGCGTCAAACTCGACTTATGTACGGCTGAAGGGATTATTCAGAAGAACCTAATCAAGGGAAATGGTGATTCTTATCGCAGGGCAAAAAAGCTGAACTGGGCGGACAGCGTAGAATAACACTTTAGTTCTTGGACCCTAAGGTAATCCAGTATAAGTTACGGTAGCAGATGAGTTGGATTTTTCGTTTTTTGTCGGCGTTAGTTTGTGTTGTTGTGGCAGTCTCTCTGGCCCACGCACAGTGGGGATTTAGAGAGGGAACCCTGCCCCCAAGATTTCCTCCTCGCACTCTTCCAGACCGGGATTTTGCGTTCTGCAAAATTATGTATACCAGTGTTCGCTACGAACAGTTGGGAATGGGGTGGGCTACAGACTATCCGTATGCTGGTGTTAATTTGATGATTAGGTTTTCTGATTTAACAACGGGTCGTGTCAGTGTTGATGGTCGTGGCGAGCCGAATCATTGGGTGGTCAGGTTTATGGATGATGCTTTGTTTAATTGTCCTTTCACGATGGCTTCTGATGTGGGGACCATTGGTTTGAGCAATGAGGAGGTATCCAGACTTCGCGAGTACCTTTTAAAAGGTGGATTTCTTTGGGTCGATGATTTCTGGGGTTCTCGAGCGTGGCGCCACTGGGAGAGAGAAATTGGTCGAGTTCTTCCTCCCTCTCAATATCCTGTGCGTGATATTCCGTTAACGCATCCCGTTTTTCGCACGCTGGCGCATGTTCATGAAATCCCTCAGATAACAGCTATTCAATTTTGGTATGGGGTTCGAGGACGTACGACGTCAGAGCGGGGGTTCGATAGCCGCGAGGCTCATTTTCGAGCGATTACAGATGAAAATGGTCGCTTTCTTGTAGTTATGACACATAATACTGATGTGGCTGACGCTTGGGAGAGAGAAGCTGATGACCCAAGATTTTTTGAACGATTTTCTCCAGATGGATATGGACTGGGAATTAATGTATTGCTTTATGCGATGACGCATTAATCAAAAGGCATCACTTATTATGTTTGCCCGTTTGAAACGTCTCTGGTGTTTTATCCTTCGTCGACATCGTTACCGAATGATCGGCCGGGATGGGCGAGTGTTTATGGAGTGCATTGATTGTGCTTACCGTACTCATGGATGGGAAGTGGAAACCCGAGAATACCATGCTATGTCTTCTGTGGATTCCTTCCGTCTGTGGTTAGACGACTCGCCAGAGATTAATCTGGACGAATCAGTGGTTAAACTACCGGAATTTGTTTTTTCTACACAATCTTTATCTGACCTTAGGCTAACTCTTGATTAGAGTAAGTTCTCTGAGAGGTTGCTAACGATTCGCTCTGCTTCACCGAGAAGCATAGATGCACCAGCCAGAGCCGATTCTATATCTGTCATGGAGAGAGGAGCACTAAGTGTTTCGGTGATAGCATTTCCGATTAAGCAGGTCGTTAGTAGTAATTCGTGAAGGCGGTCAAAGTCCGTAGATGGTGTGTTTGAGACTAGTTCCGTTTTTTTAAGGTCCCACTCAATTTCAAGCTGTTGTTTTTCCGCAATGTTTATAGTGGCATCCGCGTATTGCTTGGACGTGCGGTCTAGTAATTGGTTCAATTGTTCTAATTTTTGTCTATGCCATTCAAGGGCATTGATTCGAAACGCCTTGGTTTCTTGTAGTCCTTTTCTTACGAGAATACGTAATTCCCGTTCTGTCAAACCCGCAACGAGTTCGTAAGAAGCGAGATCTTCGACATCTATAACAACACGTGTTAAGGGAGGCGATGACTGATTCAATGCGACGCGAACGCGTTTTACCGCGCCGAATTCGACATCTGTGACAGCAGGCACCGCTGGCACAGTATTAGGGAGGTCGATATATAAACGAGTGGGTGGTTCGTCAAGTGAGTGTATTTCCCCTCGGATAGGGCCTGTCGCTGAGAGATGAATTGCTATCTCTGTGGGCGTGCCGTCAGTGGTTATGGCATTCAAGGTTGATAGTTCTTGGATTTCTTGACCTTCTACAGTGACAAAAGCTCCTGTAGCCAAAAAGGCGACTATCATTAGATTGACCATTTTTTTGCCAAGATGATCCCGGTGCTTCATTATGAGTGTCGTTCTCAGAAATTTAATTCTATCGGTCTTAGAGAAACTTTGCCTGAACTTCGGTATACGATCGTAATTAAATGTATCGCCGGTGCTTATTGTTTCCGCTGAAGGCCACCATGGCTCACTGTATCGTGTGTGTGTTTACTTTTGGAATCATGGCGTGTGGAAATGAGATAGACAAAAGTAGCAGTCACCAAGAACAAGAAAAAACGCCGTCTTTTTCATCCGGAATGGCTGAGGTGTTTGGTGCTACATCTCAAAAGCCTGGTGATCCGCAGGCCATTATATCGCTTTCTTCAGAACTAACTCTTGAAGTTCCTTTTCCTCAAGAACCAATAGAAATTGATCAGTATGGGCGTGCTTTTTTTCCCAGTGTAATTGCGATTAGGGCAGGGCAGGAGGTTTTGTTTCGAAATAGTGAAGACGAGTTACACAATGTAAATGTAAAAGATCAGAACGGCGAAACAATTTTTAACGTCGGAATGCCGATTCTTGGTGGCACCTTTCAACATACATTTGAACGGGCGGGATCCTATGCTGTTGCTTGTAATGTGCACCAAGAGATGGCCGCAACGATAGTGGTTTCAGATAGTGTGTATACAGTGCTAGCGGACCGGGACGGGAGATTCGTTATCCATGATGTTCTTTACGGACGTTACAATCTTGTAGTTCGTCGTGGGAATGAGCGAAGCTCTTTTCCGTTAGATGTCAAAAATGCCAGTACTGAAATGGTGTTCGATGAAGAATAGACGGGCGGTATAATCGAACCGGTTCTAATAAAGTATTTGTTGAAGGAGAATCCTTGTCATCATTTGATATTGTGTCCGAGGTTAATGAACAAGAAGTTGTGAATGCTGTAAATCAAGCCAATCGAGAGATTGAGACGAGATTTGATTTCAAAGGAACCAATGCGCGCTTTAATTTTGAAGATGGTCAGATAACTATGACAGCGCCAGATAAATTCCAACTCAATCAAATGTATGACGTTCTAACCGCAAGACTCGTAAGCAGAAAAGTGAATGTTCGCTGTCTTGAGAGGGATAGTGTCTTAACAAATGTTAAGGAGGCCCGGCAAATTGTTCGCGTTCGCCAGGGTATTGAATCAGAGATGGCAAGGGATATCGTCAAGATGGTAAAGCAGACCAAATTAAAAGTTCAGGTTGCCATACAGGGGGAGAAGCTTCGCGTGTCTGGGAAAAAGCGGGATGACTTACAACAAGTTATTGCGTTACTCGATGAAAAAGAATTCAAAATGCCGTTGCAGTTTAATAATTTCAGAGATTAATCCTAGAGTGTAACAATTATGAAGACGGTTAAAAATAACACCAATAGACCTCTTAAAATATCTCTTGCGCGAGGACGGATATTACGTTTGGGCCCACGGAAAGAAGGGCAAATTGCTACGCCTGACGCGGAACGGGATGCCTTTAAAATCTTGGTCGAAAGAGGAGATGTTGAGGTCTTCGACGATTCACGGCAGGGAGACACATCGGGTGTAGGACCAGGCGGAAGTAAGTCTGTGTCGAAAGGACACCACGCGAGATTTTCCGTTACGAAGCGGGGGGATCGGTAGAGTCCAAAGGATAGATGCCCCATTTTTGAGTATGCGTGTCATGAGGGTAACTATGGGCTTGTCGGGATTCTCGCGGGTGCTCGTGCTGACGAAGTTGCCGTACGTTAACAAATTGTACCTAGGGTTTGATGCAAATAATATTTGAACAGATGCGTGTGGGTGGAGATCGGAACTTTGGGTATCTCCTGGGTGATCGAGATAAAAAACAGGCGGTACTCATTGATCCGTCATATTCGCCGAAAGATATGGTCGAACGCGCTACGGTTCAGGGATTAACGGTTACGCATATCCTTAACACTCACGGACATCCTGATCACACGAATGGGAACAGAGACGCCGTTGAACTAACCGGTGCCGTTGTGGCGGCGCATACGGAGGCACCAACGTCGCCTGATATTGAACTTAGTGACGAAAAAGTAATAGCTCTTGGTGAACTGCGCTTAAAATGTTTCTATGTGCCTGGACATAGTCAGGATCATCTGGTGTTTTATGAGGCGGCGGTCGGTATTTTACTGACGGGTGATTTGCTTTTTGTTGGGAAGGTAGGCGGGACTGATTCCGACGATAATGCTCGCTCGGAATGGGAAAGTCTCCAACGTCTGTTGCGACTTCTTCCTGATCAAACAACAATTTGGCCAGGTCATGATTATGGAGTCAGACCTAGTTCGACCATGGATTTGGAAAAGAGAACAAATCCATTTTTAAGGTGTGCCGATGCGGATGCTTTCCTTCGATTTAAGTCTGAGTGGCCACGTTTTAAAAGTGAATTAGGTTTGAAATGATTGGGAGAGAAGTGTCCGAAAGAATGTATCTTGGCGGCATGTATCTCAGGAACGGTATTAGTTAACGATGAGAGACGTCGTCTCTCGTATTCTCTTTTTAGGAGCTGAACAGTGCCAATATATGAATACCAGTGCCGGGGTTGCGGACACGAATTTGAACGACTCGTGCTGGGTACAGACCCCGGCCCCTGTCCGTCTTGTGGGAAATCGGATCTAGAACGGCGATGGTCTCTTTTCGCCGTTGATTCTGATTCAACGCGTCAAGTCAATTTGCAACGTGGGAGAGAGAAAGCTAAGAAAACACAGCGAGATAAAGCGCACGCCGAACACGAGGCTATCCATCATCACCACCATTAAAGGGGCGCGTCTATATTTGATAACGACGTTTTATAAGAATGACCTCTTAGGGAACAAAGCTTTGTCCTTTTGATTCTGTGTCCCACCGTGTTTGACTCCAACCACGCATCGACCCTCGTGTATTGATTCTCCAACCCTCAGATGTGCGTTTGAAAGTGTCAAAATAATGTCCGTGTACTAATACTTTTGGTTGTGGTTCAGAAGTGTCAAGAACTATCCAGTATCCACGCCCTTTGGCTCCGTCTTGGGTGGGTTCGATCAAAATACTGGTATTGTTGTGTGTAATGGTAGTACCTTCACCGCCTGGTTTCTGACGAAATCGTTCTCGGATTCTTTCCCGCCCAGACCAGACTTCTCCACCTCCTGTTGTAAACACGGCGTCATCAGCCCAGGCTGAAAGATAAAGTTCTTCATCTTGAAAATCGAGTCCTTGGTTATATCGGGCATACAAGCGTTCGATTTCTGCGATATCCGTTCCGGTCAGTGGTAGTACACCACCACGATTTTGTGTTGACACCCAGCTAACAGCTGCCACAATTGCGATGAGCGTGATTGTGATTACTATTCGAGAGTTCCTCATTCAGGTACCTCCTAATTGATTTCGACCTTTGTGTCGATGCGTTGATTGGAACCTATTGTAAGGTTTTCGTCAGAGATAGCGACAATAATTGACATGAATCGTAAGCGCTACGATAATCGCCTAACTTTTTGGTATAACTCAAGAAAGTGGTGGTGCACGGTGACACCAATTTTTTCTTTTCGGTTAGTCATTCTATTTTTTCTGGCGAGTAATTATCTGTTATTGCCGAAAGTCGTTGCGTTTTCACAGGAGCATGGTGACGAGTATGAACGTGCCGACATTGAACGTGGGGCCCAGCTTTATGATGAATTTTGCTCGAATTGTCACGGCTCTGAGGGTGACGGCGTAGGGAGTGTCAATCTCAAAGCTGGACAATTTCGGCGTGCATCAACTGATCAAATATTTCGGAGAATTTTGACCGAGGGAATTCCCGGCACGGGCATGCCTCCAGGAAATTACACCGCTTCTGATATGACGGCCTTGGTTGCCTATGTTCGGAATATGCGAGATTTTGATGGGGGAATTGTCACGCTTGGCAATGTCTTGCGTGGGGAAACAATTTTTTATGGAAAAGGACGTTGCACTGATTGCCATCGAGTGGCTGGAAAAGGTGGGAGACAAGCTCCAGATTTAACGGCGATTGGGGCGATTCGTGGTGCGGGCTCTTTGAGAGCTTCGTTGCTTAATCCTACTGCATCCATGTTGCCGTCTAATCGACCTGTAAGGATTGTGACTCAAGCTGATGAAGTCATCCACGGTCGTCGATTGAATGAGGACACCTACACTATTCAGATATTTGACGATCAAGATCATTTGCAGTCGTTTGAAAAAGCCGATTTAAAAGAAGTGGCTATATTAGATACTTCGCCTATGCCGTCGTACGATGATTCGTTGAGCGAGTCAGAATTAGCAGATCTGTTGGCGTATCTTGTGACGTTAACAGGGTTGAGATAGCGAGAAATACTTATGCCAAAACATCTTGTTCTGTTGTTTCTACTAGCCCTCCTATTTCCCGGTTTAGCGATGAGTCAGGTCACAACAGAGCGTTTACTGAATCCGAATAATGAGCCTCATAACTGGTTGACCTATTCGGGTGCGTACGATAGTCAGCGTCATAGTGCCCTTGAACAAATTACGACAGAGAACGTAAACGATCTTGAAATGAAGTGGGTCTTCCAGTCCCGTACTTCTCACCATTTCCAAGCGACACCTTTGGTTGTTGACGGCATCATGTATCTGACACAGCCGCCAAATGATGTTGTGGCTCTTGATGCTAAGACGGGTCGTGTGTTTTGGGTTTATGAGCATGTGCCTTCTCCTGATGCGAGGCCGTGTTGTGGTTTTAGCAATCGAGGCTTAGCGATTCATGGGGACACCTTGGTCATGGGAACTGTTGATGCGATGGTTGTTGCAGTGGACGCGAAAAGTGGTGGACCGATTTGGCAAGTCCAGGTCGCTGATCCGTCGGTAGGTTATGCGATTACTCACGCACCGCTGGTTGTAAACAGCAAGGCCATTGTGGGAATGTCTGGTGGAGATTTGGGTATACGGGGTTTCATCGCCGCTTACGATATAAACACAGGTAATGAATCGTGGCGTTTCTATACCATTCCTGCTCCTGGAGAGCCCGGTCATGAAACCTGGGAACCTTGTGCTCCAGACATGGAGCACTGTGATCCTGAGGCATGGAAGACGGGTGGAGGTGCTGTTTGGTTGACCGGTTCGTACGATCCGGAGACAAACCTAACGTTCTGGGGAATAGGAAATCCAGGGCCTGACTATGCGTATTATCAGAGGCCGGGGGATAACTTGTATGCGAGTTCTGTCGTAGCGCTCGATGCAGATACTGGGAAATTAGACTGGCATTTTCAATTCACCCCTGGCGACCGATATGACTACGATGCTGTACAAATTCCGGTTTTAGTAGATTTAGATATTAATGGCACAGTGATCAAGGCGATGCTTTGGGCTAATCGCAATGGGTTTTTCTACATTCTCGATCGTGTGACTGGTAGATTTCTTACAGGCAACCCGTTTGTACGAATTAATTGGGCCAGTGGATTAGATGACAGCGGCGGCCCAATTCAAACTCCACAGGGTCCCGGAGTCCCGACCTATCCAGGAAAACAAGGTGGTACGAACTGGTATTCTCCTTCTTACAGTCCGAACACTGGGTTAATGTATTTTTCAACTTGGGAAGGTTATGCCACAGTTTTTGATTCTGCGCCTGTTGAATATACCCCTGGGCAGCTTTTTACGGGCAGTCGAAATCGTAGTCCCATCGCTGGTGTACCTGAACCCCCTGCTGTTGGTCGAGGGCATATTAATACGTGGACCAAGGCAGTAGGACATGGGTCGGTACTAGCATTTAATCCTCTCACTGGCGACAAGGTATGGCAGTGGGAAACTTACGATGTCCAAAACAGTGGGATATTGACTACAGCAGCTGACCTGTTATTTGTTGGTGGAAGAGAAGGATACTTTCAGGCACTTGACGCGCGCACAGGGGATCTACTGTGGCGAGCTGTGACTGGCGGAAACACACTTGCTGCGCCAATTACTTATGAGGTAGAGGGTTCCCAGTATGTGGCCATTGCGAGTGGTCACTCGCTATTTGTTTTCGGACTTCAGTAGTCGTAATTAATCAAAATGTTCAATGTGGGGGCAGGCGGCTGTTAAAAACGAAATAGACGAGTCAGTTTTACAATCAAAGCTCTGTTGTCAATTCTGTCGAACCTGTTTTCAAGAGTGTCTCGTTGTTCATTGTAGACGATGAACAGTTCGCTTCCAGGCTGGTATTCCCACCGGAAACGCACATTTGCATCTACCGTACGACTTGCCGAACTGTATTGCAGTAGTGCGCTTAGGAACATCAGTGGGGTCATGGTGTAGGTAACGCGAGATCCAGGAAGATGCGTGGAAAATTTTCCTACAGGAAGGTCGATCCAGTTAACTGAGTATTTTGGTTCAATAGAGAAACCAGGAAATAGTTTAATTCTTCCATTTCTGAATCGAATTCTTGTTCTTTGGCCATTATAGAAACTGCCGTGTTCTAGATGTAAGTGTCCCGAGAACATTCGTTGGGGTCCGAAAGTTAGTTCTGCTCTCACGGATTCGAAGTTATAACCTGCTACTGGAAGAATGATTCCAGAGCTGATCTCGAAAGGTTCTGGTAAGAATTCGTAGCTTTTTTTATACGTAAATTCCACGTCGTCACTATTTTCAAATTCAATACCAAAAGACAATTGCCCTTCTCTTGTTTCAAGTTGACCTTTTCCGTTTTCGATATAGTCAATGTCACCACCCCAGGATAATTTTCGGATTGCATTGACTGATAATAGACGTGGACTAAAACGAAGTTTTGCGAAATTACGATACATGTCGGTTCGCCGTACAAAGCCGACTTCAGGATTAAAAGCATCACCAATTGTTAGTCGCTCGCCTTCAAAGCCGTATCGGTCTCCGTCATATTCCACATGAGTGCGATAGCTTGCTGAATTTCCTGATAATCCGTTTGTCTGAGTACGTGCATAATATGAATCGATGGTCAGTAAGTTTTTGAGAAAAGAAAATCCTCCATCGATTCCATACGTGCTGTTAGCGCCAGTTCCTTGAAGGTTTACTGACCGATTAGTCATGAGTGCGCCGATGCTGCTTGCTTGAAAGATATCTCGCTTTACACGTAGTACAGAAAAATTTGTAGGCTGTGCCCCTGCAACGATTTCTTCGTCCGTCTTCATGTGTAGAATTCCGAGGTCGTATTCCCCGACCCGTCCAGTTAAGCGTCCACCTACCTGAACTGGGACTTCTCGGCCACCCTGTAAACCGATTCGCCGACTAAAGAACAGAACAGGTGTATAGCCGAAGCGGCTTTCTCCACCAAATTCGAAAGTTCTTCGATTTTCGAGGAAAAACTCTCGTTTTTCAGGAAAGAACAAATTGAAACGACTGAGATTGACTTGTTGATCATCAGCTTCGACCTGAGCAAAATCAGTGTTGTAACTAAAGTCTGCAGTCATGTTTTCTGTCAGACCGTATTTAACTTCTAGTCCCGCAGTGCCCCCTAAATCATTTGTGAAGGGGGGGGATGCCCCGTAATCGGTACTTAGATCGGCGATGACGTACGGTTTCACATCCAAGTTCAGTGATTTTTGAGGCGCCTCGATACCGACAAGTGGTGCCAATAGGGCTGGTCTGAGGCCTCGGGGTCCAAGTGCCGCAGAGACAGGTTGCATGTAGGACATCTCATTTTTCCAGCGGTTGCGTCGACGAAGATTAAATCCCCAAATTTGAGACGATCCCGGACGATAGCGTAGTGACTTAAACGGCATCGCGGTTTCGACGCTCCAACCTCCATCAAATTGGTGCACTTCAACTTGCCAGATTGGATTCCAGTCAAAATTTGTCATACCTTCGTTACTTGTTTGTGCATCCATACGTCCGCCCAAAGCATTAACCTCGAAGAGCATTGCATTCCGGCGGTCGTAAAAAGTGTCGAAGCTCCATGCGAGGTTGTCATCCATCGCTATTCCGCGGTTATCACGACGCATTTCATTTGCGATCATACGATCAGGCTGACTTTCCCAGCAACGCGCCGATAAATAGACATACTCGCCGTCAAAAAAAATCCATACTTCTGTTTTTTCGCTTGCGGGTTCTCCTTCATTTGGATCGTTTTGAATGAAATCTGTCATTGATGGAACTGTTTCATAGATTGATTCTGTAAGGCGGCCATCCAACTGTAGCGGTGTTCTAAGACGGATTGCACGACCAGTAATACGACCTGTTTCGTCTCGTGAAATTACGTTAGGAGAAACTGGAGGCAGAGGGCCGTCAATCTCTCGCAACTGATTCGTTTGGTCATCATTTTGGAGGGATTCTTGACCACTAGCTGCGGTAAGTGGGAGAAGTAAAGTGAGTGCGATAGACTGGAAAAGATATCTAAGGCATTTAGGGACTGATATGTATAAAAAATACACGAATTTTTGGTGGATTTTTATAACCGGAATAGTTTGTTTATTTTGACGACGAAACCCCGGTTCATTAGCTCAGTCGTTCTACTCGGACGTAATGGTGTTGTATGACGATCTTCAGTGTACACGATAAAGAGCTCACTTCCCGGGCTGTATTCCCAGCGAAATCGGAGATTTGCTCCGATGCTTTCATTGGTTGAGTTGTATTGAACAAGTCCGGCGAAGAACATGCGTGGTGTGAATGTGTAATTTAGACGAGTGCGAACAAGATCAGTGCGGAATGAATCTTCAGGAAGATCGATCCAATTAAAAGAAACGCTCGGCTCAAGGGATAAATGTTGCGTGAACTTGATATATCCTCCTCCGAAATCAAGCGATGTAATATCACCGTTGTAATAACCACCTGTTCGCAGGGATAATGAGCCATTTGCACGGCGTTGTTGCCCAAATCGGTACATAAAGGTTGTGTCTGTGAAATCGTACTCGCCAATTGGGATCATGAAACCATCTCCAGGAGAGAACGCTTCATGTAGCAACTCATGGTTGTCATTTAAAACAACAGTCAGGCGATCACTGTTTTCAAATTCTGTCTCAAGGCCTAATGTAGCGACACGGGTTTCTAGGCGTGATGTGTCTGCGGTGAGTATGTAATCTAACATTCCCCCAAAATTGAACTGTCGGACACGTTTAAGTCGGCTCGGACGGGGGCTGTAACGAGTGCTCACAAAGGTTCGTCTAAAATTATCGCGGCGAACAAATCCAATCTCTGGGTTGAAATTATCTTCAACAAGCAAGTGGTTGACTCGGAAAGCGTACGTGTCTCCAGCGTAGTCGAATTTTGCTTGATAACTGCTGTTTTGATCCTGCATACCTGGTGCTTCGGTTTGTGCGTAATATCCAAGGAAGTGGACATTTTCAAAAAATGAAAAATTCCCATCCACGCCGTAGGTTTGCGCTGATCCATTACCATTTGTTGAAACAGATCGGTTTGTAAGCAGGGTTCCGATACTGCTTTTTCGAAGGATATCCCGTTTGAGGCGCATCACTGTAAAGTTTGTTTGCCTGGCGGAGGAATTGGGTTCATCGTCTGTTTGAATATTCAAGGCGCCAACATCAAAGCTGCCGACTTTTCCTGTAATGCGCCCCCCCCCAATAATTGGAATAACCTGATTGTTCTGTAAGCCGATACGCCGACTGTAAAAAAGAATTGGTGCGTTGTTATCACGAAAGCCTCCAGGTCCACCGATCGCTGCACCTGTTGCGAATTGAAAAATGCCACGTCCTTCAAGAAAGAATTCGCGTTTTTCAGGGAAGAATAGATTAAAGCGTGTCAGGTTGACCTGTTGTTCGTCAACTTCAACTTGTGCGAAGTCCGTGTTATACGTGAAGTCGGCTGTCAAATTCTGGGTAATGCCAATCTTTACGTCAACACCTATGTCTCCATCCCAGACATTGTGTGTTGTAGGGATGGCCGTTAGATCTGTGGTGGTTCCTCCGATAGCGTACGGTTTTATCTCAATGTTGCGACTGTTTTGGGGGACCTCAAGTCCAACGAGTGTTGCGGCATCAGACACGCGAAAAATACCACCTATTGCTCCTCCAACAGAGGCAGATATTGGAAGAGCTGTCAGGTATGCACCTTCATTTTTTCGACGAAGAACCCGTCGCATCTGAAATCCCCACACTTGGTCGGTACCTGGATGGTATCGCAATGATTTAAATGGAATTTCCATTTCTACAGTCCATCCGCCTTCAAATCTTCCTGTTCGAACATCCCACACAGGATTCCAATCGCTATTCGGGTTGCCTTCATTGGTGATAGCAAAGTCAGCCCGTGCTCCCAGTGGGTTGGTATAAAACGCTACGCCATTGCGACGGTCGTAGAAGGTGTCAAAGATCACCGCCAATGTATCGTTCTGCCGTAATTGAGATGTGTCCCGACGCATGTCGTTGGCGACCCACTCATTTGGAGGAGCAGAGTCGTAGCATCGAGCACCAATATAGATATTTGAGTCGTCGAAAAACAGCCAGGCTTCAGTTACTTCACTTGCTGGAGCTCCTTCGTTCGGTATTTGTTGAATAAATCCAGAAATTGGAAGGACATTCTTGTAAACATTTTCATCGAGTGTCCCATCAAGACGAATAGGTTCGTTAATTTTTACGGCACGCACTGTGGCTTGTCCCGATTCATTTCGGTTAATGACTTCCGGAGGAGACGGGGCAGGAGGTCCATCGATTTCAGTTAAACGGGTGCTATCTGTCTCTAAGGTTGAAACTGTTCCTTCTAGGAAGGAACCTGCCAGCTTGTTAGCAATAATATCTTGAAGCCGAAAAAGATCTGCGATTAGACCAGTTTCTCGTACTGTGCGGATTTCTGTGTTTGTTGGAACCTCAACGGTTTTTGCAATGATTTCGATGTCATTTCCTTGTTGCAGATAGGTTCCATAAATGACCCAATGAGCACCTGACTTTTGACCCTCTGTCAGTGCTCGTTCAAGCAGGTATTCAAATTGGTCAACCGTGCGACTGGTTGCAGTATTCAACGGTACCAGATGTTTAATGACTCTCAGGGGTGTTGTGCTCTGTAAGTCGTTCGCTAGAGATTCTGCAATGCCTAATCCAATCCAGTGATCCACCGGATCAGGGCGAAGATTGGAAAATGGTACTACGAGGACCACTCTGTCTGTTTCAGGTGCGAGGTCTGAAAAGGTGACGGTCTGTTGAGCCAGGCCTCGCCCCGTACCGCTTGCCAATGCAAGAAAAATTACCAGTACATTAACGTAGTGACGAGTCATATGTAATTAGAACCGCTGGCGAGAGGTTCTCTATGACTAGTTTCCTCAGTGCCCACGTTCATCCAACATTGTACTGTTAGACAAGAGTCATTTGTACGATGGTCATATAATCATTTCATCGAATTGACTTGAGGAGGGAAGATGTCTGTTTATATTGTCGCCCAACACCGCGTAGATGATCCTGATAAATTGAACGAATATGTTAGACAAGTCATTCCGACCATTCAGGAGCACGGAGGCAAAATTCTTGCGGTCGACGAATCTCCCGAAATAATTGAAGGAACTGTCGATTTTCCTCGGACTGTAATTCTTGAGTTTCCCGACAATAAAATGTTTCGGCTCTGGTACAAGTCTGCAACGTATCAAAAGTTTTTACCAACACGGTTGGCAGCCACCGCTGGAACGCTAATTGTCGCTCGAGGGCTCTGATTCTATTCGAATCCTTACTTGCGGACAGCACCAGTATCGTCTTTTACACGCCCGTTCTTAAAAAGTCGCGATCGGGTTTAACGGTGACCCCATTCCTCCCTCGATTCTTAAGGGAGCCGCTGTGAAGAGAAACTCGTACCGGCCGAGTCGTCTGGCGACCGCTGCTGCTCGTTCGAAATCTAAATTATCAAAGATTCCCACTCCCATCGATACCAGTGCCAAATAATGTAGTGGGAGTCTGACTTCATCAGAAAACTCATGAGGTTCGACGTCATTGGACATGTCATGACCGATGAATGAGACTCCACGGTCCTTTAGAAAATAAGCTACGTCTGCGTGATATCCTGCGACACCTTCGTCAGCTCCCCGCCAGGGGCCAACAGTAGAGCGTCTTTTCCATCGGCCCGTGTAGAGTAGGATTACGTCGCCCTCAGAAACTCGGACCCCTTGGATTTCTTCAAGTCGTTCAAGATCTGAACGGCGAATGGGTGTGCCGGGTTCGAGCCATCCTTCAGCTGTAGTTTTATCAGGTAAGAGTGTTGCGTCAAATAAGACACCTCTTGTTACGATTCCATCTTTCAGTGCGTTAATGCTGCCCTGTGGACAGGCGCCGGCCGCTTCGATGTCCTCCATCTTAAACCCGTTGTAACTTTTTCCTTGCCACATAATGTGACACGCCAATGAATCGAGATGGCTATGAATGGTTCCGTGGTAACTTCCCGTATACGCGAGTCGGTCGAATCCTCTTTCTGGAGTAATTCCGTAAGCGACACGTTCTAGGATTGACGAAGCGTCAATAGCTTCAACTTGAATTACATCGTGTGCTAAAGACACCGTAATTCCTTCTTGCACCAGTGCCGCCGCCGCTTGTCGTTTTTCGGCGGTGATAAGGTTGGCTGCGCCGAGTTCGTCGTCATCACCCCATCGTCCCCAGTTTGATAACTCATCCATAGCGTGAAGAAAGTCTGCTTTGCTTGACATGGACGGAGACTCTTGGCCGTAAAGAGCGATGCTAGGCAGTCCCACGAGAAATGTGAGTATTACGATTTTTGTTACAAATGATTGATGCGCCTGCAAGGGAGAACGTCGCATAGGAACTCCTTATCTGATCAGTCTATCCAAAGGTTACTAATTTGCTGTCGGATGCTACCATATAGTAAGTTTCTGGTGATTAAATCCTGGAGGACTTATGAAGCTTATTTTCTGTAGACGATTAATTGTTGCGCTGGTCATTACTGGCATTTATTTGCTCTCAGGAGCGCCGGTATTTGCACAGTCAGGGAGCGTGAATAGAGATGCGTGGAGCGTTCCACGGACTTCTGATGGAAGTCCTGATTTAAATGGGGTTTGGGCGAACAATAACGCGACTCCATTGGAACGACCTGCTGCTTGGGTAGGAAAAGATCGTCTCAGTGAGGAAGAATTAGCGGCTCTAAAAGCGGCGGCGGCCAAGGCGACTGATCCTGGACAAGATGCGCTATTTGGAGATCAGTTAGTACTCGCAGCAATCGCTGGAGAACAAGGCGAGTCATACGATCCTGGCACTGGAAATTACAACCAGTTCTGGATTGTCGAACGAGACTTTAATGACCAAACGTCATTAGTGGTCGACCCTTCTGATGGCAGAATTCCGAGTCTAACCGAGGCTGCAAAACGTCAACAGGCAGAAAAGGCGGCCTATCGGATTAATCATCCGGCTGATACTTATACGGATGTTCCTCTTTCTGAGCGTTGCGTGACATATGGAGTCCCAAGGATCGGGGCTGGTTACAATAGTTATTTTCAAATTTTTCAAAGTGTTGATTATGTCGTGTTTTATATGGAAATGAACCACGATGCTCGGGTTATACCTCTTGATAGTCGACAACCTCTTGATTCACGTATTCAGCAATGGCATGGTAATTCAATTGGACGGTGGGAAGGGGATACTTTAGTTGTTGAGACCGCTAATTATTCGCCAAAAAGTAATTTCATGGGAGCTTCAGATCGTTTGAAGATAGTCGAGCGTTTTACACGGACAGCGTCCAGTACTCTTCAATACGAGGTTACGATTGATGATCCAACAACTTGGTCTCAGCCTTGGACGGTATCAATTCCGTTGATGCATAGCGATGACGCTCTGTATGAATATGCGTGCCATGAAGGAAATTATGCGATGGAGGGAATTCTTGCCGGTGAAAGGGCAAAAGAAAAGGCTGTATTAGCCCAAGCAAAGTAAAGTGTTGAGATTAGGTTCGATAAAATAAGAATCTACTGAGTTTGTGCGGCTAATTCGTCACTAATCACTTGTACATTTCTCTTCACTGAACTTGAATTGGGAGCATCATAATCCGTGTAAGTTTGTGGCATTGTCCATGCATCGGCTATTTGATCAACTGATTGACCATCTGAGAGACCGGTTTTCACGGTTTCTAGAAAATCTCGATTAAAGGCAGCCCATTTTTCTAGGTCGCTCCATGTCATCTGTGTGCTGTGTCCAGTAATAATTGTGTCGACGTTCTTTATAGTGTCGTGAGCTTTCTGAAGTGTTTCTGAGATCTCTACGCCACTGCCACCATTTTCTGCATCTAGAAATGGGACACGCTTTCCTAAAAAAATATCACCGGCGTGGAGTGTGCGCAAGAAAGGGAAAACCACCCATGCATCACCACCGGTATGTCCGCGGCCAAAGTAATACAGGTCGATTCTGTCCGCTCCGTCGCCAAGCGACATTTTATCTGTGAAGGTACGGGTCGGTAGGCCTTGGCCATTCGTCTCAGCAAACACATTAACCGGAGGTTCAGTGCGCCCGGTATAGGGGCGCATAGCCTGCATGTTAGATCGTGTTATTTCATGCGTCACGATCTCTACAGTTGAGGGGAAACTGACATTGCCACTAACGTGATCATGATGACTATGTGTATTAATAAGTGTAGTGATGGGATTGTCCGTCAATTGTTTTATTTGATCGATAATGGGCTGTCCCCAACCTGGATTTTTTGAATCGACGACTACGACTCCATCAGTCGTTATGAAGACAGCGGTGTTTCCTCCGCCGCCCTCTCCTCTCAAAACAAATAAGTTATCTTCTAGCTTTTCTATGTCGACAAGTTTTTCGTCGTTTTGAGCCACTACGACACCGAGACCAGCCGAACCGATCACCAACAGCAATACCATTACGAGATAACGTTTCATTGTATTTTCCTTGTTTTGTTCGTTAGCCGGTGCAGCGATATAGAAACCATTTCGTCGATGATCTTCATATTGTCAAGAAATGCAAGTTTGTGTTGTTTAATTCTGAGCTGTGATCGCGGTTATGTAATCTGACGTTTACTAGGATGCAGTATAACCCAGAGCTAGACACAGGCCGAATAAGCTTTAAAGATCGTTTTCGAGTAACTGGACTATCCGAAAACGTAATGTGGGCTTGCATCAGAAGGACTCCCTGAGAGAATATTCCTTATTCTATCGTGTATAAGGGTGGGAGGGTCAGAATGATTTGGAGAGAAGAGCTATTAATGAAGTGTCGCTTTTGCGCCAGATTTCTGTTTGCCGGTTTGGTGATACTGTTTGTCCCCGAATCCATGTTTGGTCAGGGTGGACCACACGAATCATCTCAGGTGTCTTCTTTGCAGACTCCAGAAGGAGTTCCAGATCTTCAGGGAATTTACACTTTTCGGACTATTACACCGATGCAGCGACCGGAGGCACTAGAGGGAAAGGTAACGTTGACTGCAGAAGAGGCGGCAAACTTTGAGGAATCTGAAAATCGACGCCTAAATAGAGACCTATTTGACCCTATCACTGGGGCTCCCAGTGCAGGGTACGCGCCGCGAGCAGAGGGTGGGGTCTTGTCTTATAACGAGTTTTGGTATGAACGGGGCGTTGAAATGGTTCGGGATAAGCGTACATCGCTCATTATAGATCCACCCAGTGGTCGTATTCCTTATACCGATGGAGCTATGATAAAAAATCGAATTGCACGTGCGAATTCAACTTCAGGTTTTGCCGATACATATACCGATAGAAGCTTTCAAGACCGTTGCATTCTTGGTTTTAATTCTGGTCCACCGATGACGCCTGGAGCGTACAACAATAATGTCTTGATTCTTCAGACAGACGGGCAGATAACCATTATTAATGAAATGATTCATAGTGCTCGGATTATCAAGACTGATGGTCAACCGACCGGGACGCTACGACAATGGAAGGGAAACTCTCAAGGTCATTGGGAAGGTGACGTGTTAGTCATAAAAACTAGTAATTTTCTTCGAGGAACATCCTTCAGAGGCTCGACGGCCGATACAACCTTAATCGAACGCCTGTGGCGTGCTGATGAGGATACTTTGCTTTACGAATTTACTGTTGATGATCCCAATTCGTTTACGCGCCCGTGGACAGCCATGTTTCCGATGAGGCGCACGGATGGTCCATTATTCGAATATGCATGTCATGAAGGCAATTACGGTATGGAGGGTATTTTGGCGGGTGCCCGTAATAAGAATACCCAAGCTGCTGCGGGGTCTCGTTAGCAGTTGGAATGAAGACGTTTGCGCTGCTGGAGCGACTGAATTAGACGGTGCTTTTACCGTAAGTGACTTGGTATTTACTATCAAATAGTGTGTTCATTTTTTCTCATAGGTAACGGTTTAGATATCCATGCTAATTGAGTGGTCAGAGTTTGTAAGTTTCTTGACGGTACAGGTTGACGAACTGATTACAACAGATTTTGCCCAGATCAGGTATGGTGATATGAGCTTAGCCCTCGCCCTAGCTTTTGGCGTGGGCATCGCATTTTTATTCACCCTTAGTCGTCTGCTAATCCGAAATCGAAAGCATACGCGCTTTCACTCGGGTCACTTTGTTGCTGTTAAGTTTCGAAGACGTGCTTTTATTCGGGCCCTTTATCATTTTCCAAAAGTTATATTGATTCTCGCTGTCGTTGTTTTGCTGGTGGCTTTATCGGATCCCTTTCTGACAGCAACGGAGGAAGTCCGTGGCGATGTTGAGTCGAGGGTGAGGATTGACTTAGTTGATACTTCTCTTTCGATGGCGTGGGAGTTTCCTGAAACAGGAAAATCTAGAGCAGAAATTGCGAGGGACGCTCACCTGCAGTTTTTAGATATGAGACGTGACAAAAACGATCGGGTGTCTTTATGGGTGTTTTCGTCATATCCGTATATGGTCGATGATTTTATTCTAGATGATGAGTTGTATTATTTTCAGGTTGTGGATGCTCCCTACGTTACTGTCAAGATTTTGGCCCCACAATTTCGTTCTACCCGCGACGAAATCTATGTGCCTCCTGATAAGGTCAGGATTATTCCGACAGAGGGCAATACGAACATTATTAGAGCACTGCAATCAGTTGTAAAACATTTTGACGGTGACGCGCTCGCTGCCGGTGGGCGGACAAATCAGCATCGTGCCGTGCTTATTATTACCGACGCGGATGTAGATGAAGTTCCTGCGGCAGAATTTCAGGCGCTTAAGCAGAGAAATATTGTTCCTTATGTGATTTATATCAATATTCGTGAATCTGGTTCAGGTGGGCCGGAAGTGCAAGAGCCGCCGCCTTTAATTGACATGCTGAGAGAGTTCGGTGGGGATTATTTCGATGTTAGTGATCAAGATAGTTTAGCGCGAGCCTACGAAGCCGTTGATGAACTTGAAGCTACTAGATTTGAATTGACTCATCGTGCCGTCAGAACTCCTATTTACCCAAGATTTTTACTTATTAGTCTCGCCTTGCTTGTAGTTGGCATTCCTGCAGGATTTGTAGCTGAATTAATTTGGGGGACAAATCCTTAGAGAGCAAGTTTGGAGTGGAACATTTTTTTCGTCAAATAGAAGAGTTTTTCTGAAATGTCTTGCAGCGAGATATCTGGGAACGAGATAATAACGTGTACGACAGGAGGCAAAAGATGCTGATCCAAGGGCAACAATTAACGAAAAAGTTAACGAGATTAATTGCGATTGGGGCATTTTACTATCTTGCCAGTACTGCATATGCGCACCATATTGAAGTCAACGAATTTGATCGCAGTAGACCTGTCAAGCTTAGCGGCAAGGTCATAAAAGTTGAATGGACCAATCCTCACCCTTGGATTCATCTGGCGATGGTTGGAGATGATGGGACTCATCAGAAGTGGATGGTTGAGGCGGCGGCTCCGAAGAATCTCTTGAGACGAGGATTTCTTGTGGACTCTATTACTCCTGGGTCTGTGATAACGATCGAGGGATATCAGTCAAAAGATGGTTCTAATCGAGCAAATGGTCAAACTTTGACTTATTCTGATGGTAGCCAATTCTTTATTGGGTACCTAGGCTTGATTGGAACTGGTTCAAACTAGCCTTACTGTTCATGGAAGAACGAAGTTTCATAATCTCAAAAAATTAGTAGCACAATCGAAAAAGCTAAATATTTTGACTCGTATACCAAAGCTTTTTGACCTGCTGTGTGGTGCGGAAGGGGGGATTTGAACCCCCACGCCCTTGTGAGGCACAAGCTTCTGAGGCTTGCGCGTCTGCCAGTTCCGCCACTTCCGCTACTAGACTTTCGTCCATTCGTCTCCTTGAGACAACGGAGTATAGCACCCAACATTGTTCAAGGACTCACCGTATAATTGGTTACAGGAGGTAACAACATCGTGCTAAGACGGGTCGCTAAATTTTTTCTTGCCTTTGTTCTGGGATCTCTCGTGTTTTCTTTCCTAATTTTTGTTGGCACACTTTACGTGATTTCAAGTGGGCCAGATGTTCAAGAAAATTCTGTGCTTTGGTTACGTTTGTCACCTAACATTGTTGAAAAAGCATCGAATAATCCTCTAAGTCAATTAATTGATCCCCGTGAAACGATTGGATCAGTAGTCCAATCTCTCCGCAAGGCAAAGGTCGATGAACGTATCCAGTCGGTTGTTCTGATTCCTCCTGCACAGCAGGGTCTCTGGGGAAAGGTGCAAGAAATTCGAGAGGCGATAAAGGATTACAAATCTTCTGGTAAGAAAATTGTGGCCTTCCTAGAGTACGGAGGTAATCAACAATATTATCTGGCAACAGCCTGTGATGAAATTTTCTTAACACCCACGAGCCCATTAGATTTTACGGGAGTTGCTCGTTCAGAATTGTTTCTTCGGGAGGCTTTCAACAAGATCGGAATTTACCCGGATATGTTGCATGCTGGTGATTTCAAGACAGCCAGTAACCTTTACACAGAGACAACCTTTACACCGGAGCATCGTGAAATGAGTGAGGCTCTGAACCGCGATCTATTTGAGCAATTAGTTGCCGGTGTTGCGAAAGGGCGAAGAATGTCTGAAGAAGATGTCTTTCAGTTAATTAATGAAGGACCGTTCCTTCCTAAAGATGCTTTATCTAAAGGTCTTATTGATGGTTTGATGTACGAGGATGAAATACTAGATTTTCTTGAGGCCGATGACAAAGGTGTGACACCTATACCGCATAGCGATTATCAGTATGTGAGCGGTTCGTCCGTAGGTCTCAATGAAGGTCCCGCGATTGCAATTATATATGCTGTGGGTCCAATAACACTTGGATATGGAACGGTAGATGTCGCTGGCGGTGATGTGGTGGGCTCTCAGGCGATGGTTGACGCAATTCGGTCTGCGCGTCTGAGTGATGGGATTAAGGCGATTATTCTTCGGATAGATAGTCCTGGCGGGAGTGCAGTTGCCTCTGACATTATTTGGAGAGAGGTGGCCCTCGCGACCGAAGATAAACCTGTAGTAGTTTCGATGTCAGATGTGGCCGCTTCTGGTGGTTACTATATGGCCGCTCCCGCGGATGTAATAGTTGCGCAGCCGGCTACTCTTACGGGTTCGATTGGTGTGTTTGCCGGGAAGCTAGCTTTTGGAGAAGTTTTGAAAAAGTTCGGTATTGGTTTAGAGACTATTGCGGATGGACAAATGTCAGATATGAATTCTGTTGGTGCATCATATTCAGATGAGGCACGCGAGCGAATGCAAAAGCAGATTGACGCTATTTACGAAGAGTTCCTTAATCGTGTCTCTGAGGGAAGAGGGATGACAAGAGATGAAGTGCATTCGGTAGCACAGGGAAGGGTCTGGACTGGACAGCAAGCTCTCAGTGTTGGATTGGTTGATGAATTGGGCGGTCTGGAACATGCGGTGCTAGTGGCGAAACAACATGCGGGAATTGACATAGGTCAGGAAGTCGAAAGACATATCTATCCGAGGGCAAGAACTTTTTCAGAATTGTTAAGCGGCTCGTTTGGTGCCACTATTGGAAGTTTTCTAAAAACCAACCAGAATAAATCTTCGCTTTACAAGCCGTTCGTTCAATTAGAATCGATTTATCTGTTTCAAAATGGTGAGCCTTTAACTCTGATGCCATTTTTATACAGGCCATAATTTAATTTCCAGTGGCTCTGCCAAAGACTTCGTAATCTATATCAATGTCTAATTGGTCTTGGACTTGACCAATGTACGAACTGTAAAATTTATTTTGGCGTTCTTGTACTAATTCCATCCTAAGCGTATCGCTAGCTTCCTCAATTTGCTCAGGTGTAATCTCTTGTCGCTCGACTACTCTGACAATCGCGAGAGAAGTTGCAGTTTCTATAACGTCGCTTGTCTCACCTGCTGCTAGTGAGAATGCGATGTTTTCAAGTGTCGCGCTAATTCCAACTTCAGGAAATGGAGTTCCACGTGCGAGTAATTCACTGGTGACTACAACGAGGCTTTCATTTTCAGCTGCTTCTTTAAAATTTTCTGCACTTTGAAGTGTTTCGATAGCTTTTGAGGCCCGTTCACGGGCAAATGTGAGCGCATTCGCGTTTATTACGTCTTGTCGTACAGCGTTCTCAACTTCTTCTAAAGGAGGAACGAATGCGTCCTGTTGATCGATTACCGTTACAAATGCTGGACCAGTAGGAGTTGGGATGGGACCTTCTACGGCCCCTTGATCCATCTGAAATGCCTGGGACGATACTTGGGGAGCAAAACCCAAACCCAAGATGGGTTCACCAGCAGCAACAAAATCAGATTCTTGAAGTTCTAAGCCTCTGGCTTGGGCGGCTTGCTCAAGATCTTCAGGGGTAGATACTTCACTTGCTATAGACCTTCCTAAATCGTTTGCACGAGTCGTTGCGCGTTCGTTCTTAATAGTGTTTTGTATGGCTTCTTGAACTTCCTCAAGGGGCTGAATGATTTCCTCTTTTTTTTCTGTCACATGAACAATGTGAAAGCCCAGAATGCTTTTTATTGGATCTGATACTTCGCCCACACTCAAGTCAAAGGCGGCCGTTTCTATTTCTGGAAGCACGCGTCCCCTTCCAAAGAGGCCCAGATCTCCTCCATTCGGAGCGCTTTCTTGATCTTCAGAATGTTCCTTGGCTAACTCAGCAAAATCTGATCCACTTCTGGCTAAGGTTATAAGTTCGGTCGCTCTTGTTCTTACAGCTTCCTCATTTTCGGTTCCTGCGCGAAGCAAAATTTGGCTAGCCCGTACTTCTCCATCGGTTGTGTATTGACTGATATTTGTATCGTAGTACTCTTGGATTTCAATGTCACTGGGAATGATATTTTCGAATATAGCTGATTCGTCAATTAGTACGAATCTTAGTTTTCTTTTTTCTGGTTCTTGATACGAAGATGGAGATTCGGCATACAGTTTTTCTATTTCTTCGCGGGAAGCCTGTACGTCTTCGCGGTAGTCTTCGCCATGAAACGCAATAATATCGACCTTCACTTTTTCGTTCCGGCGGCGATGTTCGGTGGCAATTTCTTGTTCCGAGACAGTGATCCATCCTGTAATAGCTGACTGAAGACGTTCGAAGAGAATGTCATCCCGGATTAATTCTTCAAAGTCTCTTGGTTGTATGGGAGGGCGCCGATTTTGCAATGCTTGGCGGTATCGAGTTTCCCCAACAAATCTGCCATTTTCCTGAAGAGCCGGCATCGTAATAATTCTGTGCGTTACCTCAGAGTCACTTACAGTTAAACCTAGTCGTTTAGCTTCGTACAACGCAGTATACTGAGTAATCATTCCCTGAAGAATTTGTCGATCGATACCTAGAGATTGCAGAACTTCTTCGCTCACTTCTCCCGATGATTGGTCTCGAAAATTTTGGAGTTGGGCCTGATAAATTTCGCTAAATTGGGCAACCGTTATCTCTTGATCGCCCACACGAGCAAGAATCTGGCTGGGCATGCCCTCGACTGCGGTCTGGTCAAGGAAACCAGGAACGTATAAGAATACAAAAGCTAGGCAAACCAAGGCTAAGCTCCATTTCAGCCAGCCTTTGTGCCGTCTCATTCCATCAAGCATTGTCATAGCTTTAGATTGTACCCGCGAAAAGCAAAGGTTGTCACCTAATGAAGAAATTGAGCTTTAGGCTGAGTATTTTTCAATATGGTATATTTGCACTTAATTAAAGGCCTTAGGGGATATAACAGAATTTTAACAGACCTAGAAGATACCGCTAGTTACGAGTAGCTTAGAGTGTTTTAATCAACTGTTTTCTCGTCCTTAGTTCCTATGTCAGGAATTCAGTAATTTTTTAAGGTGACTTGTGGAGATGCAGAACCCCGTGAATCTATTTCAGCGTCTCGATTCTATGCAGTCGAGCGTTCCGACTGTCATGCTTAGTGAGATGCAGCGGGCAGTAAATGCGTCACTCCATCCTCAAGGTGTGGCTAAAGGCGTGGCATGTTGCTTTTCACGTTGGTTGCCATCTGTAAGTTGGTGTGTAGTAAAAACAGGTGAGTCCGGTTCGATTAACGTATTTTCTGGCCATAGATGTGTAGAAAAAAATAAAAGGGTAATACGTTTTGTTCTATCGAATCTCCAGCGAGCACCTTTCATTCACGATATTTTAGATTCGTCGGTTGTTGCTGTGCCTTTGAGTTGTCGAGGGCGCACCAATGCTGTGTTAGTTGGCATTGACCGTGACAAGGAAACAAGAGTTTCGCAGATTGCAACTTTGAAGACGCATCTATTAGCAAGTTTACTTGAGCCCGCTTCTTATGCTCTTGATAATGCCTTTTTGTTGCAACGTGCGGTGAAACTTTCAGAAACTGATGGTTTAACGGAACTTTATAATTCACGATATTTAATTCTTCGAATCCAGAAAGAATTCAAACGTGCATTAAAAATGCAACAAGCACTTTCTCTTTTATTTATCGATCTAGATAATTTCAAAGAGGTCAATAGCCAGTACGGTCATATGTTTGGAAATAGGCTGATTATTGAGGTCGTTCAGATAATCAGACACTGTTCCACAGATAATGGGATCTCTGCAAGATTTGGCGGTGATGAGTTTGTAGTTTTGCTAACAGATACCGACAAAGAAGCTGCATTTTCTATCGCGAACTCGATTAAAGATTCGATAGGGCAACACAGGTTTCTAAGTTTGGAAGGATTTCATTTGCAACTTACTGCATCGATTGGCGTGGCTTCAATGTCACGCACTTATGAAACCGGCACCGAATTGCTTTGGGCAGCTGATAGTGCGATGTCTTTAGTAAAAGCATGCGGTAAGGATGGGGTTCAATTTGCCCGTCAAGCGTCAGAAGATGTGGCATTATCAAGAGAGGAACAGACAGTTTGAATTTGAATAATATTTTTTCGCTTTTTTCAAATGATCTTGCGATTGATCTTGGGACGGCAAATACGATTGTCTATGCTCGAGGTAAGGGCATTGTCATTGATGAACCGTCAATTGTTGCGATTAATAAATCTAATAATGAGCCTGTTGCAGTTGGACATGAAGCGAAGGAAATGCTTGGGCGAACACCAGGAGACATTGTCGCCATAAAGCCATTAAGAGATGGGGTGATTGCAGATTTTGAGGTTACGGAAAAGATGTTGACCTATTTTATAAAGAAATCGCATGATCACGCGATGTGGGTTCGTCCGCGCATTGTGATTGGAGTTCCATCAGAAATAACCCAAGTTGAGAAAAGGGCCGTTAAGGACAGTGCACTTCGGGCGAAGGCTACAGAGGTATATTTGGTTGAAGAGGCGATGGCGGCTGCGATCGGTGCTGGTATGCCTATCACTGAACCATCCGGAAATATGATTATTGATATCGGTGGCGGTACAACTGATATTGCGGTAATTTCGCTTTCAGGAATTGTTTACAGTAAGTCTGTACGAGTTGCTGGAAATGATATGGATGAGGCGATTACTCAGTACATCAGAAAGACTTATAACTTGCTTATTGGGGAGCGAACTGCTGAGCGTATCAAGATAGAGATTGGTTCTGCGTATCCCTTAGATGAGCCTGCATCAACCGAGATTAAGGGGCGTCATCTAATAGAGGGTGTTCCGAAGACGATTGTGATTAACGATGAAGAGATTCGTAATGCCTTAACGGTCCCTGTTAAGGTGATTGTTGATGCTGTGCGGGGCGCGTTGGAGGCGACACCACCGGAGTTGTCCGCAGACATTGTTGAGCGAGGTATTGTAATGACCGGAGGCGGGGCAATGTTGAAGAATTTGGATAAGCGGTTACGTGAGGAAACTGGGCTGCCCTTGACAATTGCTGAAGATCCACTTTCTTGTGTCGTTGTGGGTGCCGGAAAGATGCTTTCTGATTTCAGTCTTCTTAGACAAATTTCAAAGGATTAACAGTGCTTCTGGATTGATAAGAATCCGACGCACCATCGTTTTAAGTGGGGAATCATTTGTGGATCAACGCCAGCGGACTATTTATCTCGTGCTGGCCGTCGTACTTGGCCATTTAATCCTGATTTCGTCCCAGGTAGAGTCCTCTCCTCGTACAACTGTCCTTGAGCGTGTTACCTTTAGTGCTTTTTCGGAGATGCAGCACCTAGTTTTTTCAATTAGTGAAACGGTGAAAAATAGCTGGGCTGAATATGTCAATCTACGGGGCGTGCGCTCAGAAAATAAAGCGTTGCGGAGTATGATTGATGAACTTGAGTTTAAGCTCCAGAAACAAGATTCTTCGGAACAAGAGATTAATAGATTAGAGAAGCTGCTTGAACTAAAAAGGCAGACTGTTTTCACTACGGTCAGTGCGCGAGTAGTTGCGTCCGATGCCACCTCGTATTTTCGTACCCTAACAATTGATAGAGGCGCTAATGATTCTGTGATGTCAGAGGCTCCGGTTTTAGCGCCGACTGGTGTTGTTGGACGTATTGTGGGGGTCCCGAGCTCTTCAGCAGCTAGGGTTCAACTCCTCGTGGACCGAAATGCTGCTGCTGGTGCCAGAATTAAGCGGACACGAGCTTTAGGTGTTGTTCTTGGTGGTGATGATGAAAAGACATTGACGATGAACTATGTCTCGAAATTAGAGGACGTTGCTGTCGGTGATTCTGTTGTTACCTCTGGTACTGATGGGATTTATCCAAGTGGATTTGACATAGGTCAAGTAACGCAAGTGGACTCTGACTCCGGATTATACCTAGTCATAAAGGTGGAACCTGTTGTTGAATTCACTAAGCTCGAAAACGTTTTGGTATTAACTAATGAGTTTCCTGCGACTAAGCAAGATGAGGCATCTAAGTGAAAGACCTGAGGACCGTATTCGGATTAATTGCGGCCCTTATTTGTCAGACTACACTGCTGTCTAGCTTTGTTGATGTAAATTTTGACCTCATATTGATAGTGGTAGTGTTTTCAGCTCTCAGCCGAGGCCATTTAGTCGGATTGTGGAGTGGCGTAATTTCTGGATTTGTTCAAGATGTACTGTCCGGCGGTATTATCGGTGTTAATGGTTTAGCCAAAAGTCTTGCGGGCGTGTTGGCAGGTTTGGCGGGATCGCAGTTTTTAATTTCAACTATTTGGCATCGAGTTGCCATTTTAATGGCAGCTAGTATTTTTCATGTGTTGTGTTTCATGGGAGTCTATCTTTTAATAGGCCAAGTAAGTGTGTCGACATTCATTCCTTTGGCAATGGAGCAGGCATTCCTGAATGGTTTTATAGGAGTCATTATTCTTGTGGTGGCGGCTGGTTTTCCAAGATTCGGAAAAAAAAATCGAATTCTTGGCATGTTTAGACGTCGCAATTAAATGCTGAGATAAACGTTGATGCATAAAACTGTGTTTAGCACCGATCGGAGTTCTGTTAGAAGATTGTTGAGAGGTTTTAATGTAGGTGTGGTTCTAGTTTTTTGTTTTCTTATTTTTAGTTTCTGGAGATTTCAAGTCGGACAACACGCACATTTTCTCGAAATGGCGGAGAACAATCACCAGAGGACCTTAAATCTAAGGTCTCCGAGGGGTGTCGTATTTGACCGAGATGGGCAGGTTTTAATCGACAATCGGTACTCGTTGAATATATCTCTCATTCGTGAACAGGTGGGTGACCTTTCAGCAGTACTTGAGTTGCTGGCTGACGTTACAACTGTTGATGTTGGAATTTTAAGGGCAGTCGTCGAAAGTAATAGTCACGTGCCAGACTATAGATCTTTGGTTCTCATCAGAGATGCTTCACTAGAGCAGGTTGCTGGAGTTTCCGCTCGAGCTCTTGAATTAAATGGTGTCTTTGTTGAGCAGATTCCGACCCGCTATTACCCAAATGACAACACTGCCTCTCATTTGTTCGGTTACCTAGGGGAAGTGACCAGTGCACAACTAAATCAGTTTGAAGGTGGTCGTTTGAGGAGTGGATCTGTTATTGGGCAGGCTGGTCTCGAGCTTTTTTACAATCGGCCCTTAATGGGGATTGACGGTACCCGTAAAGTGGCGGTTAATAGTATTGGTCGAGAGATTGAAACAATTGACGAGGTGGCACCTACAGAAGGACAATCCCTACAACTAACTCTAGATCTTGACCTGCAGAGGGCGGTGGAAGAAGTTTTTGTTTCGAGCGGTTATTCGGGGGCCGCTGTTGTTTTAGATCCGACTTCAGGTGAAGTCTTGGCCTTGTCTAGTATGCCTTCGTACGATCCTAACGATTTTGCGTTAGGAGTAAATGAACAAACATGGAGAAATCTCAACGGTAATAATCTTAAACCGCTACAAAATAGAGCTCTTCAAGGTCGTTATTCACCAGGATCAACTTTCAAAATAGTAATGGCTGCGGCTGCTCTTGAAGAACAGATTATTGACCCGGAGTTCAAAGTTAATTGCGGAGGCGGCGGCACTTTTTACGGACGTTTTTTTGGATGTCATTCACGTCACGGAACGGTAAATTTGTATGAAGCTTTAGAGCAATCCTGTAATACATATTTTTATAGATTAGGAACGATGGTAGATGTTGACACGATCAATCAGTGGGCTTCGGTGTTTGGTCTTGGGGAGTCAAGTGGGTTAGATCTTCCACATGAAGTGATTGGTTTAGTGCCCTCACGGGCGTGGAAACAAGAGATTAAAGGAGAGCCGTGGTACCCAGGTGAGACCATTTCTGTGGCGATTGGTCAAGGAGCGGTTGCTGTAACGCCAATTTCTCTTGCTGTAATGATTTCAGCTGTTGTAAATGGAGGCGAAAGGGTCACGCCTTATTTATTTAAGAAAGAAAGTAGAGTTTCGGGTTCGACAATTATCGGAAGTCAAACGCTCGATGCAATTCGTGAAGGGTTGTGGATGGTTGTTAATCGTAATGGAACTGGCGGCCGCAGTCGAATACAAGGCTATGACATCATTGGTAAAACTGGTACCGCGCAAGTGATATCTCTTGAGGGACGAGAACTTATTGACGGCAGTGACGAAGAATATAGAGACCATGGGTTGTTTGTATTTGCTGCGCCTTTGGATTCGCCAAGGATTGCAGGAGTCGTAGTGGCAGAACATGCGGAACACGGGTATATAGCTGCTGAAATGGCAAGGCATATTCTAGAAGTATTTTTTGCAAAAGAAGAAGGAAGGCCGATACCAAATCTTAAAAATCCTATTCTTCCCGCAGAGGATTCTTTAGGAGTACCTTCTGTGATAGCTGAAGGGCAATAAGGCGATGAGAGAAGTCTTTAATAGACGTCTTTATGGATATATAGACGGGACCTTGCTCGCTGCGATTCTAGTCTTGTCCTCAATTGGCTTGTTCATGATTTATAGCGCTACCTATGATCCCACTTTGGAGAATGCTGGACCGCAGGTGATTAGACAGTTCGGGGCTCTTGTTCTTGGATCTTTAGGGCTGGTAGTTCTAGTCATGTTTGATTATCGGACATTATTAAATCATTCCGTTTTGTTGTATATAGGTCTTGTTGGTTTACTCATTTACACTTTATTTTTTGGAGTTGAACGGGGCGGAGCACAAAGGTGGATTGATTTTGGGTTTATAAACCTGCAAGTATCTGAATTTGCACGTGTAGTGCTAGCGTTAACACTTGCAGCGTTTTATTCGGATCAACGCCGGGAGAATCGAAGTTTCCTTGATTGGGTGCTTGGAGCGCTTATTGTATCTGTTCCATTTGTACTAATTGTCAGAGAACCTGACCTTGGAACGGCGATAACTTTGCTTCCAGTGGCTATTATTATTATGGTATTTTCAGGTCTTAAGCTGAAACTTCTTATGAGTCTGTGTCTGGTGGGAATTTTACTGACTCCGCTGGCATGGGCCTACGCACTAGAAGATTACCAAAAAGTGCGGATTGCAAGTTTTATAGATCCAGAGCAAGATCCATATGGAGCTGGATATCAACAAATTCAAGCTCGAATAACTGTAGGATCAGGAGGGCTGGAGGGTAAGGGGTTTCTTGAGGGAACCCAGAACCAATACAATTTTCTTCCAGTTGCTCATAATGATTTTATATTTTCTGTTTTAGCAGAAGAACAAGGTTTTCTGGGGGTGTTAGTAGTACTCGGTTTGTATTTATTTGTGATCATGAGATCGCTTGAAGCAGCTCGATTGGCGAAGGACCGTCAAGGTATGTTGCTGGTAGTAGGTATTGTTGGAGGATTTGTGTTTCAGGTTATTTATAACGTTACGATGTCGGCCGGGTTGGCTCCGGTAAAGGGCTTAACATTGCCTCTTATGAGTTATGGCGGGTCTTCGATTATCGCGACACTGATGGGTTTTGGACTCATTCTGAACGTCAGGATGCGTCGTTTTACTAATTGACCATCACTGGTAGTGATGGCGAAAGCGTGATTCCTTTGGAAAGTGAGACCATGACTGTTTTTGATTTGTTGTTGATAAGGAAGTGGCAAGGGCCTTCAAAATATGGGAACTTAGCTGCTTTCTGGGGATCAACGAGTCGTAGTCTTTTCGGGAATCAGTCGGAGAATATTTCGTATGAACAAGGAGTTAATTATTTCCTCCTCGCGCCAAGAAACAATGGCTGCGATTCTAGAGGACGACCAGGTTGCTGAAATTTTCGTTGAGCGGGAGAGTCAACGTGGTTCCGTTGGTAACATCTATAAGGGTTGTGTTTCAAAGGTCCTTCCAGGATTGCAATGTGCCTTTGTCAATATAGGACTTGAGCGCGATGCGTTTCTATATGTGTCAGATGTAGTCAAGACTGCGGAACAATTTGAAAGTTTAGATGCATCTGAGCATGACGATGACGAGCCTCTACCCGCAACTAATGATGATGCCAAAATAGAAGAGCTGCTGAAAGTAGGACAGGAGATTCTAGTGCAAGTTGCTAAGGATCCTCTTGGAACTAAAGGTGCACGGATTACCTCCCACGTAGCGTTGCCTGGACGTTTCTTGGTTTTTATGCCCACCGTTGATCACATTGGTGTTTCGCGAAAAGTTGAAGCCAGAAATGAGCGTGGACGCCTAAGAGGAATTGTTAGACGATTCCGTGAAGAGCACGGCTTTACTGGAGGCGTTATTCTTAGAACTGCTGCATCCGGCCGTCCCGAAGAAGATATTGTGGCGGATCTTTCATATTTTCATCAACTTTGGACTGAGGCGCGTAAGAAAACTGAAGAATCTCTTGCTCCCGCCATTATTCATAGGGAGGAGAACTTAGTTTCTAAGCTTCTCAGAGATTTCTTAAGCGAAGATTTTTCGGTAATTCGTATCGACGATAAAGATGAATATAAACGTGCCAAAAATTTCGTAGAACGTGTGATGCCAAAATTGGTTTCAAGGACGACTCATTACACAAAAGATTTCCCAATTTTTGAAGAATATGGAGTCAGAGCGGAACTAGATAAGGCTTTACGTAGCAAAGTTTGGCTTAAGTCAGGTGGTTATATTGTTGTAAATCATACGGAAGCTTTGGTTGCGATTGATGTGAACACTGGGCGTTACGTAGGTAAACGTACTGGACGTTTAGAAGACACAATAGTTAAAACGAATTTGGAAGCAGCAAAAGAGATAGTTAGGCAGATGCGCTTGCGCGATCTTGGTGGAATTATTGTTCTCGATTTCATTGATATGGAAGAACGTAAAAATCGGCAGCGCGTCTACCAGGCTCTTGAGCAGGAACTGAGAAAAGATCGTTCTCCGTCAAAGTCGATACAGGTTCCTGAGTTTGGTCTGATAGTAGTGACTAGGAAGCGTGCAAAGCAGAGCTTAGAACGGCAGTTGACGGAGTCATGCCCGTACTGTTCTGGTAGTGCAGTTATTAAGTCCACTCCGACTATTTGCAATGACATATTTATTGAAATGCGTAAACTTGCAAGCGAATTAAGCGGGAAGATCGTTCAGCTTCGCGTGAATCCTGATATAGCTCGGGCGTTCAAAGAAGAGGAGCGTAGGGTTCTAAATGACTTGGAAAATGATATCGGTCAAAAAATTGTGCTCAAGTCTGACGCGCAGTTGCACCATGAGCAGTTTGACGTGATGACCCTTTGAATTAGTGTTTGATCTTTATCATGAGAAAAAATTTTTATTGAGAGGTCGTGAATTTTCTGTTCCAGCGAACATTGTTAAAATTCTTAATGCGAGTACCAGTAATTAGTATTCCTTCTGCCTTGAGAAGTTGATGTTTTAAAATCTTGTTGTTGTATCCTCCTATTCGTCCTCCAGAACCTACGACTCTGTGGCAAGGAATACCTGGAGAGCTGCAATTTTTCATAATATTTCCTACTGCCCGGCAAGCGTTCGGATGTCCTGCTAGGGTCGCAATGTCTCCGTATGTTGATACTTTTCCAGATGGAATATTTCTGACAATAAACAGTACTTGTCTGCTGAAACGAGTTTTTTGATCTAATCGCATTAGGGTTTAATTAAGTATTATTGCAAACGATGTTTTATCCAGAGACTACTTTTTGTATACCACAGGTACTAGGCACACTAGCGCAATATAAATATCGTAGAGTGCGCATGCAAATGGATACCATGGGGGCAATGTTGTTGCGTTCATAAAGTTTTTGATATGTGCGATGTCGAGAATGCTATGGGCAATCCATGAGGCAGCGAGTATCTTGAGAGCTGTGGAAGGTTCACGCGTTGTAGCTAGACAAGCTGTCATAAAAAACCCTGTGGCAAAGGCAATTTCGAAGCCACCGGTAATGACTTGACTGCTAAGAAGCGTTCCACCTACATATATTCCTGATACAAAAACAAGAAGTAAGGAAGACAGTTGTGCAAGTCGTAATTCGGCGATTAATCTATTGGGAGAAGAATGCTCTACGGAGGCGGCCTTTAAAGACAGCCAAGTTACTGATAGGGCAAGAAATGCCGAGCTGGCAGATATTGCAAGAATCATCTTGTTGAGATGTGGGAGAAAAGATCCACTGGCTTCCGGGTTTAGTGAGATTTGGCTGAAACGTTATTTGACGGTGTGTCTTCTAACACAGATCCATAAAATATTGAATTAAAAAGCAATTTGAATGTTCCCCATGTTTGTCCCCGATGTTGAACTCTAAAAGTGTGTAGGATTATTCGTCCGGCACCTAAAGAATATTCCATGGAAGCTGCTGTTCTTCGAAGCTGTGCTCCACCGGTTAGCCAACCACTTCGAAGAAGTTTACTGTTTGGGTATGCGACGATCGTCTTTACTTTCTCTCCACGTAAAGTTCTCTTGGCGAGGTAGCCACCATTTCCTACAAACATGGCGTCAACCTGATCAGGTAGGCCAAAGCCAATAGGATGTGAGGTGTCAACGCTAACCCGAAGAATAGAGCCCGGGCAATAAAACGATTCTTCTGATTGTCCTCCTACTACATTTTCGAGCGGAACATTAAGATGATCTATTGCGAATTTTGCTGTATTGCCGAGCGTTATCAAGATTCCACCATTGGTAACAAAGTTAAGGAGATTCTGTTTCCCTTGTGCTCCGATACCGCCTCGATACTCTGGGCGAATGTTAGGGCCTTGAAGACCTTGGATTAATGTCACGGAACTCATTTCCGGCAGGATGATGACATCGAATTTATTTTTAATGTTTTCATCAATAAGATCAGCGCTTCGTATCTGATCGTACTCAAAGTCGTGCTCGTCAAGTACCCATCTAGTCCAGCCCGCATCCATGTTCCCACCCCAAGGTTCATAAACAGCGATTCGAGTTTTTTGAACTTCATATGTAGAAATTTCATGAGAAATCTCTGTCGCTCTGATTTGAAGATGCAAATCTCTGGCGATTTCTTGTACCGTCGTATCGTCGACGCCGTTAACTAAAATTAAACCAGGGTCGTAAGAGATGTCCTGTTCCAGAACAATAGACTGGAGTGTTCGTCTTACAGTAGCTCCAGCTTTTAGTAGTCTGTTAATGGCTGTAAAGCTGTTATTTGTTGTATGGGGAATTACATATGTGGCACCATCTCCATTCACACTTCCAAAGGGTGCTAATTCATTGTTGCCAATGAGATTTAGGTCCGCTTTGAATGGACGATCAATACGGATCGTTTCGACGCCCATTAGCATGCCCAGCGACCACGCGGTAACGTCATATGGTTTGTCAATTGGGGAATTGGAGTGAGGCCAACGTATATCCGGGTAAGTTTGCGGTTCCAAAATGTCTTTAATCCATCGACCAAAGGGTTGAGCCAATTTCGCCACATACGTTCCCGCAGGATACGAGACACCATCCGCCATAAATGAATGGTTAGCGATTTCGATTTCTGCTGCCTCTGATTGAAGTAAGTCAATTAATTTTTCCACTGCTATAGGGTCATGCTGCTGAGCAGGTATGACGAATGCAAAGGGCGCACCATTTGAAAATTTCTCAATCGTGCGTTGGTTCATCAAGTAGAAGTTTTTCTTTAAAAGAGTCCGATTATTTGCAACATTTTCTAATAATCCTTCAATAGCTAAACGGCTATACTCAACTGTGTCATTAAGTGTCCACAATCCACCCAGCCAAGGACGTGGATAATTCATTCGTGATTGAGTATCCCTTGGTGGAGGCAATGGCAGATTTAGACCCCGTTGTCTGTTAAATGAGTTGCGTGATGCACGTCCCTGTCTCTTGAAGGAAGAAACATGTTGTTGTAATACTGGTGTGCCTAAGTTAGCGCTTGCTGTTTCTGTGAGCAGGGAGACCATGTTGTGCCACCATGGATTTGTATTATTTGCTCCTTGCCAAAACCCACTATAGAGCTCGCCCCAGATGACGCCAGTTTTGTCTGCCGCATGTAACCGACTCGCCATGGCTTGGCCAAGTTGATTTACCTGACTCCATATCAGGGGGTCTACATTTGGGTTCACAGGGTTTTTAAAAGGAGGCACAAAAATCCGAGCATTTCTGTTGCCCATCTGGTGAACATCTAAATAGACTTCCGGTAACCAATCTTTATAAAGTACTTGATTGAGATGTTGCGTTTCGATTTGGGTAAGCATGTAACTGTCACGGTTGTTGTCGTGTCCAGCGTAATAGTGATAGAGCTCTGGAAGGCGAGAACCTTCATAGGCAGTGCCCAGATTCTTTCTGTACCAGTCTACGACCATTCTTTGGCCATCCGGGTTTTGTGAAGGAATTAAAAGTAATACGGCATTTTCTAAAATGTTCCGCGTCCATTTTGATTGTCCGGTAGCAAACTCATATATAAGATCGTTCATGACTTGACTGGTGCCTATTTCAGTAGCATGTACGTTAGCGCCAATTAGGACGACCGCTTTTCCTGTTTGGGAAATTTCCTCAGCCCTTTCTAATGTTGTGCTACGCGGATCAGCAAGCTCCTTCTGCATGTCCTGATAATTCGAAAGATCTCGCATGGTGTCAGGGGTTGAGGCTACGACAAGCAGATATGGCTCGCCTAGGGTCGTTTTCCCAAGTTCCTCAACTTTGATACGGTCTGAAAGTCTGTCTATTAAATTGAAGTAATCGACCATATCGTCCCAGTGTGCGAGTTGACGGTCGGCACCCATGGGGAAACCAAAAAAATCTTCCGGTGAGGGGATATTAAGGAGTCTCTGTGCGCTGATGGGAAATGTGAGCGCGATTGCGACCACAAGAGGAGCCAGCCAGATAAGTAAATATCGACGTTCCACAACCTTCAGTATATCGTGAATGTTTCAGATATTCTGAAAGCGCCCTGGAGATTACCTTAAGATAAGTTCTTTCCTCGCCAGAAATGATCGAGCTTTTTAAGAACAAGTGTGAATTGTGATGGAGAAAACTAATGAATAAAGATTTTGGAACGAATTCTGTTTCTAGGTCTTTTGTTCTTAGAAGTGGAATTTTTGTCTCGGTTTTGTTGTTTGTACTTGTTGCCTTTTTCTTTCGAGAATCATTGTCTGAGCAGGTCCGAGCGACAATCGGCCTTGGCTGTTTCCTAGGAGTGATAGTGGCTTGTTCGTCCGATATCTTTGGTATTAGATGGCGAACGGTTCTGTGGGGATTGGGATTGCAGATTTTTTTTGCCTTATTTATTTTTAAGTTTGAGCTAGGTGGTGTTCGTATCGGATATGAAATGTTTTCTGCGTTGGCTGGTGTCGTAAGTCAGTTTTTAGAATTTACAAATGTAGGATCAGAATTTGTCTTTGGAGTCCTTGCGAGTCCAGATGAGTTGTCAAAGGTGTTTCCTAATGGTTTGGTGCTCGCGTTTTCGGCACTTCCGATAATCATTTTTGTGTCGTCCGTTTTTGCCGTCCTTTATCACCTCGGGGTTTTACAGCTTTTGGTGAAAGGTATGGCTCGACTAATGATTCCGCTTATGCGAACAAGCGGAGCAGAAACACTTTCGGCGACAGCGAATATATTTATGGGACAGACTGAGGCCCCAATAATTGTCAAACCTTACATACCAAAAATGACTCAGTCAGAATTGTTGACTCTTATGGTCGGAGGACTTGCGACGATTGCGGGCAGTATGTTTGTCATTTATGCGAGTTTAGGTGCTGACCCTGTAGCCATGTTAACTACGAGTGTAATGTCTGCACCGTGCGGATTGTATTTGTCGAAGATCCTTATTCCGGAAGTTACTCATTGTAATTCAGCCAGTGATGTTGAGGTGACTCTTCCTAAGGAGCACGTTAATGTGATTGATGCGGCGGCATCCGGTGCGAGTGACGGGATGCGTGTCGCAATTAATGTTGCGGCTATGCTGATCGCGTTTTTAGCTTTTATTGCGATGTTTGATTTTGTGATTGGATTGATTGTTCCTGGACTTTCAATGGCTCGTATTCTTTCGATCTTGTTTTCACCGATTGCGTCTTTGCTTGGTGTGTCCGCAAAGGATGTGCCGGTGGTGGCGGAGCTCCTTGGCACGAAATTAGTGACGAATGAGTTTGTTGCATATATCAAGATGTCAAATGACTATGGCAATGTCCTGACTGCTCGTTCAGAGATGCTCGTAACATTCGCGTTGACAGGATTTGCGAACTTTGGTTCGGTCGGTATTATTCTGGGTGGTATTGGCATGTTGGCACCCACGCGGCGGTCGGATTTGGCGCGTTTAAGTGCCAGAGCACTGTTGGCAGGATTTGTAGTTACTCTAATCAATGCATCAATTGTGGCAATAATTGTTGTGCCGTGATTTTTTGCAAATTCATAGTATTAATAGTTTCAGAAAGACAAGAAAATCTAAAAGTTCTTCTGCATTTTTTCTAAATCTCTGTTCCTCGTCTTTCTCGCCCGGTATGATCACCCCGCATGCTCCCAACAATTGATTGGCAAGATGGCACTGTTGTAATGATTGATCAGCGAAAATTACCTTCAAAAGAGGTCTATATTCGCTGCAAGACTGCAAAAGAAGTAGCTAGGGCTATTCAGAAAATGGTTATAAGGGGTGCGCCAGCTATTGGTGTCGCAGCTGCCATGGGTCTGGCTTTAGGAGTCAAATGCAGTAAAACTAAAGGCTCAAGTGAGTTGGCTGTTGAGTTTTACAAGTTGTGCGAACTCATGGCTCTAACTAGACCTACTGCGGTGAATCTCTTTTGGGCTATCGGAGAGATGAAAACAGTTTTTTCAGAAGCTGTAAGAAAGGGATGTTCCCCAGACGAAATTTCCCAGCAACTTTTAGAGACTGCTCAGAAAATCCATGATGATGATGTTGAAAATTGTCGAAAGCTGGGTGCCCATGGAGCCGATGTTGTTCCAGTAAATGGGAGAGTGCTTACCCACTGTAATGCCGGCGCTCTCGCAACTGGAGGCTATGGAACGGCGCTAGGCGTGATTCGTGCCGCGGTTGAGCAGGGTAAAAATGTCGCGGTGTTTGCTGACGAAACGCGTCCGTTTTTACAAGGTGCTCGCTTGACCGCCTGGGAATTATTACGGGATGGAATTGAGACAACGGTGATAACAGATAGTATGGCCGGTCCTTTAATGAGGAGTGGAGAGGTAGATTTGGTGGTAGTAGGAGCTGATCGGATCGCTGCTAATGGCGATGTTGCGAATAAGATCGGGACCTACACAGTTGCCGTACTTGCTCGTGAGAATAAAGTGCCTTTCTATGTGGCTGCGCCTGTTTCGACCATTGATCAAGCCACATTAAATGGTGATGGCATTCCGATCGAAGAGAGAGGAGAGCGTGAAGTGAGTCACGTTGGTTCTACACGTACCACACCTGAAGGTGCCGGCATTTGGAACCCGGCATTTGATGTTACGCCGCATCATTTAATTGCTGGAATCATTACGGAATTGGGGATTTGTCGTCCTCCATTTTTATCCAGTTTACAAGCAGTCTGTAAGAATATAGATCCAATAAAAAAAACATGAGAGTCATTGGGATTGAAACCTCTTGCGATGAGACCGCTGCCGCCGTTGTTTCTGACACCGATTCAAGCGAGAGGCCTTGGCGAATAGATTCGAGCATAATTTCTTCCCAGGCTAATATTCATAGAGATTGGGGAGGAGTTGTGCCGGAGCTTGCTTCTCGACAACATATTCGTGATATTTGTGGGGTTGTCGAAAGCTCTTTAGCGGATGCTCAGATTGAGTGGAGAGATCTTGATGCTGTCGCGGTTACACAGGGCCCAGGGCTGATAGGTTCATTATTAGTTGGTGTTGCCTTTGCGAAGTCACTTTCTGCGTCACTCGGTCTTCCTTTAATTCCAGTAAACCATCTAGCTGGTCACGTTGAGTCATTGGTTGTTGAAAATGGTACGTTGCCGAAGCCGGCGATTGTGTTGGTAGTATCTGGTGGGCATACATGTTTATATTTTGTTCCTGAGGATAATGAATATCGTTTGGTCGGTCGTACGCGAGATGATGCCGCTGGTGAAGCATTCGATAAGGTCGCTGCTTTGCTTGGTCTCGATTATCCTGGAGGTCCAGTTATCGACCGTCTTGCTAAATCAGGTGATGATTTTTCCGTTGATTTTCCTATTGCTAGAATTACCCATCCAGATCGTAATGATGGGCCTGAGCTTGCCAGTCCGCTTGGTTTTTCTTCAGTGTTAAAAGGGCGTTTTGAGTTCAGTTTTAGCGGATTGAAAACATCAGTAAAACGACATGTTGCTTCTCGGCGTGCTTCTCTTGGGATTGACGAAGCCGGAAGTTTGTCTTCTGTAGAGGTCGCAGATATAAGTGCAAGTTTTCAACGGGTTGTTGTAGAGACGTTACTTAATCGAACATTTGAAGCAGTGAAGTGGTTTGGAGCAAAAAGTCTGGGCATTGCGGGCGGTGTTTCAGCTAATAGTCGGTTACGGAATGATGCAATGTCTCGAAGCAAGGCCTTGGAATTGCCGCTTTTTTTGCCGTCGTTAAGTCTTGCAACTGACAATGCAGCTATGATTGCAGCTGCTGGTCTGCGAAATTTTCACTCCGGTGTTAAAGGGACTCTCAATATTGATGCGGCTGCATCTTTGCCGCTCGGCACTCATCAGTTCGAGTAGATCTTATGCGTTGGTATTCAAAATCACACTGGCAGATTATTTGTGCACTTGGTTTTGGTGTGGTGTATGGCGTGATAGCTTCTTTGTCAGGTTGGGGGTCATTTACAGCTAACTGGATTGCGCCGTTTGGTACCATTTTTCTTCGGTTGTTGCTGCTTATTGCAGTGCCGTTGGTGCTTTCTTCTCTAATTACAGGTATCGCATCGCTTTCGGATCTAAAGAAATTGTCCCGCATCGGCGGGCGAACTTTTTTTATCTATATAGGAACGACTCTTATTGCGCTCGTCATTGGTTTGACTGCTGTGAATCTCGTACAGCCCGGAACAACAGTGCCAGAGAATTTACGCGTCCGTCTTCAGGAAACTTATCAGACCGATGTCGATGATCGGCAGACGGTAGCGGACGATGTAAGTGAGCGAGGTCCTTTACAGCCGTTGATTGATATTATTCCAGAAAATATTTTTGGTGCAGCATCGGACAATCGAAACATGTTGAATGTTGTATTTTTAGCATTTTTGTTTGGTACTGCTCTGTTGTTGATTCCAGACCAAAAAGCTAGACCTTTGTTAGATTTTTTTTCCAGTTTGGATGCGGTCATTATAAAGGTCGTAGAAATAGTAATTCTTTTTGCGCCCGTGGGCGTCTTTGCTTTAATTGCCGACACCATTACTTCTGTCAGTGGGGACAATCCGGCAGAGATCGTGGAGTTGCTCTCCGCCCTTGGACTTTATTGTTTAACCGCGGTATCTGGAATGGCTGTCCAAGCTGCTGTTGTTTATCCACTTTTAATCAAAACTTTTACTCCGATTAGGCTTAGACAGTTTTTTTCAGGAATTGGACAGGCTCAGTTGGTTGCATTTTCGACATCCTCGAGTGCTGCAACTTTGCCTGTAACTATGCGTGCAGTTGAAAACAAACTTGGGGTTTCTGAAGAAGTATCAGCATTTGTACTACCATTGGGTGCGACTATTAACATGGACGGAACCGCCATGTATCAGGCTGTGGCTGCGGTTTTTATAGCCCAAGCACTTGGTATTGACCTTAATGTTTCCTCGCAGGCAACCATAGTATTAATGGCTTTATTAGCTTCTATTGGCACGGCTGCTGTGCCAAGTGCGGGTGTCGTGATGTTAGTTATTATTCTTGAATCTATTGGTGTTCCCATCGCCGGTATCGCGCTTATCCTAGGGGTTGACCGTATCATTGATATGTGTAGGACTACGGCAAATGTCACTGGAGATGCGGCTGTTGCAACAATTGTGGCGGCCAGCGAGAATCAACTTCACCAACCCATTCACAAGCATGAATCCTGATAGTGAGACATTTTCTATCGTGGGATTTGTGACCGAAGAACAAAAAGAAAGTTCAAAAGGGTCTCTTTAGTCGTGATTAGTCGAATATTCTTTTATGGAACGCTGATGAGTGGATTTGATTTACGGAAACATTCTGAGATTGACAGGTATATAAATTTTGAGGGCTATGGTTTTATCAAAGGACTCTTGTTTGATTTAGGGGCATATCCAGCGGCTATCGCATCATCTGGAAAAATATTTGGTGAGCTTTACCAAGTATCTGATCCTTTGAAACTTTTGTCTCGTACAGACGCGGTCGAACAATATTTTCCGCAAGCAGAGCAGAGCAGTATGTATCTGCGCCGACAGGTGCAGGTGACGGTTAAGAACGGCGAGAGCAAGAAAGCTTGGTGTTATTACTATAGTAAGTCGTTAAGCGACGCCGTCTTAATTGCTGATGGAGATTACCGAAGCCATGTGGGCAAGTCGTCTTCATAAGTGCTGGTATTAATTTGTTATGATGAAAAGGTTTACCTGTCCGTAGCGTCGTAACTGTTGAGTGTGAGAGGTGGCTATGAAAACTGTTGGTGTTTTAGGATGTGGCTTAATGGGTTCTGGTATAGCGCAGGTATGTGCGCAATCTGGGTATAAGACTATTGTTCGTGAGGTGGATCAAAAACTTGTTGACAAAGGTTTGACACGGATTGAATCTTTTTTGAATGCTGGTGTCGAACGGAAAAAGGTTGCTCCTGAGAATCGAGATCAAACACTGTCTAATCTTGTTGGAACGACTGATGTTGAGGCTATGGCTGAAGCTGATCTCGTCATCGAAGCGATCGTCGAAAATCTTGAGGCCAAGAGGGTCATGTACTCCGCCCTTGATAAGGTGGTAGGCGAAGACACGCTTTTTGCGTCTAATACTTCATCTCTGTGCATTACTGAAATGGCTTCAACCACGATGAGGCCTGATCGTTTTTTTGGATTGCATTTTTTTAGTCCAGTACCAGTAATGAAATTGGTGGAAGTTATTCGGGGGCTTTCTACAAGCGATGAAACATATGAGAAAGGCATGGATTTTGCCGTATCTCTAGGGAAAGAACCTATCACTGCTCCCGACAGGCCTGGTTTTATCGTCAATAGATTACTGATACCGTATCTCTTAGATGCTATACGGGCGTACGAATCTGGTGTTGGCACGCTTGAAGATTTAGATAAAGGGATGTCTCTGGGATGTGGCCATCCGATGGGTCCATTTACGTTGCTTGATTTTGTGGGCCTTGATACAACCTACTATATTGCAAACATAATGTATGAAGAGTTCCGTGATCCAGCGTATGCAGCTCCACCTTTGTTGAAACGTATGGTTCTTGCGGGGCGCCATGGGCGCAAGACAAAGCATGGTTTCTACTCCTATTGATTGGTATTAAAAGATTCAAGGAATTCTGATGAATGAGGATCGTATAAGTAAAACCGTTGAAGTGTTATTAAGTGAACTCGGTGAAGACCCAAAACGTGAAGGATTGGTGAAAACACCAGAAAGAGTTGCCAAGGCGTGGAAATTTCTTAGCAGTGGGTATCAGGCCGACCTTGATGTTGTTGTTAATGATGCTCTTTTTACTGTCGATTACAGTGAAATGGTCATTGTGAAAGACATTGATTTTTATAGCGTATGTGAGCATCACTTGTTACCATTTTTTGGCAAGTGTCACGTTGCGTATTTGCCTCGAAAAAAAGTAATTGGATTGAGTAAAATTCCACGTCTGGTGGAGATGTTCAGTCGTCGACTTCAGGTCCAGGAACGTTTGACAAATCAGATTGCCAAGACACTTTCAGAAATTCTTGATCCTCTTGGTGTTGGCGTTGTCGTTGAAGGAACTCATTTGTGTATGCTGATGCGAGGAGTAGAAAAACAAAATTCTTTTGCCGTAACGAGTGCGATGCTTGGTGGTTTTCGTGATGATGCGCGCACGCGAATGGAGTTCTTGGATCTACTGAAACAACCAGGGTTGATGCGTTCTAAGATGGACCCTGCATCATCTTCACATCACGGAGACCGAAGTTAGTGAAAAGTATTTCGGTAACTCTCTTTTTTTTGCTTTTCTTTTCCGGAGGACAAAGTTTGGCTCAGAGCAGGACTACTGAACACGTGGAGGTGTTATGTCCGTCTGTGCTAGGGGTTGGCATCAGAAATAAGGTTCCTTACTGCAATATCGAGATTCAACGTGATGCGGTTTTTGGAATATTGATGCAGATTCCGTCTCATCGGGGAGAGGCAATTTTATCTTTTGATTTACACAATAGACATACGTATTCAGAAGAGGAGGCTAGTGAGGGGCGAGCTTATGCAAAATATATGGCGTCTATAGCGGTTGCAACGATGTCTGGAGAGATTATTACGCGCGGTGTTGTTCTTAATGAATTTCGTTCAGAATCAGATCTTTATGATCGTGTCAAAGGCACAGGGATAATGCGTGACGTTAATCCTTTAGCTCCACTTGGTGCAGAAAGAATTTATGTGACGATACCAGAAGACATTGATCAGATTTCTGTGGTTGGACAAAGTTTGGAAGTTGTACGTGCCGAAAATCAAGATGTCTTTCAATCTACTGGCCGAGCGGTTGCGGCGCTTAGTGATGCGATTATTTCGTACCTACCACAATAAAGAACATGCGTTGTTATGATGTGATTATTATTGGTGCCGGTCCGGCGGGACTTGCTGGTGCCATTGCTGCCCGTAAGGCGGGTTTAGATTTTCGTGTGTTGGAAAAAGGAGTGTTGGTTAACTCACTTTTTAATTTTCCGAGTCAAATGGTTTTTTTTACAACCCCAGAATTGCTTGAAATCGGAGGTCTTCCTTTTGTTAGTTCTCGAGATAAGCCTACACGTGACGAGACGCTCCGTTATTACCGGCGTGTTGTAGATACTTATGAGTTGGATATCGATTTCGGATTAACACTGACCGGGTTAGATTTTAATTCCTCAGATCCTAATGCTCGTTACACGGTTCAAGCCCGTGACGGCGCAGGCAATGGTTCACAATATAAAACGCGGACTGTGGTGTTAGCTACCGGGACTTATGACAGACCAAATCTACTTGGAATACCAGGAGAAAATCTGTCCCATGTTTCCCATTACTATACAGAGCCACACGGCTTCTATCGAAAAAATGTGATCATTGTTGGAGGAAAAAATTCGGCTGCAGAGGCAGCTCTTGATTTATATCGTGCCGGCGTCAATGTGACCTTAGTGCATAGGGGTTCGACGTTAGGTTCTTCTATTAAATATTGGGTTAAACCGGACATTGAAAATCGTATTAAGGAAGGTTCCATCCAGGCGTTGTTCAACACAGAGGTTGTCGAGATTCGCTCAGGCGAAATAGTGACTCAAACTGTATCAGGTGACCTAGATAGCAGGGCGCAAAAGGTACTTCTTTCGGATGCCGTCTTTCTGTTAACTGGATATTTGGCGGACGTGTCACTCCTGCGTGCTTGCGGGGTAGAAGTAGACAAAAAAACTAATATTCCTGTGCGAGATCAGGATACTTTTGAAACGAATATGCCAGGCTTGTACCTAGCCGGGTCCGTGGTCGCTGGAGCAAATCGTGGAGAGGTTTTTATTGAAAATGGACGTTTTCACGGGCGTATCGTTGTTGAGGATATCGCAAAAAAAAAGCAAAATCGTAAAGATTAACTTTTTATTGAATGTAGTCTGACTGGGTTCCAGAACCTTTGGAAAGCACTTTCATTTCAAGTAGCAACCTGAGCAACTGACATCGTTTTACGATCGTTTCTTGTTCGAGTAAACTTTGTTTTTCGAGAGTGTCAAATTCAAAGTGATGGCACAAATTATTGATAAAGGTTTGGTCGTCTGTTTTAAACGGGAAACTCCACTTTTTTTTACGAGACAGCAAATATGTTCGGAGTTGAGAGTCAAGTTTAACCCGTTCTCCTTTAAGGTCTTCAGTTGGCGGTGTCACATTAAGAAACTCTACCTTGGCTTGTCTGTAGGTTTTTGAGTCGATCTCTTCAATAATCCGAAATTCTTGACTGCCTTTTAAGAGGATGTTGAAGCGCCCATCTTCCAGTGTTTCGCAGTGTGTGATGATTCCCGAGCAGCCTAGGAGGAAACTTTGGGAGGAATTAGGGGATTTTGATTTTGACGATCCGTGGCCTAAAACCATCCCAATAATCTTATTTGTCTGCATTGAATCTTTTATCATTTGACGGTAGCGGGACTCAAAAATATGAAGCGGAAGAAAAACTTTTGGAAACAAAACAACATTTGGTAGTGGAAAAATTGGAATTGTGCCGGAGTTTAAAGGAAAATTCATAGTGCTAAGTTATTGATATTATTGTAGCTATTTGGCTTCAAGGTGTGAAAAACTGTGAAAACAATCCCCTTTAGTAGTTGAATTAGTGTTATCTGCCGATATATTAGATGTGTAGCCACTATTATTAACTTATTCTGGATCCTTTGATTTTAAGGATTCATGGGCAGCTATAGAAAAATAGAGTATGTCGAAAACACCCAAATATCCTGGTCAGCGAGTGACCGCGAACGGCAATCAATTGGTTTCTTACCATACGGAAGCTCGGGTAACTGATGGTGGTGTCTACTATCCCATTACTCCTTCAACGGAGGGAGGAGAGCTGTATCAGCAATCGTTCGCTGAGGGAAATCTTAATGTGTTTGGACGCAGTACGACAGCGATAGAAGCGGAGGGCGAACACGCTGCTCAGGGCGGAGCCATCGCCTATTCTGTGTGTGGAAGACGGGTAGTGAATTTTACTTCAGGTCAAGGTCTTCCCTACGCCTCTGAGCAGTACTATCACGCTCCTGGAAAGGCCTCGACGATGGTTGTCCAGGTCGGCGCACGTGCGTTGACCAAGCATGCACTCAATGTGCATTGTGGGCACGATGATATTAATGGTGTTCTTGATACTGGTTGGATCATTGTGTTTGCCAAGGATGCTCAGCAGGCAGCGGACCAATCGCTTATTTTGCGGCGTGTTACCGAGAAGAGTCTGACTCCGGGCATGAACGTGCAGGATGGGTTTCTGACCACCCATCTTGAGAGAACTTTCTATCGGCATGAATCTGAACTCATCAGAGAATTTTTAGGCGCCCCAGAAGACATGATCGAGTGTCCGACCGAGGCCCAGAGAGAGCTTTTTGGTCCTAGGCGTCGACGTGTTCCGAAGATGTACGACTTGGCCAATCCTGTTTTACTAGGTCCTGTACAGAACCAGGAGCACTATATGCAGGGCGTTGTGGCGCGTCGGAACAATTTTGTTGAGCCAATTCTTCAGTATTTGGTGGAATCGCATGAAGAATTTGGCCGTTTGACGGGACGTCACTATGGTTTGCTGACTGAATACGAAACTGGGGATGCGGAGACGGTGTTCGTTTCTCTCGGATCAGCAGCCGAGAACTGCGAAGCGGCGGTCGATTATCTTCGGCAGACTCGCGGTGCTAAAGTTGGTTCGATCCATGTTAATGTGCTGAGACCGTTCCCCGAGCAGGCCATCGCTAAGGCGTTAGCGGGGAAACGGAACGCAATCGTGCTGGAGCGCACTGATGAGCCTCTTGCTGGAGACAATCCTCTTGGTCGTGATATTCGAACTGCACTCAACAAAGCTCTGAGCATCGAGGGACATCCAATCGAAGAAGGTTTTTCTGCGATTCAAGCCTGTGATGTGCCGCGGATGTTCAACGGTATTTACGGATTGGGTTCCCGTGATTTTCGTCCCGAGCATATTTTGGGTGCATATGAGTATGCAGTCTCAGGTCGAGCGCGGTCCGATGGTCGTACAGCGGAGGATGGTTCGTCCTTTTTTGTGCTCGGTGTTCCCCACCCATACGAAGTGAAATCAGACGAAACTCCGTCGTTACTACCCGAGGGTGCGATTGCGGTTAGATTTCATTCAATCGGTGGTTGGGGGGCGATCACAACAGGTAAGAACTTAGGCGCGATCATCGGAGATTTTAATGATTTTCTCTCTGCACGCAACACGGAACTCGATGAATTCGGTCGTCTCAAGGAAGTTATCCATGTTAGTGCCAATCCGAAATACGGCTCTGAAAAGAAGGGTGCGCCAACTTCCTACTTTCTAGTTGTGGCGCCTGAACGTATCCGGGTTAACTGTGATCTTCGGCATGTTGATGTAGTTCTTTGTTGCGATCCGAAAGCATTTACGCACTGCAATCCACTGGACGGGATGTCGGAAGGTGGTGCCTTAATATGGGAGTCTGATGAGACAGCAGAGGAAGCTTGGGAGCGACTACCAATCTGGGCTCGTACTGAGATCCTAGACAAAAAAATACGCGTGTTTACTCTACCGGGTTTTGATATCGCCAGAAAGGCTACCAATCGTTCTGATTTGCAGCTTAGGATGCAGGGCAATGCTTTTCTTGGTGCGTTTTTCAAAGTGTCTCCATTGCTCCAAGATTTTGAGATTAACAACGACCAGTTTGAAGAAGTCGTTCGCAATCAGTACCAAAAGAAGTTCGGAAAACTTGGTCCTGCGGTCGTAGAGTCCAATATGGAGGTCATGACTCAAGGTTTCAGTAGAGTTACTGAGATCAAGGTTGGTGAACTTACTGCGACGGATCGTTCCACGCTTCGTGGCCTTCCAATGTTGCCACTTAATATAGATAGCGGTGGTTGTAGTACATGCCGGTCGGTCCCCTCACCAGACGGCCAGCTTGAGCGGACACCCGTGACTCAGGTCGGAGTTTTTGATTCTGAGTTCCGTGCTGACTACGGATACGATCAACCATCCTCACCTCTGGCTGCTATGTCTGTGATGGCAGCGGGGACAGGCGATACGGCATCTAAGTATGTTGCTCGTCGAGAGACTCCTCTTTTCATTCCTGAAAATTGCACTCAGTGCATGGAGTGCATCTCAGTGTGTCCGGATACGGCGCTTCCGAATTGTTCACAAGACATCGAAACTGTGTTTCACGCGGCCATTAACAACTATGTCGAGAACACGGAAGATCGATCAAAATTGCTTGCGCATGTTCCAGAGATTGAGAAGCGGACACGATCACTTATGAACGATGCCGTCGGTGAAAAATCCAATGCTCCGTTCCCTGAACTCGTCCGTGAGGCTACCAGCGGTTTGAATGGTTTTTCGGATGCAGCGCGAAATCAATTTCTGTCCATTATTGAAAAGACTCCAGTTGCGTACAACAAGGTCAATGCAATCTTTAGAGGCCCAGAGAAGAAAAATCCTGGCAGTGGCGGTGTCTTTTCTATATTTGTTTCTGACCTCTGTAAGGGTTGTGCGGCTTGCGTCACTGCGTGCGGTGATCATGATGCCTTACGCATGGTGCCAGAAACAGAGGAGGTCAATGCGGAGCACGAGACCGGAACAGAATTTCTTAACTTGCTTCCAGATACGGAGCAGAAATTTCTCGGATTTTATAACGATGAAAACCCCGTCGATTCAAAGACGGCGACATTGCGAAACCACTTGATGGTGCGACGGAATTATGATGCGCTAGTGTCTGGTGACGGTGCGTGTGCTGGATGTGGGGAGAAAAGCGTCTTACGGGCTATTGCATCGGTCACCGAAGCCTATATGCGGCCACTTTATCATGCGAAGGCGGACCGTTTTTCTGAGAAAGCACGTCAACTTCGGAAAGATGGGGTTGCTCTCATGGAAACCTTATCTGTGGAGCATCAGGAAGAGTACGCTCTTTTTGTTCGCACGGTCGCACATGTCATTATCGGTCTTGGCGGTGATAGTGAAAAAGACACTGACTCTAGACTTGAGGCTCACGGCCCAATGCGGGATGAGGAGATCGTCGACGTTTTAGCCACCGTACTTGAGCAGGAATCGTTTAACCATAAAGATCTTCAAGCCCTCGACGGCCGTTTAGATAACGGACAGAGCGTAATGGCTATGGCGGCCCATACTGGGTGTAACACAGTCTACGGCTCGACAATGCCCAATAATCCACATCCCTACCCTTGGATGAATTCACTGTTCCAAGACGGCGCGACCATCGGATGGCTGTTTGGTGAAAGCTTTATGGTCGACCACGCTCGCCGATCGGTTATTCCAGAGCGTCTTACTGACATGTTGATAAACAAGCAAGTCGGTGCTCTTACGGAACAGGACTACTACGACTTCACTCATTTCAGTGACAGCTTAATGAGCAATGATGAGATCAAGGAATTACCAAAGGTTTGGATCGTGGGTGGTGATGGGGCCATGGGTGATATCGGTTATCAAAACGTTTCAAAGGTGATTCTACAGAATCGTCCAAATGTTAAAGCCGTGATGCTAGATACGCAGGTTTATTCGAATACAGGTGGTCAGAATTCAGATTCGACGCCAATGCTTGGCGGTAGCGATATGAATGCCTTTGGTGCAGCCACTCAGGGTAAGGCTGTCGAGAAGAAGACCGTCGCTGAAACATTTTTAGCTGGTCATGGGTCTCCTTTTGTCTCTCAAATTTCAATTGCGAATGCGCCGAAGTTTTTCCGGGCGATTCTCGATGCTCTTGAGTATCGTGGTACTGGTTTTCTCCAGTGTTTCACGACCTGCCAGCCGGAACATGGTGTGGCTGACGACATGGCTCTCGATCAAGCTCAGCGAGTCCGTGATTCTCGTGGTGCTCCAGAGTTTGTCTTTAACCCAACGCTGGGTGAAACTTATGCTGAGGCTCTTGATATCAAGGGTAATCCGCATGCTGACAAAGATTGGTATACAACAAAATTTAAGGCGACCGGTGAAAAGTATCGGTACACGGTGGCGCACTGGTGTGCGACCGAGGCCCGGTTCCGAAATCATCTCAAGCGGGTAAAGGATGAGAGCGAAGTTGAGAGCCTCATTCCTCTAGAAAACATGTTGCTACGTATCACTCAGCAGGATGTCGTCCACAGACGTCACCTCAATCCAGCACACCGCGCTTTCGTCCCAGATTTTGGAGTCTTTGCAAAGGTTCCTGGGCCGGACGGTAACCCCAGGATAATGAAAATTTCACGCCAGCTTGTGCTGTTTTGTGTGGAGCGACGAAAAGCGTGGCGCCTGTTACAGAGTAAGGCTGGGGTGGAAAATAAAGAATATGCTGCTCAAAAAGCCCTTCTTGAAGAAGTTGATTCTGGAGCCTTTCCAGAGGAAGATTTCTTTTCTCGTGGGTTTGAAATTTTTGAGGAGCGTCTAGCCGACGAGTAAAGATAATGGCTTGTCGAGTTTAGATCGTGATGTAAAGCCTCAAGGACGATTCCCTTAGTAGTTGTTTCATGTTTGAATATTTATTTCTACTTCTATAAAAAAAGTTCAGAGCGGTATAGTCTCTCTCGATTTAAAATTTATTAGTTTTCGCTGCTTAATGTAATCAAAATTGTGCAAGTTTTATGGAATGCTTAATCTTTAACTGTTTAGTCGTGTTTGTTTTTCGGTTAATAAGTTTTTCGTTTGAAAAATTTTGAAAGTGATTTATGTCCCAGAAAAAACGTATTGTGATTATTGGTGCCGGTCCGGCTGGTTACACTGCCGCATTTTTAGCCGCTGACCTTGGTATGGAAGTAACGTTAGTCGATGAGAATCCTCACCCTGGTGGAGTCTGTCTATATCGTGGATGCATGCCTTCAAAGGCGTTGCTGCATATTGCTAGGACTCTCAACGAAGCCAATCAAGCTAAAAAATGGGGAGTTGATTTCGGAGAGCCATCCATTGATCTCGAACGGCTTCGCAACTGGAAAGAGCATGTTGTTTCAAGACTAACCGGGGGCTTAAGTCAATTATCGGATCAGCGTTTAATTGATTATGTCTGTGGGCGAGCATCTTTTGTTAACGCACAGACAATTTCTGTTGCTAGAGCAGATCACACTGAGCAAACCATAAGCTTCGATTATGCCATTCTTGCGACGGGTTCGCGACCTACGTATCCGATTGCGTTTCCTACTGACAGTGATCGCATCCTTGATTCGACAGCGGCTCTTGAGTTGCGACGTATTCCAAAGACTTTATTGGTGATTGGTGGTGGTTATATTGGGCTTGAGCTGGGGAGTGTCTATGCTGCTCTTGGATCAAAAGTAACAGTTGTTGAAATGACAGATGGTTTACTGCCTGGTGCCGATAGAGACCTTGTTTCCATATTGGCGCGTCAATTACGAAAGCAGGTCAGTGATATTCGTCTTCGGACTAAGGTAGAGCATGTTAAAGCAGTTCAAAATGGAGTTGAAGTATCGCTTGATGGACCCGAAACACGTGGAGAAGTTTTACTTTTTGATTCTGTGCTGGTTGCTGTTGGCCGAGTGCCGAATTCTGATATTGCTGGTCTCGAGCAGACAGAGATTGAATGTGATGGACGCGGTTTTGTTAAAGTTGATCAACATCGGCGCACCGCAGAATCCTCAATTTTTGCAGTAGGGGATTTAGTGGGTGAGCCGATGCTTGCACACAAAGCTTTTCACGAAAGCCGAGTTGCTGTTGAAACAATCGCTGGTCAGAACGCCGTCTTTGAACCGGCAGCGATTCCAGCCGTGGTGTTTACTGATCCCGAACTGGCGTGGTGCGGTTTGACGGAAACACAAGCTGAAAGAGAAGGACGAAAGATTCGGACGGCACGTTTTCCTTGGGCGGCATCTGGACGAGCTGTTACGCTCGATCGAACTGATGGGGCAACAAAACTGATTCTGGATCGTGAGACAGACCAAGTGCTTGGTGTTGGGATTGTTGGCATGGGTGCAGGTGAGTTAATTGCTGAGGCGGTGGTCGCAATTGAAATGGGTGCTACGGTTGAGGACCTTAAGCTTTCGATCCATCCGCATCCGACGTTGTCAGAAACAGTCCTTGAGGCAGCCGAGGTGTCATTGGGGTTGAGCACGCATGTTTATCGTCCGAGTCAACGCACTGAGAAGTGACATAGCGAGTAGGGCTTGTTATTGGGCTAGGGAGAACTAAGATTCGCCTGTTCACTTGCATGATATGAACTGCGGACAAGAGGGCCTGCTTCGACATGGTTAAATCCCAATTGAAGAGAAAAAGTTTTGAGTGTGACAAATTCTTCAGGCGTATAGTAGCGAGATACAGGAAGGTTCGCCGCCGTCGGTCGAAGGTACTGACCGATTGTTAACAAGTCACAGCCAGACTTTCTGAGATCCCGAAGCGTATCCAGTATTTCTTCCCACTGTTCACCGAGGCCAACCATTAGACCAGATTTTGTCGGTATATCTGGAGCGTATTGTTTGGATTTTTCTATAAGTCCAAGTGCGCGTTTATAACGACCGGCTGGTCTCGCGGTCCGATAAAGGCGTTCCACCGTTTCAATATTATGGTTGAGAACGTTTGGTCGTGCGTCCAGAACGGTTTGAAGATCATCCGTATTTCCTGAAAAGTCTGGGATCAACACTTCGATACGACAGGACGGTACTTTCTGTCTAATGGCTCTGATGGTTTCTGAAAATGCTGACGCTCCACCGTCAGAAAGATCGTCACGATCCACTGACGTGACTACAACATATTGAAGGCCAAGTTGAGCCACCGCTTCAGATAGACGATTAGGCTCGTCTTTATCAATTACTTTCGGAGAGCCGTGGACTACATTGCAATATCCGCATGCTCGTGTACAAATATCACCTAGAATCATAAAAGTTGCGGTTCCTTGATCCCAACATTCCCCTACATTGGGGCAGTTAGCTTCTGCGCAGACCGTATTTAGTTCCAAGCGACGTATAAGGTTTTTAAGACGTATGTATTCTTTGCTGCCAGGAGCTTTGACGCGAAGCCAGCGTGGTTTTGGTTCTTGGGGTAATGCTTTCTTGGCTGTTCTGCCCCTAATCAGGGTCACTGGAAGATGTTCTGGCATCAAAGTATCTACAGGAATGGTATCTTTTAGTGGTTAGTCGTGGGAAGTAGTAATTTTTTCGGTAGCATTTTGATGAAAGAAAATTTTTCGATTACTTGGCTTGGGCACGGCACATTTTTATTGACTTCTCCGTCAGGGATAAGAATTCTGATTGATCCATGGTTGTCTGGCAATCCTGCATGTCCAAATGAATGGAAGCGCATCAGGCAAGCGAGCTGTATTTTGGTTACTCATGCACATAGTGATCATATTGGAGACCTTCTCCAAGCAGCCCGTGACACCGGTGCGGTGGTCGTTGGGATTGTCGAATTGTGTCAGTGGCTTGAGTCGAGAGGTTTACAGCATGTATATCCTATGAATAAGGGCGGAATGTTCACTAATGAGGACGTACAAGTCACCATGGTTCATGCTGAGCACAGCAGCAGTGTGTTCGAAGACCGTTCAGTCACTTATTTAGGTGACCCCGTTGGTTATGTTTTAAAGTTCAGAGATGGACCGTGCCTTTATTTTGCTGGTGATACTGATGTTTTCGGTGATATGGCGCTTATTAAGAAAATGCATGCCCCCCAAATTGCTTTTCTCCCTATTGGTGGTCGTTTTACCATGGGGCCTGACGGTGCTGCGGTCGCGTGCGAGCTTCTTGGGGTGAATCAGGTTGTTCCGATGCATTTTGGGACTTTTCCATCATTGCCAGGGCATCCTGATCGATTACGTGAATTGGTCACTCCTAAAGGAATTGATTTGCTTGATTTGCGGCCTGGAGAAACCGCAGGTTGAGAAATTGAAGAGGCAAACAGTTGCACGTTATACTTAGGTGTGTATTTTTGTGTAAAATGTGCACAGAAATTTTGTATTGAGCTGACGGCCTAGAGGTCTTTTAAGGTTTTTGTTTTAGAGGTAACGGAGGACGGAGAAGGAATGGCATACATAATTTGTCAACCGTGTATTGGTACCAAGGACACAGCGTGTGTAGACGTGTGTCCAGTTGATTGTATTCATCCTCGTAAGGACGAAGAAGAATTTGAGTCTGCAGAAAAGCTCTATATTCATCCAGAGGAGTGCATCGATTGTGGTGCTTGTGTGCCGGCTTGTCCGGTTGAAGCAATTTTTGCTGCTGATGAAGTTCCAGACGAATGGCAGAATTTTATTGAAGTGGAAGAACAGTACTACGCAGACAAGTAATTGCAAGTAACTGAATGTAGTTAGCAGCGGGTTTTGATTTACCGCGATTTTAAATTCTTAGCTACGAGGTTGAGGTTTATATAGATGGGCTTGATTGACCACAAGTTTTCTGACAATTTTATAACGACTAACGTAGATCAGGTTCTTAATTGGGCGCGTCAGTCGTCTTTGTGGCCTATGGGTTTTGGTCTTGCCTGTTGCGCAATTGAAATGATCGCAACATCGACTTCGCGATATGACATATCTCGATTTGGAGCGGAAGTTTTTCGAGCATCTCCACGGCAAGCAGATTTAATGATTGTTGCCGGGACTGTTACAAAAAAGATGGCTCCTGTTTTGAGGCGGCTTTATGATCAGATGCCTGATCCTAAATGGGTTATTTCAATGGGCAGTTGTTCTAATGCAGGTGGTCCATTTCCCACCTATAGTGTTCTTCAAGGGGTGGATAAAATCGTACCGGTGGATGTGTACGTGTCAGGGTGTCCACCTCGTCCGGAAGCTTTGTTATATGGTCTGATGCGTCTCCAAGATAAAATCCGCAAGGAAAGCACTGTATTAAGGAAAGAGCGGGTCATTATGGCTGGACAGTCAGAACCTATTTTGATTGAAGATCGGGGTTAAAAAGTGCTTTTTTTAGCAGAACTTTTTCGTCGTATTTTTTTAATTGATCTTCTTAAGGGATTGTTCGTTACTCTTAAATACACTCCCAAGCCTGCTTTTACATTTCAGTATCCGTTAGAGCGACGTCCAGTGGCTCCACGTTTTCGTGGGGTATTGCGGTTGCAGGTTGAGCCAGAGACTGGTGCTCAAACGTGCATCGTGTGTGATCAGTGTGCTAAAGCTTGTCCTGATGAATTAATTAATCTCGGTGGTCACCGGGAACCCGGACATAAAATTAAGGTTTTAGATTATTTTGATTTTAATCTTTCAAGGTGTAGCTTCTGTGGTCTCTGTTCTGAGGTGTGTCCCACGAAGCCTGTAAAGGCTTTGATCATGAGTGAGGATTATGAATTGGGTACTTATAGTCGCAATGCACAGATCCTTCGAGTTGATGAAATGTACGATGGTTTGCCGATTGAGCAGTACAATCGCTGACTAGAAAGTTTTTACCAGTATCCATTCCTCTTTTCTTATAATCTTTAAAGTTGGTCATGTTTTCTGTGCTTAAGGTGTATGCTTAAATGCAGGTCTAATGCACATTTTTTATCGAAATCTTCTACTTTTTACTCTCCTGAGTATCGGGTTGTCGGTGGTGGTTGCTGAGTCTGTCTCAGATGGTTCTGGAAGAAGTGAAATACAACTTGAACTGGGCAAACTTCTCCTTGAGGATGGGCGACCATGGGAAGCGCTAATTGCCTATGATTTGGCGAAAGTTGGGGCAAAACCTGATCAGCTTGTTCGCGCTTCTACTGGAATGGTCTACGCTCTTCAGTCTGTTGCAGAATTCAATAGAGCCCATAAAGAAGCTGTTGTCTTGGGCAATCTTCGACCAGATAATCCGGATGTGCAAGTATTGGTTGCTGAAGCTCATTGGTCGGCTGGTTTGTTTGAGGAGGCCGACCAAATATACAAAAGAATTATCGATAGCTATCCAATGAATTCAGCGGCTCGTCACGGAGTCGCCCGAAGTTTTCTCGGCCGAAATCAGTTGGAGGCGGCTCTTCGAGAAATAAAGGTCGCTCTTTCAGGTGAAGACGTCAATCCTGATGTTTACCATACATTAGGTTCAATCTACCGTCGGAAAAATCAGTACGAGGATGCGGCGGATGCGTACGAGAATTACATCCAGAGTTTGCCGGCCGTCAATCGGAATAGGCGAGGCCAGTGGATTAATTCGCAGATCGACTTTCTTCGTTCCTTTGATGGTCTTGTTCCGCTAGAGGGCGTCTCAGGAGATAATCGTGTTCATACGATTCCTTTCCGGGTTGTAAACGATAAAGTGGTTGTACGCGGAAAAATCAATGCCGGGTCTTTAATTGATATTGTCATTGATACTGGTGCGGAGCAGATGGTTCTCTCCCAGGGTACGGCAGAAAATGTTGGTGTGGAAACGATTACTACGACGATAAGTGCTGGTGTTGGAGATGTCGGTGTCCGTGGCTTAGATTTGGGGAGGGTTGATTTACTTGAAATAGGATCCCTCGTCGTTCGTAATGTTCCTGCGCTTATCAAGAACCCACCGCTTTCCGATCTTCCTAGACGGAGAGTCTTGGATAGTATTTCTCCGATTGCATTGGGTTTATCAACTGTAATTGATTACAAGAATCACCAGATATTATTAGCGGATACTTTGCCTGATGAGCCGTCTAATATTGATATTCCTATGAGAGTAAATCGTCTGGCTGTAATTCGAGGATTGATTAATGAACAACATCCTCGGGCATTTGTTGTGGACACTGGAGGAGAAGTTATATCACTTAGCATCGGTACTACACATAGTATCGGTATGTCCCCTCCCAGACATATTCCATTGCGTGTCTATGGCACTTCAGGATGGGATCAGGATGCTTTCCTGCTTCCCGGGGTCCAACTCGATTTTAATAAGATTAACTACAGTAATTTCACGGCCGTAGTTCTTAATTTACATCGGCCGAGTGCGTTGTTAGGTTTTCATATCGGCGGGATCGTTGGTCATAAATTTTTAAGCGATTATAAAGTTACATTCGATCTCAATCGTGCCTTACTGCGGTTGTCTTCGTAGGGTGTTTTATTAGAAGTCGTAGCCGATCCACATGGAAAAGCGAACTCTACGAAATTCTTTACTGCCGCCTGTTGATGCAAAAACAACATCTTCCCAGTCTTTATTGAATAATGTTCTCCAAGCCCAGTCGAAGTGAACAGGAAAGCCGATGGCAAGGGTGGTCAGACTAATACCGTACGAAGCTCTAGCATTTTCAAGCCTAAAGCCGTCGACTAAAGTCGTTGGTCCGAACACTTCTTGAGTTTGTCCTGTGTCTGGATTGACCACGTAATTAACAATTGGACGAATAGTTGTTCCGCTTCTGCTCCATGGATTTAAGGGCATGTCATTAAAGCCAGCCATGCCAATATTAAAAAAGAAGCTTCCTCGAATACCCCCTAGCACACCAATGGGTGTGGCCATTGCTTCAACGAGTGGAAAACGAAGTTCAGCATTACCAAAAAACGTTTTTTGTCCGAGAAATTGCAGATAGTCGTAACCTCTCATCTGAGAATTTCCACCGAAGTAGTAAAAATCTGGAAATTCTCCCCAGCTCTTGAAGCCACGACCGCGCAATGCTAGAACGCCTGTCTCTGCGATGCGTAGGTAGTAGCGTGCATCAACATCTATTGTCTGACGTGAAAGCAGGGTGTCGCCTAGAGGAGGAGCGTATTCATAAGACGCACGGATTGTGTTGCCAGCGATGGGGCCAAATTGACGAAAGACAGACGTTTCCTGAACATAGTTGATCCCAAGAGGAAGGAATGTGCCGTCGCGGAAGAGTTGAGTGCCAAACTGTTGTTGTTGAAAAGATTGGGATTGTTGCTGCAATAATTGGTTGTCAAAAGATTCTTTGTAATTAAAAACGCCGAGTGAAAATTCAAAACGTCTAAATCGGTCCAGTGGATAAATTGCAAACGCTGAGCCTCCACGGACGGATCGAACGGCCAATGCGTCGTCGCGGCTGAGAAAGCCTAGTCCAGGATCGAAGGCTATGCCCGGTGCAAAGCCATAGAAAAATTGGTCTTGCGTATAACCTTGAAAAGCGTACTGTAAACGACCGGATAGGTTTGTATAAGAAAATCCGAGTGTTCGGTACTGGGACACTGAATAAGCCAGAGCACTAAATTGTTGATCTCCTAAAACATCACTAAATGTAATTTGAGTGCCGCCGAGAAAATCGCCGTTGCTAGTGACGCCAATATTTAGAGGCGGTCTGCCTTCAAGAAATATTTTTTCAAAGGCACCTTTCTTTTTAGCATTATCGCGAATAAGTATGTGTGAGAGTGGTGCCTGAAAATCGATAATAGGAGCAGCAACCCCAAAATCATTTGTCGACGCTGAAAAAAGTTCGGCGTCACGCGCAATTGAGTGTAATCCGTATTCGCTCTTGTAATAGGTGATGAATGCTATGCGATCCGGTTCGCTAGTGTCTTCTGACGCGATTGATATCGGGTTGACATTGCCAGTCGCGGTGTCGGTGAATTGTTTGAGATTTCCATTCTCAATATCAAGAGTCCAGATGTTAAAAATTTCTCCATCTCTGGCAATGCCGGCGTCTAGTGGTTTAGAGGGATCGCTTGCGGTCGAGGCGAATACGAGTGTTCTGTTGTCTATAAACTGTGCCCCGCCCTCATCATGGGTTCCAAAGGTTAGTTGAGTGCTTTCACCAGAATCCATTTCAACACGAAATAATTTATTATTTCCACTGATACGCTTTAGATGAACCACGTAGTTGCCGTCAGGCGAGAAGATAGGACCATAGTCAGCTAAGCTGTCATTGGTCACTTTGGTCACATTCTTAGTATTTAAGTCAATTTTGTAAATATTGCCTATCGAGTTATCGAGGGCAGAAAAGACAACTGTGCGACCATCATATGAAAAGTCTGGTGATTCTGGTTCGTCTACCATGTCTAGTTCAATAACTTCTTCAATTTCTCGAGAGACCACGTTTTGAATCACTAATGATTTGTATTTATTCTTTCGCACAAAATATGCGAGACGGTCACCATCCCGTGACCATGACATCCATGGAACAGAATTAAATCTGAGGCCGAGTGTGACGATGTAATCAAAACCAAAATCTTGGTCGAAACCTTCTGTTAGATTTCTGATTATCTCGCCGGTTTTACTTGAAATAATTACAATATCGAGTTCTCGATCTTTTCGATTTAAGGCGGCCGCTGCAATTAGTTCACCGGTTGGCGAGGCTTCAATGGAGATCAGGACAGGGTACTTAGAACGAAGGGGATCTGGGGCGAGGTTCCTTCCATAATCAGATGGACGTTCTTTTTCCCGAAATGGGTTAAAGCGTTCATCTAAGTATTGTTTAAAAGCGTCGTCGAATTCCTCGCCGCTCAGGTTAAACTCGTCCTGAAAAACGTCTCCACCACCACCTACTGAACTTCGGCGCAACCCAAAAAGAAATCTTCTGATTCCTTCTTCACCCCAGCGCTCTTCCATAAATTCAAATACGGCGTGACCAAGATTGTAAACGACTCGGCCACTTGCGAAGCCACCATAGCTCTCGAATTGTGTCATTGAAGGAACATTGTCTGAAACAGCGACGTCACGAACTTGCATAAGATCCAGTGGTCGCCAAACGCCAGCCATATAATCTGCGAGTCCTTCATCTACCCATAGTGGGATGCCTTGGCTGATCAATCCTCTCGGAATGATGTCAAATTCAAAAATATGTGTTAACTCATGAGTAACCAACCGGTAAAGGCCGTCTGGATCTTCATCGATAGGCAGCACGATTCTGTTACGATAGGGTTCGGCAAATGCACCAACACCTTCAGGGCTGCCTCCAGGGAAAATATTTTGTTGCTCGAACTCGCTGTGTGTTTTAAAAACGATGAGAGGAACGACGAATGCTAGTTCATGTCGAAGTTTTGCGCTAACTTCTTGGTACGCACTTTCAGCATAACTAGCGATCATTTCTAAATGATCTTCTAGATCAGGATAGTAGTAGATTTCAAAATGGTCGGTCGTATAAATGTGCCAGTCAAACTTGTCATACTTAACCCTGTTTTTACCCCAATAAGGCATGAACTCATTGTCTTGTGCATTCGAAACCGATCCTGAAAGACAGATCAGAACCGTCAGCAGTGTGACAGACATAATACGCCGTGATGGATTCTGATTAGGGCTACCTGTCATAAAAACACCTCATTAGATAACGTGCTTAGAAAACCTAACAATTCTATTGTAGCGAAGACTCCACACGAAACGCAGCAGAGTCTTCGAATAAAAGTTTTAAAACCAAGGGAATTTCTTCACTCAACTGTATGACAGAATTGTCACAGAAATAGTGCCTTGAGATTATAGGTGGCATAAAGCGATAATGTAATTCTTAATAATCGAAATTTAATTTAGTGGGTCTAATGGTCTATTGCACCGAGGAGATTAGATAAATGACATATCGTTGGTTGTTAGCGGCTGGGGCTGCGCTAAGTCTTGCTCTATTGACTCTTCCAGCAATTCCTCGATTTTCAGTTCAATCTGATAGTTCTGAGGGAAGTGTGGTAAGCGCTTCGACTAGTTGCGATGCTGATGCGAGACCTGCGCCGATGGATTTTACGATTCCTGATATGGACGGTAACGAGGTTAATCTTGCTGAACTAAAAGGAAAGGTTATCTTGCTTAATTTTTGGGCAACGTGGTGTGGACCTTGCAAGATTGAGATTCCAGGTTTCGTTGAACTGCAAGAGGAGTATGGAGACCAAGGGTTTCAGGTGTTAGGATTTTCGGTGGATGATACTCCAGAGCAGATTAGACCTTTTGCGGAAGAGTTTTCCGTAAATTATCCGATGCTTATCGGGTTGGATCATGAAGAGGTTCAAGAAGCTTATGGACCTATTTGGGGATTACCAGTGAGTGTTTGGATTGATCGTACCGGTACTATTTGCAAAACCCATCTTGGTATTGCCAGTAAAGATGACTTTGAGGATGATCTAAAGGAGATGTTGTAAATGGTGACACCTGCTTCTGAGGTGGTCGCTGATAAGAAGTTTTAATAACTCTGGGTATCATCATAGTTTTTATGGACAGAGATTTCGTTCTCTCGACGCGGATGATAATCGCATCAGGGAAAAGAAGATCGCAACGAGGCACAATAACAATCTACTTCTGAGGTGGAGGCTACCAGCCTTTTGATTTGATATGAGTACATTAACATCTGAGATCGAGTTGACCTGTCCGTGTTGTGGCGCGGCTGTTGTTTTCGACGTGAATCTTAAGCGTATTATTTCTTATCAAGAGCCAGAGCGTGAGAATACGCCCGAACTATCAGATGCGCATTCTATTCTTGAAGAAGAGGCGGCGCGTCGTGAATCAATTTTTGAGCAATCTGTTTCTGATGAAAAGGGGCGTGAAGCTGCGCTTTCAAAGCGCTTTGAAGAAGCGTTGCAACAAGCCAAGAAGGAACCTGTAAAAAGACCTGCTCGAGATTTTGATTTAGATTAATAAT